>OLPR01003354.1_pt1 | contig 10762 bp, 15 predicted proteins | sample 1672761 | NCBI WGS metagenome assembly OLPR01 (sample SAMEA3136721, study PRJEB25190) | human gut metagenome | biome: human gut; feature: human-associated habitat; material: faeces | place: Austria | collected 2013
GCTGACGTTCATTTCCTTCAGGGAGCAGGCTCCCTGTATGGAAATGAACTTGCAGTATCTCAATTGTTATTGCGGTGTTGCATTTCAATGCCTGAAAGCGAGGAATCTATAACGATTGTGTGTAGAGCTCTGCAGGCGATATATCGGCTTGGAATGCTAAATGATTTAGTAGCAAAAGAACTCGTGACACGCTATTATTCTTGCGAAGTTAGCCGTGTCCGGGCGGTAATGTACGAAGTGCTTACTGCTATGCATTTTCAAGACGAGCATGTGCAGTTCTTTTTGGACGGAATCTCATATTTAGGAGGAAATGGCCGGTTTACAAATGAAACGATTTCGTTGGCGGATGGATTGAAGGAACTAAATTGTGAAAAGAGCATAAAGACTGCCATGAGCGCCATTTCTAAAGGGAAAGTGCGGTTTTACGCTGATTCAAAGGTTTATATTACGCTGTGCCAAAAGGCAACGGAATTACATAGACAAGAAGTTGCCGATTTTTATGTTTTCATGTTGGATTGCTTTGCTAACAATGCGGAGAAGGTAGATAGAGCAAAGTCGATGGCGGTCAAGACCTTTTTTGAAGAAACAGGAACTATTGAAGAGGCAACTATAGATTTGTGCAATCGATTTGGCGAGAAGCGCAAATGCTACCTGTTAGATACACTATTTGATGACCCGGCGACTCTTGAAAAGGTAAGAATAGCATATGAAGACGGGCGTTTACTAAGCGATATTGTTCTTTATGACATTGCATGTCGTTATGGAAGTGATGCTCAATATATTGCCTGCAGCAAGAGCGTCTATAGTAAAGGGAAAAAGAGTTTTCCGCCAAGAGAACCACGCGTAAATTACGAAGAATTACGAGCAGCAAGTGATGCTAGTTATTTTGCAATGCTATTTGACAAAAAGGCTGCTAAGCAAATGCTCGAAGACCTTACGCGATATGCAGGCAACCCCAACGTCACCGTTGAGGAACTCTGGGAAAATAAGATTAGTGCAGAAATCCATTGGAGTTCACCATTGATGTATCTCCAATACAGCATATACAATTATGTAGAGAACAAGAATTCGCTAGTGATAAACTTCTTGCAGTGTGTTCAGTGGGAATCGTTTGTGCTGCAGGAAGCACAGCATATGCTTAGTAATACAAAAAATTTGAAGGTGTTTGCATGGCAACGGGATACGCTGATAGACATAGCGCAAAAAACTGTTGAAGGATCAGATATTCTGGATGCAGTGAAGTACGATAATGATTCAGTTGAGGTATGCCCAGATGTTGCTGCGGCAATATATCTAATCTCTTATTTCGAATATCCCATAAATATCGATTCCATGAAGGAACTTGTCTCTTTCCCTGAATATGTATTCTGCGGCGAGAACAATGGTGAAAAGTATGAATATCTGAGTAAATATGTTCCTGTGGGCGATATTCTCGCAAAAATTGAGATGGATTTGAAAAGTGGCACTGTGTGCCGGAGTACGGTTAGAGATCACATCGAGTATTGTGAAAAAAGAAATATCGAGGCATCAAGGATATCGCCGTGATGTTATGTACAGATGAGTCGCAAGATGAGTTGTTGCAGAATTATGCTCTGAGATATTTATATGAAGTCTTTGGAAGTGATTGTGTCAGAAATGAAGTAGTACCATTTGCAAGTGAACAATTGCTCCTCCAGATATATCATGTATGTAGAGATGTCCCAAAGGAGCCGCTGTGTAAAGTCATGCAGGATAAGTTTGCGGAGTCAAAGAGTTTTGAACTAATGGCACCGCTAATTATACTTGGCAGTGAACTTGCGCTGAAAGAGTATTTGCTATATGCGAAAGAGAACCATCGGATACCTGAGCGTGTCGATTCTTTTGATGGCCCAACGGAGGCAATATCTAAGATAAGTGATCCCCAAAAAATAGGTATACTTGCAGAACTTCTGCAGATTGCAATGGAACCAAGCTTTAGGGATGGAGATTTTTTCACTTTGCGCAGCGGGGTAACAAATGCATTGGTCAATTGTGGGAAGGAAAAACCGGAAGCTGTGATAGCCGTATTTGAAAGGCAAATTGCTCTCGAGAAGCAAGAGATAAATATTCGTTGCTGCAATGATGCAATTGAAAGAATAGGTCAACTTACGCGAGGAAAGTTCAGACAACCAATGTCACTTAGGGACGTGAAGACTGTTTTACAACGGATGATTTCGTAATATTTGTCGTCACAGAGGAGCTTTTTGTGAGATAATGATGCTGATAGATGCTGATAGTGGAATCATTTGAAAAAGAGTAAGTATCTAAGCAAGATTCGCGATTATGCTTGGTAAAGGAGGTTAGTTCAAGTTGTAGTGAAGAGCACGTAAGACTTGCCCCCGATACAGTAAAAAATAAAGTGTGCAATGATTGCACACTTTATTTTTTGCCCCATAAAACGCATCCAATAGCATTTCTAAAAAGAACGAAAAATTTGTCCTGCAAAGGGGGTTGACATGATCAGAAAATATGGTATCGTAGAAGTATAATTACGAAGTATTTTTATTAGGGGAAGAAGTTTATCCTCTTTCCGATTTGAAGACACCACATGTTTTTGAGACAAGGTTACCTTAGGGTGACTTTGTCTTTTTTTTACTAAAAAAAGGCTAGTTACTACTGCTTCATTGCCGCAGGCGCGGGCGTGGACGGAGGGGAGGGAGCCGCTGTAAGAGATTTTAATATATGCGAGAGTACGAATTGCTCGCTCGAAAGGAGAAATAACCCCACGATTATAATAACTAAAATTTAAATGATAATTATCTTTATAAATATAGTTATTAAACGGCTCTATAGAATATTTAGCTATAATACGAGATTCTTTATTTATTGAATTACCATTATCATCTACACCATCAGAACATTGTTTTATAATAGTTCCTGTACCAGTATTACTAATATAAAATCTATTAGATTTTTGAAGTTTATCTCTAACAATTTGTCCGTCTACTATATGTTCATAATAAATAGTAAATTTACTATCACTTTTCTGACTTATACAATAATCATAAATAGCAAATTTTGAGCTATTAATATGATTCATTATAGTATCTTCATAAGGGATACTATATATAAGTTGCAAGTTAAGAGCTTTAGCGATAACTGGAGAATTATATCCTTTATTAAAAACTAAATCTTCAATAAAGAAACCTTTTCTCTTTATATAATCATCTTCTAATTCCTTTAATGCTTTCTTTTTATCTTCATCAGATTTATCATTAAAATCTGAATTAATTAATTTAGCAAGATTTTCATTAAAACCTTTTTTAACAGCTATATAATCATTAACATCTTTTCTTAAATATCTTTCATAATCTGTATATTCAAGTTCAAAACCAAGTTTAGTTTGCCAAGCATTACATATATTATAATAAGTATCTTCTAAATGATAAGGTATCTTACAAACAATACCATCTGTATTAGCAGATACAACGTTAATTCCATTAAGTTCTAATTCTTCAATTAACATAATAAGACATAATTGAAGATTTATAGTAGTTCTATAAGTACAATATGGGTCATAAAGAAAATCATTACTATCACGAAATGCACCATACATTCTATTAATAGCAATTTTAAGACCTTCAGCTTTAGTTTTTAAAGATTTAGATTCCTTAGTTAATCTATCTATTTCTTTATGTAATATTTCACTATCTTTATTAGATACTTTTTTATTTTCTAATAAAGACTTTATTTCATCAGCTTTCTTTTTATAATTTTTACTATTATGTTTAGCTTCTACTCGCGTATCAGCAGTATATTTTACTGTATTAATAAAAGCATCTTCTTGTAAATGTTCCGGTGCTATATGAAATTTAACAATTCCACGAGGATAATATGAAGCACATTATTGAATAACATTATTATCAGTAACTAACTGTCTGTTATTCCTATTAGTTTCCTAATAGATTAGACTATATCTTATACTTTACATTACCATTATCATCTATATAAAGTATTGTGGCATTTCCAAATGAATTAGTTTTTTCATCTGTACTCCCATTAGGGATAGTCGTTGAGCTTTCATCTTAATAAACAATATTAAGACGCTTAGCTGCGGATTGCCCAATATTCTTACTTTTTACTATACCTTGAAAATTACTTCTTGCCATATCTATATCACTACGATATTTAGTATAAGAATCTCTAAGGGGTTTCCCGCAATTAACCACATTAGGACGCTACATATTCATATTAACGTCCGCATCTCTTAATATATAATCATCTGCAACTAATATACCCGGTGTATCTTTACTATGTAATCCACCAAGAGCCATAGTATATTGATTATCACCGAATTTAAAAGTATAAGCAAATTTATCTTTCTTATCTTTACTACCTACTATAATCTTAGATTTTAGAATAGTAGCCAAAAGATTATGTAGAGTAGGAGTTTTAAACTTTATTATATCAGATACTACATCTTCGAGATAAATAACTCTACGATTAGTTCTTAAATCATAAAAATCTTTTTTCTCAAGACCTGTAAAATCACTATATAATTTAGTAGTTATAGCTTTTCCGATAGAACTTCGAGACATATTACGAACATCAATTCCAAATTCACTTGTAATATCGTCTCTTAAATCAATTTCATCTTTAACAGTTCTTTTTAATGTTAATGTAATTAAATCATCATTAACATTATAATCCATTATAGTTTCTATATCATCTTCATCAATATTAGCTAAATAATGAATAGGTAAATCTTGTATACGATACCATTTTAATATAATAGCAACCTGTTTTAAACTCGTAAAAGATTTATCAAGATATAGAATCTTTTGAATATCATAATTTGTAAAAGGTATATTAAAACTTTTATTAATACCTAATGTATAAAGATAACCATTACCAAAATTAATACATTTTTGGCTATGTCTAAACATAAAATCTGTAAGATTCATTTTTTCTTTATAATGATAACCTTCAGGAGTAACATATTTAGCATTATAAAGAAGAAGTATAAGCATTATTTTATCATAATTATTACTATTATATCCTGTAACAATTTTATGACTAATAAAAAAGTTTTGAATATAAAGTAAATCATTATGAAAATCTTTACCATTTAAACTATTCCAAATATAGAATTGTTTAGCACCCATTGCTGTAAGAATCTTTTTCTTATCAGCTTTATATTTTATTATATTATTTTGAAGATTATCTAAATAATCGTCTTTTTTAATAGCATCTTCAAAAGTTACATCTTTAATATAATTATTAATTTTATCCTCAGCATCAATACGAAGTATATCAATATTTACATAAGTATCTATAAGCTGTTGAGAAACATCTTCCGGTATAAAAGTTACACCACAAAAATTCTTATAAATTTCAAAGTCATAAATATATTTTTTATCAGTCATAGTCTATTCTTAGTTAAATCGAGACTTATTAAATCTTCTGTATCATCACCTATATCCTTTTGAATTAAAGAATATAAAGCATTAGAAACTTTATCAAATCCATCTTGAGTTAAATTGATAACTTTAAATTTTCCATTTAAAGTTTTATTTACAATAACTCTTATTTGAAATTTATAACCATTTTCTTTAGTATGATTATCTTCAAGAAATTTGATAAGTTCTTTAATATTAAATATATCTTTATCGTTCATATTAAAATTAATTTTAATTATATTTGTAATATAATTTTTAATTTCAGTTGTAAAGACAGTTGTAAAGACAGTTGTAAAGACAGTTGTAACGAGTGCTCTCCGGGTAATTGGCCACAAGGGCGAGAGGGTGTTCCGAAATTCGTTTGCTTATAAAGTAACACTTGTATCTATTTAATCGTCTTAAAATGATACTTCTTTCCATTCTTTATATTTAATATCTCTTTTAGCAAGTATATCACTAATTATAGCAAATGATTTATCATATTCTTCATAACATTTATTTTTATTAATATAAGCACAATCGTAAATAGGAATCATTATAGTATTAGCATAAGCTCTTGGTTTATTAACTTCATTTTTCATTATAATATTATTATTTTCAGTAAGAGCTTTAAGAACAGTTGAACCAAGTGGAACTATAATTAAAGGATTAATAGCTTTAATTTCTTCTATAAGATAATGTATACAATTTTTAATATATAATTTTTCATTATCCGTACCATAACATTTTACAAGATAAGTTAAATAACTCCATTCATCAAGTTTATAAAGAGTTATAGCTTGTCTAAGTAAAATATTATTTCTACCTGTAAATGGTTCTCCAATTTTAATATCAAGTGTAGAAGGAGCTGCACCAATAAAGCAAATAGATTTCGGAACACCTCCCGCCCTTGTGGCCATAATACCGTGCATCCTATTATTGATAAGAGAACGATAACAGGATGAACAATGAATGCCGAGTAAGTCTTTCCTTGCTGACATTTGATTTTCGGCCTGTTTTCTGCCCATATTTTAATTATTTTTCAACGGGTGGAGAATTGTTTAGGAATGAATAGAAAGTTCCTAAAAAGTGCCTTAAAATTCGATTAAAAGCTATATCACTCTATTGCTATTATTATCTCTTTTTATATTAGCAAGTTTATCTGCCCAAGCCTCTGCATAAAAACTATAATAATCATATTTAATAAAAGGTATTCTATTTATAAGATTATTAATAGCTGATGGAATACCTATAATAATTAAATATAACCAACCTAAATAAATACTTTGCTTACAATGTCCTATTTCATGATTAATAGTAAGTTTACTATGTCTGTTATTAATAATTATATAATTACCTAATGAAACACCTATATTACTATTAGTTAAATATATATTTACAGTATTTTTCTTACTATTTAGTTTATAACCATATTTAGCTTTAAATATAGCTATTGATATAAGAGCAACTATATTTTGTGGTAGCTGCCAAATATAAAGAATAGTTTTAATCATATTTTAAATAGCATGTACAGATTCTAAAAAACTATAAATTAAAATAAGTACAAAACATATTGCAAGGAATTGTCCTAAACAACCATCTACATTTGTAACATGTTCATTTTCATTATTAGAATAACTATCTCTGTAGTCATCATCATCGTAATACATAATTATAATATAATTTTAATATTTTAATATAGCTTTTTTTCTGGCTCGACTTAAAGCAACATAAATAAGTCGATTTCTCATATTAATATCATACGCCTTTTTATATCCTTTCGAACTTTGATACCAAGTAATATCTGTTAAATCTACAGCAACATTATCAAATGTACTTCCTTGTGATTTATGAACAGATAGTCCAAATCCATAATCTATATCTTTTTTAATAACTTTTTCATTACCATAAGCATCATGTATTACAATAGGAATTAAAGTAAGAAAACGATTTTTAAAATTATAATACGCTTTCCAACCACCTCCTATACGTTTTAAACCATTTATATAAAGAGTTTGTAATACACGTTTATAAAGATTAAAACTTGCATCAGTATGGTCAACAATTAAGAAAGGGTCTGTCTTCCTTTCATCATACATAGATTGTAAATTAACTCCAAAGGTTTTAATTCCCTCATCTGATACATAATCTATAAGTTCATATATTATATAATCTTCTGAATTAAGTATAATAGGTTCACTAAATTCATTCATTATAGTATTATATGAAGTAAATAAGTCATTCATACAAACTACTGGAAGATTATCACCTAATAGATTATTTCTAACATATTGATTCCAATTAAGAACATTATTATTTGTATAACTTAATATACGAATATAATCTGTATTAGACGGAATACCTTTTTTATTATTACCTATAAAAGATTCACTACCTATTTCTTCTATACATTTAGATTTAAAATCTTCTTTATATAATAATTCGTATCCTCTATTGTTTATAATATTACTTCTATTATTAATAATATAATTAAGAAAAGTATTACCTTTATTTTGAATATCATATCTAATAAGACTAAACAATTCAAGTAAAGGATTTCCTTCTTCTTGTCTAACAATAGTATCTAAAACTACTTTTCTCTTAATTGTAGCAAAAGTTGGTGACATATTTTCTTTAACAGGAGGTAACTGTAAACTATCACCAATATATAAAACTTTTATTTTATGATTAGCACATACTTTTGTTATACGATTAAACAAACCTGTATTAACCATAGAACATTCATCAAGTAGTACAATTTTATAATTAACAATTTTTAAATCAGAAAGTTGGTCATATTGCGGATTAGTTGGGTCAAAAGTAGTTAAATCTACATTCGGCTTTAATCCTAAAAGAGAATGTAGAGTTTTACCTTTATGATTTACTGTATTTTCTAATACTCGAAGAGCTTTATGTGTAGGAGCACTAATTGTCCAAGTTTTATCAATAATATTTTCAATAAAATATTTCATGATAAACGTTTTACCTGTTCCAGCATAACCTTCAAGAGTACAAAACAGTTCATTACTTTTATACCAATCTTCAAGTTGTTGTACAGCTCTTTCTTGACTCGGATAAAGTTTAATATTACTATTTTTAACTTCATTAATAGCTGTATTACTTTTATTATTTACATTTGTATTAGCTTTTACAATATTATCTAATTTATTTTTTTCAGTATCATTCATATATCAAAAAGGATTTTCTAATTGATTATTATCTCTGTTAATTTCCTTATGTAATATAGAAAAAGCAACGATAATAGAATTTTCATAAGTTGTATCATTTATATCTTCAATATCTACTTTAGCAAGTAATTCCATAAAAGTTTCATCAAAAGGATAGATATTATATTTATATATTCTAAAACTATCTGGAAGAATAACAATTCCCATTTTATGTTTAGTAACTAAAAAATGATTTATTATAGTAAATTGAAACTTAATTGGTAACTTAGTAAAAAAAGCAGATATATTATTATTATTTTCTCTAAGATATTCAGTAAAACTATTAAGAGCTTTATTAAAATTTCTTATCTTTTCTATTAGCATTTTCAATCTTATTTTGTGATTTTAAATAACAAAGTTTACTAATAGTATTTACATAATCTATATTAAGAATAACCATCTTCTATAATACCTTTTATTCTTTGACGAGGTTTAACAATACTCCAATATTTAATTGTAATATCTAATCTCGTACCATTTTTACTATTTTTCTTAATAGTCCAAGGTTTATGTTGATTATTAGTAATACCATTAGAATATATATAATCAACATTATTTAAATCTTCTTGATTTATTTTAATAGGAATAAACTCGTAAGGTTTTTTATTTGATTTAGCATAAAACTTATTATCATAAAGAATAGCGACAGTATGTTTACTGCCGCTATTTTCTTTATCATTACTTCTTGTTCTTACTATACCTCTTTGTATATTATTCAGTTTCTCATAATTCATAATTATTTTCCACATTTATCACATACACATCGAAGCATACTTTTCTTATTGTTTACACCAATTTTTGTAAAGTCTTCTCGATTACAAGTTATAACATTACCTTTTGTAAGTTTGATTGTAAATTTATGTGTATTTTTATCAAACTTAGTAACTACACCAATTCTTTCATCTTTATGATAAAGAGAATTAGCATCTATTATAGAAATATTTGTTATCTCTACAGCTTCGTTAGGTACGGTTTTTGTATATATAGTTTCAAAAGCTCCTTGAATCTTAATTGTTACACCTTCTAAAAGAGCATCTAAATAAGTTTTATTAGTTTCTTCATCTTCATTATTAATTTTAGATTTTAGAAAGTCAGCTATAGAATCAAAATTTCCATGAATTATGCTATAAGTTTGATTATCATATTCTCCAATAAATTTTGCAACTTTATTTCGTATATCTTTAATAGGATATATATTATTATCAGAAAGAGTTACATTCTTTTCTTTATAATCTATATTTTCTACTTTAAGAAGATTATTATCTATAAGAATATAATAATTCTTTTTTACAATAGTTTCTATCGGTATAAGTTTAAGAGTAAATTCCATAATTTAAGATATTAATATTTTAGTTATTTTGACAACTTGATTTATCTTTTTACATATCTTATCTGATATAATAGTTATTAGAGTTTTATTATCATAAGAATTGGAATCAAATAATACAGTACCTTTTTCAATAGCTATTTCATCTGAAGTTTCAATAAGTTTATCACAATATTTAAAACTATAATAAACCTTAAAAACTACAGAATTTGTAGCAAGTCGAACTTGGTCTTTAAACATCCAATATTCTTTACTACCTATTCTGACTAATACTTTATCAATTCCATATTCATTTTTTATATTAATTACTGTACCATAACGACTACGACTTGTTATAACTAAACTTCCGATTTTTATTTCGTCTATCATCGTTTTCTTCTTTAATATATTCTTTATTAGTTCTCTTATGTTTCTTATTCTTATTAAAATCATGAATTTCATTAGAATAAGAATCCAAATCTCTAATATTAATTTTAGGCATTATATTTTATTTATATCTTTATGATATACACAAATATTATTTTCAAAAATATTATCGACAATTCGTTTATCAAGTCTTTTACAAATATAATAAGTTTTATTATCAACTTTTGTTTACGACTTTTATATGAATACATTTCTTACAATAATGTTCTTTTGGAATAACTTTTAGATTAATTTTAGATTTCATAGTTTTAATAGTTTAAATATAAACAACAGAAATATTACGTATATAAATAGATTTTATATCAATATAATAATCATATATCATAATATCTTCGGTAACTTTTTTTGTAATTTCTTTTATAAGTTCTATAATAGATTCTGAATTA
>OLPR01003356.1_pt1 | contig 10757 bp, 15 predicted proteins | sample 1672761 | NCBI WGS metagenome assembly OLPR01 (sample SAMEA3136721, study PRJEB25190) | human gut metagenome | biome: human gut; feature: human-associated habitat; material: faeces | place: Austria | collected 2013
GTCAGTGATAGCCCCGTCCGCCACGTTCGCTGCATAGGTATACATATCGTCAAAGATACATTCCCGGACGGTTCCCACCGTCGTAATCATAATCATCAGCGGTTGCCGTCGTGCGCTCTGCGATGCGAAATTTCAGCTTCGTGTTCCAAAACGTATATCTGTTCCACGATACCGTCGCCAATAACATTCGCTTCGGGCAGCCGGACGCGCCCATGGATCAGGTGATTGCGGCGGCGAAAGAGGCCCGCTGCCACGATTTTATTTTGAAACTGTCCCAGGGCTACGACACTGTTATCGGCGAGGCGGGAGGAACCCTCTCCGGCGGCGAACGCCAGCGGCTCTCCATCGCCCGGGCCATGCTGAAAAACGCGCCCATCGTCATTTTGGATGAAGCCACCGCCAATGTCGACCCCGAAAACGAAAAGGAGCTGATGGAAGCCGTCGGCGAACTGACCCACGAAAAGACGGTCATCATGATCGCCCATCGGCTGAAAACCGTGCGACATGCCCGGCAGATTCTGGTGCTGGACAAAGGCCGAATTGTTCAGCGGGGCGCCCACGATGCGCTGATGGCGCAGGAAGGCCTCTATTGCCGATTTGTCGCCGGCCGGGAAAAGGCCGTGAGCTGGAAGCTGGACGGAAAATCGATTTAAACCGAAAGGGCCGCAGTCATGGAAAAACGACTGCGGCCTGATGTTTTATATATAAATTGGAGAAGTTATCAAAATGAGGTGTCTTTCATTTTTAATGGGAAAATACATACGGAGCGTGCGTTGCCGTTCTGATCGCACTGCTGTTCCATATAAGGCGTCGCAGCTAACGAAACAGGCCCTACATAGGTATATTCTCTGGGGTTGAACACCTCGAACAGCGATTCCATCGATCATGAAAACCTTCCTGCGGTCAGAGACTGGCACAAGGGAATTCGTTCGTAAGATTCGGCGCATTCCGCCCTGCGGATTACAGAGGAACGTATCCATAAGTTCACTGCTCCTCAAGGGTCAATGGAAAGCAAAGTATAAAGGCGAACATCCTGTTCATCTGACAGCGCTTTTCCAATCATGGCGGTCAGAAACACAAAACTTGATCCAAGTCATGTAATTGCGGCCCTTTCCGTGGTATACTGAAAAGCGAAGGAGAGGATGCGATTTTGATGAAATGGAACGCGTGGCGCAAGCGGCTGGCGTTGCCCCTTTTGTGGAGCGCAGGGGCGCTGATTGTGCTTGCGGCGGTGTTTGGCCGGTGGATGGACTGGACAATCCCGGCAAGCGCCTGTTATCTGGCGGCGTTTGCGCTCTCCGGCGTGCCGATTCTCTTCCGGGCCGTGCAGGCGCTTCGGTTCAAAACCGTCAGCATCGAACTGCTGGTGTCCATCGCGGCCGTGGGCGCGTGCGCAATCGGCGAATTCAATGAATCGGCCATGGTGGCGTTTCTGTTCCAACTGGGCTCGTTTCTGGAACAGAAGACCATGAAGAAGACCCGTTCCGCCATTAAGACCCTGACGGAGCTGGCGCCCGCTACGGCGTGGCGAATCGTGAAAAACGGGGAAAACGGTGCATTTGAAACCGAGGAAATCGACGCGGACGAGGTGGAAATCGGGGACGTTTTGCTGGTCAAAACCGGCGGCAAAATCGCTTCTGACGGCGTGGTGCTTAAAGGCGAGGGCTACGCCGCGGAAGCGAGCATTACCGGCGAGCCCCTGGCAAAACACAAGGCCGCTGGGGATTTCGTCTATGCCGGGACCCTTCTGGACAGCGGAAGTCTGCAAATGCGGGCGGTGAAGGTGGGGGAAGACACCACTTTTGCGAAGATCATCGCGCTGGTGGAACAGGCCCAGGACGCAAAATCTCCGGTGGAACGGTGGATTGATCGGTTCGCAAAGTATTATACCCCGGCGGTGATCCTCCTTGCCGCCGCGGTGCTGCTGTTGACCCGAAAGATTGATACGGCCATTACGGTGCTGGTGCTGGCCTGCCCCGGGGCGTTGGTGATCGGCGCGCCTATCGCCAACGTGGCGGGCATCGGTCGGGGAGCGCAGGAGGGCGTTCTTCTAAAGGGCGGCGACAGCATTCACACCTTCGCCCGCACGGATACGCTGGTTTTTGACAAAACCGGCACGCTGACGGAAGGAACCCCCGAGGTCTGCGTTCAGAAAGATTATACGGCGGAACCGGAAAAGGCCCTGGCGCTGGCGGCCGCCGCGGAACGGGTCTCGGATCATCCCCTGGCCCAGGCGATTCTTCGATACGCCGCCGAAGCGCCTTCTTATGAAGCGGAATCGGCCCAGACCGTCCGGGGCTGCGGAATGGAGGCCGTGGTTTGTACGCGCCGGGTGCTGGTGGGCAATCAGCGGCTGATGGAACGGCACGGGATCGAATTGCCGGAACAGGCGGACCGGGAAATGGAGGCCCTTCAGGCGGAGGGCGCGTCCACGGTGCTGATTGCGGTGGACGGAAAAATCCAGATGCTGCTGGGCATTTCGGATCGGCTGAAGGCGGACGCGGCGGAAAACATCGCCCGGATGAAGGCCATGGGCGTTAAAAACCTGCTGCTGCTTTCGGGGGATAACGCCAGCGCCGTCGCCAAAGTTGCGGCGGGGCTGGGCATTCCGGATTGCCGGGGAGAATTGCTTCCTCAGGATAAGCTGGCGGTGATTCGGGAATTGCAGGCCCAGGGCCGGGTGGTCACCTTTGTGGGGGACGGAATTAACGACAGCCCCGCCCTGGCCGCTTCGGATACGGGCATCGCCATGGGCTCCGGAACGGACGTGGCCATCGACAATTCCGACGTGGTGCTGATTCGGTCGGATCTGGAAAGCCTGGCCCGGGCGCTGAACCTGGCCAGAAGAACCGTCCGCGTTCTGTATGAAAACATCGCCCTTGCGGTGGGCACGGTGGCGCTGTTGCTGGCGGGGCTTTTCGCCGGTTCCGTGCATATGTCCGCGGGCATGCTGATTCACGAGGCCAGCATCCTGGCGGTGATTTTAAACGCAATGCGTCTTCTGATCCCATTCAGAAAGAAAAAGGAGAGAAAATCATGAAGAAAACCATTCAGATGGAAGAACTGGTCTGCCCCATGTGCGCCCAGAAAATCGAGACCGCCCTGCGAAAGGCCCCCGGTGTCATCAGCGCCACGGTGCTGTACAACGCCAGCAAGGCCAAGGTGGAATTCGACGAAACCCAAACCAGCCTGGAAGAACTTATGCGGGTCATTACCGCCCTGGGCTACGAAATCGTCCGATAAAAAGGAGGAAACACGCGATGAAGGAAGAAAAGATACTGACGCTGAATAAAATTCTGCCCGTGGTGGAGCGGGTGCACGGAGAACACCATCCGGAATTGCATCAGGTGGCGGCCCTTTACGAAGAAATGAAGAATACGCCCTCGGAAGAAATTTTTCGGAAGCTGCGGGAGGTCACCCAAAATTACGCCGTTCCGGCGGACGCGTGTCCCACCTATGTCAAAACCTACCGGCTGCTGGAAGCGCTGGACCGGGAACACGTATGCTGAAGGATGCCTGCTGCTGCACGGCCCAGCCCTGCGCCGCCCAGATTTCCATCTTTCAGCACCTGGATTTGCAAAGCCTGGAGGAAATCAGCAACATCGCCGTGCATCGGAAGGTGCACAAGGGGGAAATTCTGTTTTCTCCCGACGAACATCATGGGCTGTATCTGATTTCAGAGGGGCGCATCAAGGTTTATGAAATCACCCCCTCCGGCCGGGAGTATCTGCTGCAGGTGCTCCACAAGGGGGATTTCGTAGGGGAAGAGGCGCTGTTTGGGGAAGAGGCGACCTATACCTACGGGGAAGCGCTGTCGGAGGGCCGCGTGTGCTTTATCGCTCGGAAGGATTTTCTGGAATTGCTATCCCGGCATCCCTCCATCAGCCTGAAACTGCTGGAGGAATTCAGCCGGAGAATGCGCCGCAGTGCCCACCAGACCGCCACCAACGGGGAGCCGGTTCTGGCGCGGCTGGCGGAATATCTGCTGAACCTTTCGGCGGCGCAGGACAGCTGCCGAATCGAGATTCCGCTGCCCCTGAAGGAACTGTCCGCCTATCTGAACACCACCCCGGAAACCCTCTCCAGAAGGCTGCGGGAACTGGAAACGCGGGGCGTGATCTCCCGGGAGCGCAGGAGCATCACCCTTCTGGAAAAGCAGAAATTGCAGGCATGCATTTGAAGATCTGAACATCGGGCGGGAGTCGTCGTTGAGCGCTCCCGCCTGATTTCGTTGCCGGCAGAGGGCCGATGTGCTATAATTGACCCGGGAAATCCATGAACACGGGGACGAAGCGCCATGAAAATTTATGAAGTCGAAAAGAGAACTCCCGCCTTATTGGAGCGTCTTCTGCAGCTTTGGGAAACTTCCGTCCGGGCGACCCATGGGTTTCTGTCGGAGGCGGAAATCGGAAAAATCAGGGGATACGTGCCCCGGGCGCTGCGGGAGGTTCCGCGCCTGGTCGTCGCCGAAACTGATTCAGGCCGACTGGCAGGCTTTCTGGGCGCAGACGGGCCGCGCCTGGAAATGCTGTTTCTCGCCCCGGAGGAACGCGGCGCGGGGCTGGGCAGACGGCTTCTGGAATATGGCATGGGCAATCTGGGAATCCGGGAACTCACCGTTAACGAACAGAATCCCCAGGCGGTAGGATTTTATACGCACATGGGCTTTCAAACCTATCGGCGCACGGCCCGGGACGAGGAAGGAAATCCCTACCCGCTTCTGTACATGAAGCTGTAGTCCATCAGGCGAGGCAGGGAAGGACGAAAAGCGTGCTTAATATCGATAAATTAAATTGGAATTTGCCTGAGGAACAGCAGCGGCGGCAAATAGAGACCCTTCGCCTTGAAGACGACGGGGAGATCGAGACGTTGATTTTGCCGCCAGGGAAAAAGGACTGTTGGCAGAATTGTGCGATTGTATTGAGTGGATTGGACGACGCAACCCTGACGCGGTTTTTGCCGGGCGTTTTGCAATGGTTTCGGGATTTGAACTGGCCCGGCGTGGACACGATTGAAAAACGGTTGAAGCAGATGCCGGAAGAGACGGTAAAAACAGCGGTTTCTGCGGCCGTCGCCCGTGCAGACAGGGAAGGCGACGAGGAATGGGCGGAAAATTTGCAAACCGTATTGGGGCGTTAAAATGAAAAATGCGTCGGTCTCCCCGGCTTAGGGCTGAGGAGACTGACGGGAAAAGACGCCGAATTTTTGCACGGCCCAGCTGACGATGAACAGGATCAGCTCCGTGGTCAGCTTGGCGACGTAGCGGTTCAGGTGCAGCGCGTCAACCAGCAGCATCAGAATCAGCGTATTGGCGCAGAGGATGCCCAGGGCCAGCAGGGCGTACCGGGGCGCGGAACGGGAAACGCGGCCCTGATCCCGGAAGACATAACGGCGGTTGATGGTGTAATTGACGCTGGCGCTGACCAGACGCGCCAGTATGTTGCACAGGGGAAGCAGCCCGTTGCCCATCAGCGCCGCCAGCGCGCTGAACAGGCCGTAATCTACCAGAAAGCCCACAAAGGAGGAGGCGGCGAAGGCGAAAATTTCCCGGTAAATGCGCCATGCGTCCTGGAAGGGCCTAAAGTGGGAAGAGGCGTTGCCGTCGATGTACACCGTTTCGATGGGCACTTCCCGAATGGGCACGTTCTGCCGGGCGCAGGCCAGCAGCACGTTCATTTCGTATTCGTAACGCTCCCCCTGCACGGACAGCAGAAAGGGGATCATCTGGCAGGAAAAGGCCCGAAGCCCCGTCTGAGTATCCCGCACTCGGCGATGGGCCAGCAGGGCGAATACGTTTCGCGTAATGGCGTTGCCCATGCGGCTTTTCAGGGGCACCTTGCCGGTGAAGGCTCGACTGCCCAGGGTCAGCGCCGAGGGATTTTCGCCTGCCGCCAGTAAGGTTTTGGCGATGTCCTCCGGGCGATGCTGCCCGTCCGCGTCGGCGGTGACCACGAAATCGTCGGCGCCGCCGATCCCGGCGATATAGTTCATCCCGGTTTTCAGCGCCGCCCCTTTGCCCTTGTTTTCGGGGTGGGTTAAAAGCGTGACGAAGGACTCCGCCGCCTGGAATATCGGGGCGTAGGCGGGCCCGCTGCCGTCGTCTACCACGATGACGGTATAGCTTTCTTCCGTCAGCCGGCGGCAGAGCTGAATCAGCTTTTCATCCGGCTGATAGGCGGGAATCAGGGCGTAGTTTTTGCGTTCCATGTGGAAGCTCCTTTCGTTATGAACGAATCGGCTGCCGAAGGGGAAGGGCGACGGTGAATTTCGTGCCCACGGCCAGGGTGCTTTCCGCGGCGATGGTTCCTCCGTGCAATTGCACAATCCATTGGGCAATGGAGAGACCCAGGCCGGTGCCGGTGCGGTCCCGGGCGGTGTCCGCGCGGAAAAAGCGTTCAAACAGGTGGGGCAGGTTTTCTTCGCTGACGCCCACGCCGTTGTCCGCCACGGTGAGAATCGCCCTGTCGCCGTCCAAATGGGCCTGCACCCAGACGTCGCCGCCGTCCTTTCCGTATTTCACGGCGTTTTCCGTCAGGTTCAGTAACAGCTGCGTCATCAGGCTCTGGTCGGCGGTCAGCTCCACCCGCGTCTTTGCCTCGAAATGCAGCGCGATGTGTCGCTTTTCGGCCATGGGTTCCAGCACCATGGCCACGCCGTCGAGAATGTCGTTGAGGCAAATGGATTCCATCACCACGGGATACCGGCCCTCCTGCCCCCGGGTCAGGGTCAGCATCTGCTGAATCATCCGCTGCATCCGGCTGCATTCGTTCAGAATGGCGTCCACCTTTTCCCGCTGGTCGGGGGTCAATTGCGCGTCCGCCTGCAGGCTTTCTCCGCAGGCGAGAATGACCGCCACAGGCGTGCGCAATTCGTGGGAAGCGTCGGAGGTAAACCGCCGTTCCCGCTGGAAGGAGGCTTCCAGAGAGGCAAGCATCCGGTTCAGGGTGCGGGTCATCTCGCCCAGTTCGTCCTTGGCGGGTTCTTCGGGTACCCGGCGGGTGAGATCGCCGCCGGTGATTTCATTTGCGCAGGCGATGATGCGGTGCATGGGCTGCAGGGAACGTTTGGCGATGCCAAAGCCGATCAGCGCCGCCAGCGCCGTCATAATCGGCACGCCCAGGGCGAAAACCCGCTGGAAAAGCCCCATGGTCTGGGCCACCGGCGCACAGGACAGCACCACGCGAATGCGCACCGGTTCGCCTTCTACGGTCAGGGGCATGGAATCCAGAATCAGCCAGTCCTGGCCCGATTCCCGAACCTGGGAAAATTCTCCGGGGCGCACGGGCTCTGTGTCGAACAGGGTGATGTCTTCCCCGTGAGAGGCCAGCTCGCTGCCGTTTTCTTCCATGATATAATAAGAGATGCCCGACTTCACCGGCGTTTCGTCCTCGAAAATCAGCCGGCCCTTTTCCCGTTCTACCTGAGAGGAAAGCTGTTCCAGGGCCAGGGACAGATCCTCCCGGAGCATGGCGTTGAGTTTGGCCTGGGTGATGAAATACAGCGCGCCGAAGAACATCGCCGTCACCACCAGCACCGAAAGGGTGAACCATGCCGCCATTTTGAACCGGAGGGTGAGTTTATGCTTCATTTTTGTCATCTCGCAAAACGTAGCCGAAGCCCCGCACCGTGCGAATATACGGCGTATCTTCGCCCTTGTCGATTTTGGAGCGCAGATAGCCGATATAAACCGGCACCAGGTTGGAATCAAAGGTTCCCTGATAATCCCACACGTGGTCGTAAATCTGTCCCGGAGTCAGCACCTGGCCCGCGTTGCGCATCAGATATTCCAACAGCGCGTACTCCTTGGCAGTAAGGGACACGGCCCGTTTGCCCCGGTGCACCGCCCGGGAAACGGTGTCCAGTTCCAGGTCGCCCACCCGCAATACCGGGGAACGGTAGGGCGCGTGCCGTCGCAGCATGGCCCGCAGCCGGGCGGAAAGCTCCTCGTAGGCGAAGGGTTTGGTGAGATAATCGTCCGCGCCGCAGTCCAACCCACGCACCCGGTCGTCCACCGCGTCCCGGGCGGTAAGCAGCAAAACGCCGCAGTCCACGTGCCGCGCCCGCAGATGGGTCAGCAGGGTCAGCCCGTCGATGCCCGGCAGCATGATGTCCAGAATGATGCCGTCGTAGGGTGCGCTGAGGGCGTATTCCAATCCCTCGTTGCCATCGCCGCAGGCGTCTACGGCGTAACCTTCCTGAATCAGTCGCTTGGATAAAACGTCCCGCAGCGCGGCGTCGTCTTCCACCAGCAGCAGTCTCATGTTCTATTCGCCCCTTTCGGTGTGATTATAGCATGCCAATGTAAGAAAAACATAAGAGCGGCCGTTGGCTTTTTTCAGAGGAATTCTTATCTTTCGCTGGTATGCTGTGTATCGAACCTGGAACCACAGAAAAGGAGCGAATCAAAATGAAGATAAAATGGATTCCCTGCCTGCTGGCGCTTTTGACGCTGTTTTCCTCCCTGGCCTACGCCCAGGAGAATACCGCCACCTGGGCGGCGCCCTGCTTTGAAGGGCCTTACGATTATACCTATGAAGACGCGGATCGTTCCATTGTGATTCAGAAAATCACCGGCGATCAGTCCGCGGGCCTTCTGATTGACGTGCAGCTGCGGGAGGCTGCCGGCTTCCACGCGGGGGCGGCGGAGGGGGATTTTGAAGCCCTTTCCTCCATGGCCCAGCGGGAAGGCGCGGTGCTGGCCATCAATGCCGACGATTATGGCACCCATAAATATGGGGTCATCATTCGGGATGGACAGTGCCTCAGGGTGCACGACACCACCCGGCATATGCTGGCCGTTCTGCCGGACGGCTCCTTTGAAACCGTCAGCGACCGCACATCCCAGACCCCCGAGGAGCTGGCCCAGCGCCTGCAGGCCGAAAACGTGATGCATACCTTCGAATTCGGCCCGGTTCTGGTGGAAAACGGCGAGGCCGTGGCCTTTCCCAGCAGCTTCGACGTAATTTCCACCCGGGAATCCCGCCGGGAGCCCCGCACAGCCATCGGCATGATTTCGCCGCTGCATTATGTGATCGTGGTGGTGGACGGCCGCCAGAGCGGCTATTCCGAGGGCGTTTCTCTGCAGACGCTGCAGCAGCTTTTTGTCAACCTGGGCGTGCAGACGGCGTTTAATCTGGACGGCGGCGGCTCCAGCGAGGTCTGGTTTCAGGGGGAAATTCTGAACCGGCCCGCCGGCGGTCATGAGCGGAAGCTGTCGGACTGCATCTGGTTCTAGGGAGGCTGTTATGAAAAAAATCTGCTTTGGCTTTTTGTGGGCGCTGTTGGGCGTTCTGGCGGGCCTGGGCCTGAACGCCGCTGTTTGCTTGATTTCGTCGTACTGGCTGCATTTGGGATATTACGCGCCGTGCTTTGTGGCGCTTACGGAGCCCTGCGGCGGGGAATTGAACGCGGCGCTGGTGCAGGCGGCTGCCTTCGGCGCGCTGGGCGGGGCGATTGCGCTGCTGGCCCGGGGAATTCGAAATTTCTGTAAGCGGAGGACAAAATGATTTCGTGGATTCAAAGCCTCGATTGGGCGGTGCTGGACTGGATTCAGCACGCCCTTTCCTGCGGATTTCTGGATACGGTGATGCCCTGGATTACGCGACTGGGAAACGGCGGTTTTATCTGGATCCTGGCGGCGCTTTTGATGATTTCCAGAAAAAAATATCGCAGAAACGGCGTTATGCTGCTGTGCGGGCTGCTGTGCGGCGTGCTGATCGGTAACCTGGCGCTGAAAAATCTGGTGGCCCGACCCCGTCCCTGCTGGCTGCGCCCGGAATTTCAGCTGCTGCTGGCGAACCCGAAGGATTTTTCCTTCCCTTCCGGGCACACCCTTTCGTCCGTCATCGCCGCGGGCTGCCTGGCGCGGACCGATCGCCGCTTTGGCGCGGCAGCCATTCCGCTGGCGGCGCTGATTGCCTTCTCGCGACTGTATCTGTTTGTGCATTTCCCCAGCGACGTGCTGGCCTCCGTGGTGCTGGGCGTGGCCATCGCCTGGGGGATGGATCGTCTGTTCGCGGCGATTCTGCGCAAACGCGCCCCGGCGACGGAATAACAGCAAGTTTATCAACCCAATAATCAACGAAAGCGGCGCTTTTCCCTATTATAAGGGAAGAGCGCCGCTGAAATATGTCGCCGAAAGGCCTCAGGCGGGCGCTCCCGCCGGCGCGGGCTGCAGGCCCAGCTGCTGGCACAGGCCCAGGGCCGCGTTCAGAATATAGCGGCAATCCGTCTGGAAGGAGCGCACGTCGGACAGATACCGCCTGTGGCAGCAGGCGACGGGCTCCTGATTTTCCTCAGCATGGCTCGGCGAGAGCATCTCCCGAACGTATCCGTTGAATACCGGGTGCAGCAGCGCCTCGTATATCCGGTGCTCCTTCAGATTCCCGGAAAAATCGCAATTGTGGGAAAAGGTGAAGCTGTCGGCCAGATAATGCAGCGCTGCGCCCAGACGGAACCACTGCAGCGGGGTGTGCACGCCGGTTTTCTTCAGCCGCCGGGTCATCCGTGCCAGATGCTGCCGGGCGTTTTCCGTGTGATGTCCCCGAAGGAAGGCGTGCTTCAGGGAACCGCGGGCATAGGTGAAGGGATTGTAATCCGGCTCTACGCAGCCCCACAGAAACATCCGCTGCCGCAGGGAATCCAGGGCGAGCCCCTCATATTTTAATACAAATCGTCCCAGCAGGAGATGGTCTTTTGTTTTCATGTAGAGACTCCTTTCTTTCGCCGGCTTCCGTCGGCGAATCGGCCTTTTGGAC
>OLPR01003366.1_pt1 | contig 10734 bp, 10 predicted proteins | sample 1672761 | NCBI WGS metagenome assembly OLPR01 (sample SAMEA3136721, study PRJEB25190) | human gut metagenome | biome: human gut; feature: human-associated habitat; material: faeces | place: Austria | collected 2013
GGAAATATAGGACTGGGAAATCCCCAGCATATCCGCTACTTCTTTCTGAGTCTTTTCTTCTCCATCCTCCGTTCCAAGTCCAAATCTCATTCTTATGATCATCTGCTCTCTTCCAGACAGACGTCCAATAGCTCTGATGAGCACCTTCTTTTCTGCTTCATTCTCTAAATCCTTATAAATCGCATCTTCTTCCGTCCCCAGGATATCTGATAACAACAGCTCATTACCATCCCAGTCTACATTCAGCGGTTCATCTATCGATACTTCCATTCTCGTTTTATTATTTCTCCGCAAATACATTAATATCTCATTTTCAATACATCTGGATGCATAGGTTGCAAGTTTGATATTTTTATCAGGATTAAATGTATTAATTGCTTTTATAAGACCAATCGTTCCTATGGATATCAGATCCTCTACCCCCACTCCTGTATTGTCAAATTTCTTTGCTATATATACCACCAGGCGCAAATTATGTTCAATCAGTATTTTCCTTGCATTTTCATCTTTTTCTGTCCCAAGGTCTTTGATTGCTTTCTTTTCTGCCGCCGCTTCTAAAGGTGCAGGCAGAATATCCGATCCGCCTATGTAATGAATGTCTTTTCTGTCCACAAAAAAGAGTGTCTTCAAATCCGGAATTACTTTCAATTTAAACTGATGTGGAACTGCTACTTTTATCACCATTTTTCTTTCCTCCTGCCAATATATCTGGATTTATGATCATCTGATAATTTTCTGACCCTAATTCTTCTTCACATACCGCCACTAATGGATGTTCTACATTTATCCTGTATCCATCCCGTATGATCTGTATCTTATCCATGCGAAATGCAGGCATAACTCCCTCTTTTTTCCCAATGGAATGATATGGAATATATCTGAATCGTTCCGGTTGCTTTCCTTCTGTCAATCTCTTTACAGATGCCTGATCCATAACACTGACCGGATCTTTACTCACTGTATCCTTCAATGTATTTCCTGTATCTATAAGGGCTCTCAGTCTGCAATTTCGTTCTCCGAAAAACACCACCACTTCACAGTAACGATTTCCTTTCTCCGAAAACAATAAAATGATCTTCCAGATTCCCAACACCACATAATAACTGATGACTGCCAATGCAAAGAATACACTTCCCTGCCGCAGATACTGTCCCGCAAACTGTAATACTCCCCCTAAAAGAAAAGACTCTATATATAAAATTACCCATCCTCTGAACAATTCCCGGCCCCATATTAATCCCAGACCGGTTCTTAGCATCAATACATTAATGACGCCATGAAATACTATAAATTTCGCCCAAGTTGTCTTACACGGCCATATCACAACAACACAGGTCAATACTGCTCCCAGTACGCCTCCCGCTATTATGCGGCCATATCTCACCGGACATGCCAATGCCTTCTTTAGTAAAGCCAAAAGAATTGTATCCATCGTAAAGTTCATCAAAAAGAACACATCTACATATAATTCATAGTACACATCAGGCCTTCTTTCTCTTTCCGTGCACAGAAATAGATTTGTTGTTTCAAACAAGTATCATTATATAGATTTTATAGAAAGGATTTTGTCATATGATGTATGATATGCCGGTTTTCGTTCGACTGCTTTCGTAAACAAAAGAGCATTTAAGAAAGAAAAGAAGAAAAAAAGAAAGAACTGTGCACACTTCAAATTCATGTACATCAGTTCTTCTGTCTTTTTTAAGTAATATAACTCTTTATGTGATTGTTATTTTTTAAAGAAATCCGGAATTTTGATTGACTGCTCTTTCACTTTACTTGCCGGTGTTCTTGGTGTATCCAATGTAGGAGTTGTTCCACCAATCGGTCTTCTTGCAGTTGTTCCAGCATTTTCTCTCTGTGTTGTTGTTCCAAAATCAAGTCTTGGTGAAACCGGACGTTCAGCCTGCTGTGTACGTACAGTCTGCTGCTGCGTATACATCGTATTATTCTGACGTGTCGGTCTTTCATATGCGGATGCATGTCCCTGCTGACCATGTGGCATAGCCGAAGATCTGCCCTGATTCTCCAGTCTTGATTTTAACTTTGAAGCACTTCCTCCAACATTGTGAAGTCCTGTAGCAATTACAGTGATTGTTGCTTCATCTGCTCTGGAATCATCGTACATAGCACCAAAGATGATATTTGCATCTTCTCCTGCAAGTTCCTGTACATATTCTGCCGCATCAGCTGCATCCATAAGTGTGATATCTCCGGATACATTGATGATAACATGTGATGCTCCTGCAATCGTTGTCTCCAGAAGAGGACTGGCAACCGCCTGTTTCACAGCCTCCAGAGCCTTATCATCACCGCGTCCCTGACCGATACCGATATGGGCAATACCTTTATCTGTCATAACAGTCTGTACATCTGCGAAGTCAAGGTTGATCAGTGAAGGTACATTGATCAGGTCTGTGATTCCCTGAATACCCTGCTGTAATACTTCGTCAGCTTTCTTTAAAGCTTCCGGCATTGTTGTGCGTCTGTCAACAATCTCCAACAGTTTATCATTTGGAATTACGATCAGCGTATCCACACTTTCTTTTAATTTTTCAATTCCCGCAAGGGCATTGTTCATACGTGTCTTAGACTCAAAACGGAACGGTTTTGTTACAACACCTACGGTTAATGCTCCCTGTTCTTTTGCAATACGTGCAATCACTGGTGTAGCACCTGTTCCGGTACCACCGCCCATACCGCATGTTACGAATACCATGTCGGCACCTTTCAGTGCTGCTGATATTTCTTCTGCACTTTCTTCTGCTGCTTTCTCACCGATCTCCGGTCTTGCACCGGCTCCCAGACCTTTGGTAATCTTATCACCGATCTGCATCAGTGTCGGAGCTTTACACAGCTGAAGTGCCTGTTTATCTGTATTGACCGCTATAAATTCAACACCGGCAATCTGCTCATCAATCATTCGGTTTACCGCGTTATTACCGCCTCCACCTACTCCAACAACAATAATCTTTGCCGCTGCTTCTGATTCGTTTGTTTTAATTTCTAGCAAGGGTTTCTCCTCCTTTGTTATCCTTATTATATATTATACATCCCATTGATAGAGCAAGTGAGATGAACTCAGTTTGCTATATATAGTATATAATATAGACTTTCGTATAAAATATCAATAGAATTTCTCTAATTTTCTTAATTTTCTTGTGAAATATCTTCCATTTCAAATGTAATCGTAGTGTTATTCTCAGAATACGACTCCAAATGCAAAATTCCCGTTTTATCTCCCAGCTTTTTTAAGATTGGTCTGATCTGAGCGATCTGTTCTGCGGATACCTGATTTCCAAGGCATGCTCTTATGTTTCCAAAATCCATATAGATCTGCTGATCCTTTACATATATCTTTTCCGGGTATATTCCATACCTCTGGCTTTCCCCACATGCTTCTACTATTTCGGAAAATTTCGTCTGATTTGTCGTTTTAATCTGGCTGTACAGTTTATTTTTCTTTATTTTTAATCCACTGACAACCGGTATCTTGCTGTCTTTCACTTCAGTTTCATTTACTACAAGCCCAGTTTGATCAAAATAACTGTATTTTTTCCCCGATTTCACACAGCCTACCATTGTCTTTTCTTTTACGGTAATTTTTAGTGTCCATGGATTTTTCATACTGACTTTCAATGTATCCAGACACTCCGGTTTCTTTTCTTGGCCCAACGAATACTTTGCCAGTACATACAGGGAATTCTTCGACAGTTTATCATTCTGTACACATTCAACTATTTCCTGACTGTCACAGTATTCATTACCGCTTACTTCCACTTCCTGAATATAGAATAGCAAAACAGTTCCAAGGATTATAATGGCAGCCGCCAATATCAAAACAATCAAGGCATATGCATGATGTTTTTTCTTTTTATCTTTTCTTTTCTTTTTTGTACCTTCTCTTTTCTGATTCTGGTTTCCCATATATCATTCATACTTCCTTTCATTCTTGTGTCTCATCCACATGTATATTATTTTACCAAAGATGACACATTCAGCACAAGCCCCATTTCAAAAAGCAGGAACATAACCGAAGTTCCTCCATAACTGATAAACGGAAGTGTTATTCCTGTATTCGGGATCGTATTCGTCACCACCGCAATGTTCAGGATTACCTGTATCATCATATGTGCCATTGCCCCGGATGCAATCAATGCACCCTCCAGATCCGGTGCATGTGAAGCTATCACAAAAAAACGCCAGATTAAGATTAAAAATAATAATAATACAAAAGATGCGCCTACCAGACCTAATTCCTCACATATGATAGAAAAAATCATATCATTCTGGGCTTCCGGCACAAATCCCAATTTCTGAATACTGCTTCCAAATCCTTTTCCAAACAATCCTCCCGAACCAATTGCATACAGACCTTGCAATGTCTGATAACCCTTTTCATAATTTTCCGGATGCCGCCATATCTGCAGACGTTCCAGACGATAACTTTCCATTGCAAGAAATATTCCCATAAATGCACAGCCAAGAAATATCATCCATGCAAACTGACCATATTTTGGGCTTGCAACAAATACCAATACTACGGCTATTCCAAGAATAATGATTGCTGTACTTAGATTACTTGCCCCTACCAGTCCTACAACCGGCAGAACACTTACAACTATTTTACAGACCGTTGTAAATTTCCCCATGCTTTTTACATTTCGCATAATCACGTACGTCAAAAACAATATAACCGCAACTTTTGCAAATTCCGACGGTTGAAAAGAAAACGGACCCAAAGATAACCATCTTTTGGATCCGTTATATTCATCACCAATCAGAAGAACCGCAATACCCAGCAGAACAGATACCAGATACCCCGGTACTGACCATTTTTTCCAGACATGATAATCCACTCTGGCGATGATCCACATACCTGCTATTCCAAGAAGCGTTGCAAATATCTGTTTTTTCAGATAGTAAAACGAATCCTGAAATTTGAGTTTCCCATTATATGCACTTGTGCTGTAAAGAATCACAAGCCCTGTTACAATAATAATCCCCAGTACGATGACCAGAGCATAATCATACGCTCTTTGTTTCGATCGTTCCAAGCCATCCACTCCTTATAAGGAATTTACAATTTCTTTGAACTTCTCTCCACGTACTTCATAACTCGGGAACATATCCCAGCTTGCACATGCAGGTGAAAGCAGAACTGCCTCTCCTGACTCTGCAATTTTTGCTGCAGTAAGAACCGCTTCCTCAAATGAATCTACAAACATATAGTCTTTAAATCCACATTTTTCTGCATCTGCTGCTATCTTCTCTTTTGTATCCCCAAGAAGGATCAGTTTTTTTACTTTACCGTCAAAACTGTTAATCCATTCTGTATACTCAGATCCTTTATCATATCCTCCACCGATCAATACTGTCGGGCGCTTCATTGCCTGAATTCCCTTGATCGCCGCATCCGGATTTGTTCCCTTTGAATCATTGTAATATGTAACACCTTTTTTCTCTGTTACATATTCAATACGATGCTCTACTCCTTTAAATGCCTTGACGCTTTCACGTATCACATCTACCGGCACTCCATAAACTGCTGCCATTGCACATGCTGCCATAACATTCTCATGATTATGCGTTCCCAGGATCTGCAATTCATCCACATGACAGATTGTTTCTTTTACTCCGCCATAATTGTAAATAATATTGCCTTCCTCGAGATAGATTCCCTCTTCTAGTTTACGCTGACTGCTGAAATATAGAACATTTGCTTTGATTTCTTCTCCAAATTCTCTTGTAAGCCTGTCCTCATAATTTAAAATGCAATAATCATCTTCTGTCTGATTCTTTGCAATATTTTTCTTTGCATTGACATATGCTTCCATCGTATGATGGCGATTCAGATGATCCGGTGTGAAATTCAGGATTGCACTTACTCTCGGTCTGAAATCCACAATGCTCTCCAGCTGGAAACTGCTCATCTCGGCAACTGTGATCGTATTGTCTGTCATCTTCTCAACTGCTGTTGTATATGGTGTTCCAATATTTCCCACAACGAAGACATCTTCCTGATAGTTCTTCATAATCTCTCCCAGAAGTGTCGTTGTGGTTGTTTTACCATTTGTACCGGTAATTGCAAGGACATCACCTTTACCGAACTGATATGCAAGCTCGACTTCTCCAATTACCGTAATTCCCTGCTCACGCATTTTTTCAATCACAGGAAGATCCGTCGGCACACCCGGACTTAATACTGTCATATCAAGCTTTTCCAGAACTTCTTCCGGAAAATCTCCGATTACGATCTTGGCACTGCTGTCTTCTCCAAGTTGTTTTTTTATCTTTTCCTCTGTCAGTTTCTGGTTTCCATCGTACATTATTACTTCTGCACCATGTCTTTCAAGAATCTGTCCTGCTCCGATTCCACTGATTCCAAGACCAAACACAAGTACTTTCTTACCTTTTACTTCCATGATATCCTCCTACATAGCCATCAGAGCGATCAGACATAAGATTGCTGTAATAATAGAAAATACTGCAACAACTCTCGTCTCTGACCATCCGCACAGCTCAAAATGATGATGTATCGGCGCCATTTTGAATATTCTCTTACCGCCGGTCTTTTTAAAATATGTTACCTGGATCATAACCGATAATACTTCTATCAGATAGATAAATCCAACAATGATAATAAAGATTGGCATCTGAAGCATGTATGCCGCTGAAGCAACAAATCCTCCAAGTGCCAGCGAACCTGTATCTCCCATAAATACACTGGCCGGATATACATTAAACAGCAGGAACCCAAGAAGTGCTCCTACAACCGCACAGGTAATTGGCTCAATTCCACTTTTGGTACCGATCGCAACCACCGTGAAAAATGTTGCTACAAGTACGGTAACACTTGATGCCAGACCATCCAGACCATCTGTAAAGTTTACACCGTTAACAGTTCCAATTACAACAAAGAACATCAATGGAATCGCAACCCATCCGATATCCAGATATTTTCCACCTGTAAATGGAATCAGCATCGTAAGCGAAACTCCTGCCACTTTAACCATATAAAATGCAAAGATCGCAGTCACTACGATTTGAAGAGCCATCTTCTGCTTTGGATATAAGCCGTCAGAACGTTTCATCACAACTTTCAGATAATCATCCAGGAATCCGATCAGTCCAAAACCAAGTGTCAGAAACAGAATCGGAATAATCTTTGGATAACGACCAATATAAATAACTGAAGTAATCACAACAGCCAGCAGGATCATTACTCCTCCCATTGTCGGAGTTCCCGCCTTCTTAAGATGAGACTGTACACCGTCCTCTCTCTCCGTCTGGTCCATCTTCAGTCTTCTAAGTACTGGTATTACAAGAGGACCAAGAATCACACTTAATACAAATGAAATCAATACTGGAATAAACACTTTATAATCCATAATCCACCTCTTTAATTCTTTTGTTATTCAGTTAATCTCTAACTTTACCTAGTATACTGCATTTCCTACTGTTTTTCAATGCCAAGATACGGCAATATATTTTCAAAAATTTTTCCGATCACCGGTGCCGCAATGGTTCCTCCGTAATAGACTCCCTGTGGATTATATATTACACACATTCCAAGGATCTGCGGATCATCTGCCGGTGCAAATCCTACAAAAGATGATATATATTTGTTGGCACTTCTCGGAAGTGTCTGGGAAGTTGCCGTCTTTCCCCCGATCCTGTATCCTTCTACATATGCATTCTTTCCGGACCCTTCTGCCACTACACTCTCCAGAAGTTCCCGCATTGTCTGTGATGTTTTTTCAGACACAATATGCTTTTTTGCATTATATCGAAATGTTTTCACTTTTTTTCCTTCCGCACTCAATACTTCCATTCCAAAATGCGGAGTCACCCTTCTTCCTCCATTAACCAGTGCACTCACCGTCGTTGCAAGCTGGATCGGTGTAATCTGAAATGACTGTCCGAAACTGATCGTCGCAAGTTCAACCTGCCCTACATTTTCTTTTTTATGCATAATCGTTCCTGCTTCTCCCGGTATATCTACCCCGGTCAGGTCCATCAGCCCAAACTGTCTGAAATAATCAAAAAAACGATCCACTCCTATCCTTAATCCTACTTCAATAAATACCGGATTACATGAATTTTGTATCCCCTGTACAAAATTTTCTGCCCCATGTCCCCCAAGCGGAGTATTCTGCCTGCGCCTTGGCCTGCGCCCTGTACATCTGCGGCGGCATCCGGGGCATGGAGCGGGGCACCCTGTCCGAGGAGCGGGAGCCGGACGGCACCGAGCGCATCGCCAGCATGGAGCTCCTGCGCCTGGCCTTCCCCCGCCGGGTATTCACCCTGTCCCAGACGGAGTACGTCATCGACCGGGTGAAGTGGCTGTTTGACCACCGGGATCTGGTGGGTGGCCTGCGGTTCGTCCACGAGCCCGCCACGCTGCGGTTCTTCACCGGCGTGCTGAAGGCCATCGGCGACTGGCCGGAGAAGCTGGCCGCGGCGTACAGAGCCGATTTTGGGGATGAACAATGATAAAAAAAGGATGCAAGCTCTCGCTTGCATCCTTTTTTTATACAATATCATACAGCACCCGCAGGTCGTCGATCTCGTAGTCGACGCGGAGATCGGCAGGACGCGGGGTGTGCTTGGGGTTGTACCAGCAGCAGGGCAGGCCGTAGTTGTTGGCGCCCCGGATGTCGCTGGAGATGCTGTCGCCGATCACCAGGCAGTTGTCCTTTGTGATGCCGTCGATGTGGGCGAACACATAGTCAAAATACGCCGTGGAGGGCTTGGCCGCGCCCGCCTCCTCGCTGATGAAGGCGGCGGTGATGTCGGGGACGATGGGGCTTTTCGCCAGACGGCCACGCTGGACGGAGGCCACCGCGTTGGTGACCAGATACAGCTTGTGGCTGCGGGCCAGGGTATGGCACACCTCCTCGGCGTAGGGCAGCATGAAAGCGCACTGGCCCAGGGTGGCGAGGTGCAGGGCGTTGCAGCCCTCTGCGTCCCGGTCAAGGCCCATGGCCGCCAGGAAGTTGCGGAAACGCTGCACCACAATGAACTCCTTGGTATATTCGCCCCGGTCAAAGGCGGCCCACATCTCGTTATTGCAGCGCTCGTAGAGCGCAAACGTCTCGTCGCTGTTGGGGATATCGAACTGGCGGCAGACAGCGTGGAATGCCTCCTGATTGGCGTCCGCCAGCAGCCGCCCGGTGGACACGCAATCGCCCACCACATAGACGCCCTCGGTGAGCAGCAGCGCGGGAATGCTGATGCTGAAGATCGTCTTCCAGCTTTGCAGCAAAAAACGCTGGGCCAGCAATCCGGACGCAAAGCCCACTAGGGTCAGCGCCACAATGTGCCACGCGCCCATCAGACTCAGGGGCCCGCTCCAGGCCCAAAGGCAGCCGCCCACCAGGCCGAAAATGCTGCCTTTTTCTATGCCCTCCCACAGTCCGATGCAGGCCACGGCAATGGGCATCACGCAGGGCCGGTAGCGCAGATTCATGGCGCCAAACACCGCTTCATCCAGCAGCATGGCCGCAAAAAGCACCACCACATACAGCGCCATTTTCATGCGAAACCGCATTTTACTGGACATAAGCGTCTTCCTTTCCGTCAGTTCTTGATATCATAGGATTTGATGATAAACACCTGCTCTACCTTGCTGAGCTCTACCGTTGGGGAGATCACGGCGTATTTTGCCACGTTGGTTTCATCGTCGCCCACATCGGTGACGCTTCCAATCACCAGTCCGGGGGGATAAATATCGCCGTCGCCGGAGGTCAGCAGCTGGTCGGAGTTCCGAATAGTGGCCGAGGAGCTTAGATAGCTGGCCTTGAGCTTGCCTTCCTTCATCAGCGTAAAATCGCCCTGGGCAATGCAACTATAGCCGCTGCCGAAGATATATGCGCCGATTTCCGAGGTGGTGTCCAGAATGGTCGTAACCGTTGCCCAGTTGGTGCCCACCTCCGTGAGAATGCCGACTACCTGGCCACTCTCGGTAATGGCACACATGCCGGTCTCCAGTCCCACAGAGCTGCCCTGAGAGATGGTGATGGTGCTGCCATAGCCGCTGCCGCCCCAGGATACCACGTTGGCGATCTCCAGATCATAGTCCGTGTGCTTCTCTGTAAGGTCTTGCAGCTGACGCAGCCGTTCGTTCTCGGATTTATAGGTCTGAGCGTCCCGGATGTCCTGGTTCATGTTGGCCAGTTCCTCCTGAAGCTGTTCATTCTCCGCCTGAAGCAGCTCATAGCCGAACAGATAGTCATACAGCCGCTCTGCCTTGTTCACCAGCAGCGTAACGCCGTTTTTCACCGGATTGACCACAATGGACACGGCATTATTCAATGCGCCGGCTTTTCCGGGCCACAGGAACATGCTGCCGATGGTAATCAGCGCTGCCAACGCCGCCAGAACCAGCACCACGCGCACCCGGGTGGTGAAGAATTTTTTCATGCCTCAGCCCCCAGCACAGGAATCCCTGCCCGCCGGAGCATCAGCCCCACCTGGCACACGGGAAGTCCCATGACGTTATAATAGTCTCCGTCGATTTTCTGGGTAAAGATGGCGGCATAGCCCTGAATCCCATAGGCGCCCGCCTTATCCATAGGCTCTCCGGTGGCAACATACCAGTCAATCTCCGCCTGAGACATGTTCCGGAACACCACCTGAGTTTCCTCGCAGTAGGTTTCGGTGCCCCGGGGTCCCATCACCGTCACGCCGGTAAGCACCCGATGACTTCTGCCGCTGAGCGCCCGAAGCATT
>OLPR01003371.1_pt1 | contig 10729 bp, 15 predicted proteins | sample 1672761 | NCBI WGS metagenome assembly OLPR01 (sample SAMEA3136721, study PRJEB25190) | human gut metagenome | biome: human gut; feature: human-associated habitat; material: faeces | place: Austria | collected 2013
CGCCGACCTCGCGCCGCCGTCTGCGGCAGATGTTTTCGCGCACCCGCCTTTTGACGAGCGCGACCCGCGTTGCGGTATCGTACATGTCGCTTGCCACCTCCCTTTCTCCGCCTTGTCCAAGCGCACGGCTTAAAAAGCCTTTCACCTATATAGGTACAAAAAATCCAAAAAACTCTCACCTAAAAATCAACTTTTTTCAAAAAATTTTTTGGCGCAAAAAAAGAGCCGTCATCTGGCGCCTCAAGAAGCGTATTTTCGGTCATTCCTTTCGCGTGAAGCGGAACGCGTACAGCTTTCCCGCCGCCATTAACAGCGCCGGCAGGGCGTAGGCCACATACTGCGCCGCGCCGCCGTAGGCGATAAGCAGGTTGTATATGGCGTGAAGCGTTATAGCCGCGCCCAGCAGTCCGCAGGTACCGGCGATCTTCAGCCACGTCCGCTGCCACGCATAGGCAAGTCCTCCGCCGACGATCTGGCCGCACAGCACGTGCATGGCCCCCGCCCCGAAGCCCCGGAAGAATATGAAGGAAAAGCTGTCGGCGCCGTTTTGAATGAGATAGCACACATTTTCAAACGTGGCGAAGGCAAGCGCGACCGTGACGGCGGCGGGCTTGATTTTTTCTCCCTCCGGCTCGAATACGAGCAGATAGAACGCCAGCGGCAGCAGCTTCATAATCTCCTCCGCCACCGGCGCGATTTCCACCGTGGCGACAAGCGCGTCCGCCCGGCACGCCGCCGCGAGAAACGTGTTTATATAGGCCGAGAGCAGGCACACCCCCATACCGGCGATGCATAGCAGGAAGAAGCCGAGCTGCCGCCTGCCCATGCACAGGGCGGCCACCAGCAGCGGGGATACCATGCAGAGGAAGATATTTTCAATATAGGTCACGCCTCCACCGCCTTTCTCATGGCGGGCAGCAGCCCCAGAATCGCAAGCGTCAGCAGCATATCGCACCAGAAGGTGGGGCTTGCCGGTGAGGTATCCGGCCAGAAGCAGCCCGCCGTCCAGAGCAGATACTCCGCAAACGCAAAGCACAGCACGCCGATGTGGAAGTACCGCATATTCCGCGCCGCGCCCATCTGCGTTTTCGCATAGGCAATTCCTCGAATGGCGCAGAAGGAGAGCCACATCATCATGCCGCACCAGATCAGGTTGGAGAGAATGTCCCCGAAGATGCAGTAGAACGCCAGCAGCGGCACGCCGAACGCAGGCGCAAGCCATGCCCTGCGGCAGCGGAAGCTGCGCTCGTCCTGACTGGTGAGCGTGGCCTGCAAAATGCGCAGGAAAATTACGCTCGCCACCCAGCCGAACTCCGACACATAAAAGACCCGCGGCGTGGTGTCGAACAGCAGCAGATACAGCGTCCAGTAGAGCGCACCGAGGGCAAAGCAGTCGTAAAAGCACAGCAGCAAAAAATACGCCTGCCTGCGGCTTTTCCGGTAGGCGATGCCCGAAAGCAGCACGCCGACGAACGTGACCAGCAGTTGCAGCAGGTTCTCAATCAGCTCCATGTATCCCCTCGCTTTCTTTGTTCTGATCGTCCTCGCGGTTCATCTGCCGCAGCCGGAAGCACAGAACGGTCACGCACACGCCGAGTAAAAACGCCAAAAGTCCGATGACGATGTATCCCAAGGCCGCGCCGCCGTGAAAGATGCTTGCCGCCGTTTCAAAGCCCGCATAGCCGCCGGTTTGAATTTTTACGGCAATATCAGGCATGACGAAAGACACACCCACAATCAGCGCAAGGCACGCCGCCACAGCGGAAGCCGCGGTAATCGTATTGCGCCGCAGCCGTTTCTCCCGCTCCATCTTGGCGATGCGCCGCTTTGCCTCCGCGACGCGCTCTTCATGACTCCGCATTTGTAATCCCCTCCCGTTCCAGAAGCCTTCGCAGGCTTTCCTTTCCGCGATACACCATGTTGGTAATCTGCTTTACCGTTTTTCCCGTAACCTCCGCCGCCTGTGCGTAACTCATACCCTCAAAATAGGTCAGATATAGAACCTCCCGGTAATCCGGGTTCATTTCACCCATGCAGAAGTGCAGAATGCGGTTTCGTTCTTCCGTTCGGATAACCTCCTCCACAAGCAGCTGCCCGTCCGATTCATCGGTCAGCTCATCCAAACGGAACAGACACTTCCGCTTGCTCTTATGGCGCAGCGCCATATTCCGCGCCGTCTTATACAGATATGCCTTGAAGCCACCGTCCCGGATGCGAGGCTTTTTCGTGAACAGATAGGCGAAAACATCCAGCATCAAATCCTCTGCTTCGTGGACATCGTGCAGATACCCGTCGATATACAGGGTTAGCGGATTGCCGTATTTTTTCATCAGGGCCTCCAGCCCCGCATCGTCGCCGTTTAAATATCGGTGGTAAAAAGTCTCGTCGCAGGTCATAGCGTTCACTTCCTTTTTGCGGGTGCTCCAAATGCAGAGGGGTATCCGCCAGGCGCTTGCCCTGCCGGAATTTCGGTGCTGTTCCTGAAAGCGCGGGTCGGACGGCTTTTCCGCGTTCTCTTGGTCAAATTATATCACAGGATACACACGGATAGCAACCGGAACCGCAGATCATGCCAATAGCATGCGCAGCCTGCCCAAGGTGCTTTTAGGTGAGGTCACACTTCGTCCTTTCTCCTCTGCTCCAAAAGCCAAGCTGTCATGTCCCGCAAAGTATCCTTCACCGGGCGCGGATGATATGCAAAGCATTCCGATGCTGCGGCATGGCTGAATTGTCCGTTTGAGGCAAGTACGGCAACGGAATAAGGTGTGAAAAACAGCGGCTTTCGCTTCTTCAGGCTTCGATGTTCATAGTATGGAGCCGCCAGCTTTGCAAGCCCCAGTGGCAGGCAGATGGGGCGATACTTCCGCTTTGCGGTCTTTCCCACAAGCTGAAGCATCTTGCGAATGGTAACATAGTGGCCGGACAAAATGTATCCCTTACCGGGTTCTCCGTTCTCGGAACAGTCGAGAATGCCTTTTGCCACATCCCGTACATCCACGAAGTCATATCCGCCGCGAACGGCAAAGGGCAGCTTTCCGCGAAGAAAAGATTTCGCCATTGAGGTGAAGCTCCCTCCCTGCATATCGCCCGGCCCGATGATGCCGGAGGGAAAGACAATGCTGGCATTCAGCCCGCGCTCCGCCGCATCGAAAACCAGCTCTGTTGCAGTTGCCTTGCTTTTGGCGTAATCTCCGTCCACAAGCCCCGGAGAGAATTCGCAATCTTCCGTAATGATGCAGTCCTTTGACTTTTCCGGTATGGCATGGACGGAGCTGACATAAACCATTTTGCCCACATTATGCTCCATACATTGCCGGAGAACCCTCCATGTCCCGCCTACATTGACCTGATAGAGCTTCGAACCGGGTCTGGACGCGACAGAGACGATACCCGCGCAGTGAATCACACAGGTACGGCTATCGGCATCCACAAAGAAGTCTGCAAGTGAGTTTTTATCACACACATCGCCGACGATGGTATGGACTTCCTTCGGGAGCAGGTTGATATAGGGGTCGTTATGCAGCACAAGTGCACGCACCTGAGCGTCGTGGTGTACCAGCTCCTCCACAACAGTTCTGCCGAGAAAGCCGGTGGCACCTGTAATGAGATATTTATCGTACATCTAAAAAGTCTCCTCTCAAAATAGGCATACAGATGTTGATTATCTTTCATGAGTATAGTATACTTAAAGTGAAAAGTAGAAACAATCAGCACTTGCCGTACAACTGAAATAAAATCAACACAGCATACCAAAGTGTTGATGAACGTTATAATCTTTTTGAAGGAGATTTCCGGATGGCGAAACTAGATGCGAGGAAACGCTATACACAGATGATACTCAAGCAGTCTTTTTTGAAGCTGCTGAAGGAGAAACCGGTCAATAAAATCACAGTAAAGGAGCTCTGCGAACTATCCCAGATCAACCGGGCTACTTTCTATACCCATTACAGCGACTGCTTTGCACTGCTGGAGAGCATCGAGAATGAGCTCATTGATGAGTTTGAGAAATCCCTTCGCTATGTCAATTCCTTTGATGTGACGGCTCTAATTGAAGCCCTCTATGACATGGTCGATCAAAATCAGGAAGCCTGCCGGACACTCGTTCTGGGGAATACCAGTTCGACTGTCATTGCGAAAATGATTGCTTTGGCGAAAACCGACAGCCTTGCTTATTGGCACAGAGAATTGCCGAAGGCCAGTGAAACCGAGTTGGAGATGATGTATACGCATCTTTCCAACGGCTTGATGCATGTTATTGTAGAGGGCTATGACAAGTACAGTAAGAAGGAAATGATCTACTTTGTCAGTCAGGTAGTGAAGGTTAGCCTTTTGCTGTTCCGATAAAAGAAGGCGCGCAGGAAAAAAATCCTCAAGATTGCTTCATCCCGGACACGGAAAAGAGCGCAGCATCAGCTCAGCCGCCATCCACCCGCTATGGAGGGCCTTTGTCTGGTGTCTCGGAGGGCAAAATTAAAAAGGGAGGGCAACAAGCAAATGGTAAGAGCAGAATTCCGAGCCGTACTTTGTAATGATCCATATGAGATACAGCTCATGCAGAACCTCTATGATTCCTCTGTAAAGCAGTTGTCGCTGAAATTTGAAATACTGAACAATGAGTTCAAGGTACTCTATGCAAGAAACCCCATTCACCACATTGAGGGACGCGTAAAGTCTGTGGAAAGCCTTGCGGCCAAGCTGCTGAATAAAGGGCTGCCGCTGACCATTGAGGCAGCGCGGGAGCACATCAATGATATCGCCGGTGTCAGGGTAGTGTGCAGTTATATCGACGATGTGTACCGGGTGGCGGAGATGCTGGAGCTGCAAAAGGATGTCAAGATCATCAAAAGGCAAGACTATATCCGCACGCCAAACTATAACGGATACCGCTCATTACATCTGGATATCCGGGTGCCGGTGTATCTGTCAGATAGGACGGAGCAGGTAACTGCGGAAATTCAGATCCGCACGATTGCTATGGACTTTTGGGCCAGTCTAGAGCACGATATTCGGTATAAGGTAGATAAGACAAAGTTGCCGGAGGGCATCAACGAGGAAATGCTTGAATGCGCGGGCAAGATCGCCGAAATTGACCGACAGATGCAGGAGATGTATCGGAGGATCAAATCCGCTCAAGGAAATATGGATTGTTAGGGGATATCAAATCTTTAATAAGCGACATACGCAAAAAGGCACTGTACCTTTTCAGTGATGCTTGTACAGTGCCTTGGTTACTTATAGAATTCTATCATGATTCTCTACTGGGGCGGCTTGAGTGTCACGGCGCAGAGCCGCCTCGCGCAAAATGATCTCTCGCTCGGAAAACGGAATCTTCTCGCCGTTGATTAGCTGATAGGTTTCGTGACCCTTTCCGGCGCAGAGAATGATGTCACCCGTCTCTGCCATGTGTACTGCTGCACGAACGGCGTCTTTTCTATCCTCAAAAAGCAGATAGGGCTTCGTTTGATCGTAGTAGGACAGAATCTCCCGGTTGATCTCATTGGGATCTTCAGTGTCCGGATTGTCTGCCGTAATGATTGCGAAATCGGCGTATTTTCCAGCCGCCTCACCCAGCTCTTTGCGGCGCTTTTTTGTCCGGCATCCGACAGAGCCGAGCAAACATATCAGCCGATGGGGATGGTATGTCCGAAGAGCCTGAAGCGCATTTTCAAGGCTGAACCCATTGTGCGCATAGTCAAGGACAAAGGTCACTCCCGGCAGTGCGTCCACCACCTCAAAGCGTCCGGGGACGGAAAGCGCCTGTAGAATCTGGGCGGCGTCTGCCGCTGACACACCGTAAATTGAGGCTGCCGCAATGGCGCCCAGCCCATTATACACGGAAAGCTCTCCGGGAGCGCAAAGCCTGACGGCGGTATTCCCACCCTGTGAAACACAGGTAAAGTCGATGCCCAGCGCTGCTTTTCCGCGAAAGGGACGGGTTTCCGCGGCAGTGAACCGGCAATGGTCGGACAGGGGCTGGTGCAGAGAAAAACCAATGAAATCCGTGTTCTCGCCCAGATTCCCAACGACAGCCCTCCAATGGGAATCATCGAGATTGCAGACAATGTGTTCCGGCGCAAAATCGCGGAACAGTCGTGCCTTCGCCGCTCGATAGGCGGCAAACGAGGGATGCTCCACCTCTCCTATATGGTCATCTGCCAGATTCGTAAACAAGCAGGTATCGAAGCGGACGCCCTCCACTCTGTGTGTGGCCAGCGCTTGCGAGGAAACCTCCATTACCACATGTGTGATGCCACGATCCACCATCATGCGAAAATAGCGGTGAAGCTCACTGCTTTCCGGTGTCGTGTTGACGGTATCAAACCAATCCTTTTCCATCAGCACGCCATTGGAGCCGACATACGCACACGGAAAGCCGCAGCCAGAGAGAATCTCCCGCAGGAAAAATGCCGTTGTTGTTTTGCCCTTGGTTCCGGTAATGCCGATAACGGTCAGCTTCTCCGCAGGGCGGCCATAGAATGACGCCGACAGACAGGCTAGCGCGTGGCGCGGATTCTCCACAAGTATCTGCACCGCGTCTTCCGGGAGCGAGACAAGCCTATGGCTGCATACAAAAGCACGGCAGCCGGCGGCATAGGCAAGCGGCGCGAAGCGGTGTCCGTCCGCATGAGCGCCGGGCAGGCAGAAGAACAGAGAACCGGCAGAGACGCGGCGGGAATCGTAGTCGATGGAATGAATCTGCTGCTCCATTTGGCCAGACAGAAACGCCTCGGCAATAGGGCGGTCAGAGACAGAAAGAACAGGGTAGTCCTTGAGTATGGAGGAAAGCTTCATGGTTTCAAATCCTTTTGTGTGGCAGGGTTGGCTTACGAACAGACAAGCTTTAGAGCTACGGCTTGGTACGAAGCAGATATATACGCCCAAGGAAATCAGGCGCCCTCTGTAATATCGGTGAAATATTGCCTTTTCCGGCATATCAAAGATGGTGACTTGATGTGTCTTGCTAAGTATTCTAAGTCTATCAGCTTTTTCTTATCCCGTCAATCGCTTTTGAAATCAGCCATCCTTGGCAAAGCTCAACAATCACGGAACTTCTCATGTAGGTTTTGTGAAGATACAGTCCGCTGAAAAAACGTGGGAACATGGAGACACAAGTATCCGTCCAAAAAAGTAAAAGAATCTCAAGCATAAAAAGAAGGTGTAAGAAAATGAACTATGGATAGTTCTATAAAGACACCGATAAAGGCCAATCAGGACCAACTGATAATGGGCCATCTTCTGGAGCCGATTGCCGCCTATTGGTATCAGCAGAAAACCGGCAATACGGTCTATGACGATACCAATTTGTATCAGCACGCAGATCATCCATGGGCGCTTGCGGATTTTGACCTCCGCTTCGTGCGAAAGGAGGATTTGCTTTCTGCGTTCAGCAAGGACATCCGTCTGTTGATGCTGAACTGTCCGCCGTGCCATATCCAGCAGCTCCCCGATCTCTCGGTCGCTCATGTCCATGAAGTAAGACAGCAGGATCACGTCGTGCTTCTCCCGCAGGAGCTTGGCCAGCGCCGCCGCAAGGCGGTCATCGTTGACGGGGATGTGGTATCCACACACTTCAAATTCAACGGAGTGAACGTCCTAGCAGCAAAGCTTCGCAAGAAGCTCCGAAGGCAGCTCCGAGAAACTGCACTCCCGCACCCTATGGCGCACCTCTGACCGCTGCATATCCACGTTTTCCTGACGCAGTATCTTCTTACAATAGCTGTCGAATATGTGCAGAACGCGCTCTTTCTGGTTCCAGGGAAGCTTCAAAGCGTCATCCTCTTTTGCTGCCGGGAAAGGGCTCTCTCTTTCCCTCTTACTAAATACTCCGTTTGAAGTGAGCCGTTTTGGCCAACTTTTTGAAAATTTTTCTTCTTTTTCACGGCGTTTTTCCTCCATTTCGTCATTTTGAAAAATTCGCAAATGACGGAAACGGAGGGCTACGGCAGCGAGGGGAAAAATGGCAGCTTTGTGTGACTTGAGTATGCAGTACTGCGGTAGATAGATAAAAGGAGGCATGAAAACTTCACGCCTTCTTTTATACTCGTAAGTTTATCACCGATTGCACAACGGCATCCCCTGTCAGCTCACTGGTTCGGTAAATCTTCTGGCAAAAGGGCTCCAAGCTGAAACCCATGCCAGCTCGTCCTTTGTCCAGCAAAATACCTGTTACCGTAAAATGATGCGCGGCCTGCGATGCCTGCAATTCCTGCTGACAGCCATCGGACAACGCGCATTCGCCATCTGTGATGAAAACCACATCGGCCTTTTCAAAGCCTTCCGACTCCATCAACCGGATTGCCTCCCGGATGGGGCGTTCAAAGTTTGTACCGCCGCCGAGAAATGTCTCCGCCGCAGACAACTTATCCTCCAGCGTATATTCACCCGGGCGGAATATGTCCACTTGACAACTGCTGCTTCCGGCAAAATGGATCAGCGCAAAGCTCCGGTGGCTCTCCGCGGCGATCTCCAACAGGGTCATGGCCACCGCCTTACCCCATGCCGCAGCTTCGCCTTCGGTGGAACCAGACTCATCCAGACAGCAGATAATAACTGAGGTCATATTCAGACAGACATCGCAGATCTGCGGACTGACCACCAGCAGAAAAGAAAAGACGAAGGTGCGGGTGAACAGCAGCTTGGGATCGTCTGCCTCAAAGCCTACACCGGCCATCATGCTGCGGGTGGCCTGAAACACCAGATTGCCCAGCAGCAGCGCCCAGCCCACACCCAGCATAATCTGCCGGATGGTTGTGATGATAGGCATGTGCGTTTCCAGATAGCCCTACTTGTTGCGATTAAGAAGAGCATCTGCGATGGAATAAAGAAAGAGAGATAGCATGGTTAGAATAGAAGTTCTGAAACCTGGATTCGTGGCTGTTTCTATCGGTCAAATGATGGTTCTGATGCGACTGGAACGGATGCTACTCCAGTCACCGTACCAGTCAGTACGCCATTCACCACTGTCTTTGCTGGCTAGATAAAAGGCCCGACACCCTACAGTATCGAGCCTTTCATATTAGAATTATCGTAATTCGACCAGTTTCAAGTCGCACCCCAGTGCCTCGGCAACTTTCATCAGAGTGTCGAGCTGGGGCATTGCTCTCTTGCTCTCAAGCCTTGCAATAACGCTTTGAGTAAGTGATGCAGCCTCGGCCAGTTCTTTCTGCGTCATGCCTTGATTGTGACGCCGTTCAATCAGCATATCAATAATAGCAGCACATTTTTCAGGCACGGGCGGTTCCTCCTATTGGAACGCTGTTGATATAACAGCTATCCGGACAAAGGTCTACCTTGTTGTTCCAAACCGTCTCACTATCCACGGCAGGGTCAATATCCCACGATACACAATGCTGTGCATCCAGATATACTCTTTTGAAATTGGCAATGTCACAGAACGGCTCGAATACCGTTCCTTTCATAAGCATGGGTTTTACGTCCAGTAGCCGACGTTCTCCGTTATCAAAGCTGAGTATCAGCGTAAAATCATCATTCGGTGTTACGCTCACAATTTTGCGACGTCCATTTGCGTAATACTTGGCTGTGGGCAGATCAAATCCCTTTGACAGATAGTATTCTTCGGTTCTCGCCATGCTTGCCACCTCCTAAAACTTATTTAAGCGGCTCGATTGCAAACAGTTCCTGCTTCTGTTTAGCTAATTCCCAGTTTTCCTTGAGTTCTTCCTGATGGAACGCTGCCCAACCCAGCAGCATCTTCAACTGCTTGGACGGCATTGAGCCTTCTAACACTTCGATTTCATTGATAGAGACCAAAACCTCGTCACCGCCGTAAAACGCATGGAAGTGCGGCGGAAGGTGGTCGCTCCAATAGATACAAATTTTGATTCCTCTGAACGTACAGATTGTAGGCATCTGCTATCATCTCCTTTATAGTTTGAGTATAGCGCATTCACTATACTTGGTCAATAGCGAATATGCTATTAGAGACATTCTGGCTTACTGCGAATTATCAAACACAATGTTGTTGTAAGGCTATAGGTTAAAAGCGGTGGCTAGGCGCACATCCCGGCCTGACGGATCTGTTTCTCACGCAGGCGCGGCATGAGCAGCGGCTGCGCCAGCTCCTTACCGCCGACGAGATCAGAACGGAGGCTGCACGGCTGCTGGGTAAGCTGCAAGAGCCTGTGCAGCCCAACAGCCCCGGCGGTACGCACTTCATCGCAGAGCTTTCCCCGGACTTTGCGGCAAGGGCCAACAGCCGCGACACGGCGGAGCTGCAAAAGCTGCTGCCCTTCCGTTCCCGCGCCCTCTCCAACCTGAAGGACCGCAAGGGCGTGTTTGCCGTCATCTCCAAGGAGGAGGACCGCACCCAGCCGCTCCGCAGCCGGAAGCCCTCCGTCCGCTCCAAGCTGCAACAGGCGGCGGAGGCGCAGAAGCCACCCGCTGCAAAGAGCAGGGAGCCGGAGCGCTGATATGGCGAAGCAGAAGCGGGACGTGCTGCTCAAGGTCCGCGTGACGGCGGAGGAACGGGCGCTTATCCGTCAGAAGATGGCGCTGCTCGGCACGGACAACATGGCGGCGTACATGAGAAAGATAGCCATTGACGGCTATGTGGTAAAGCTCGACCTGCCGGAGCTGCGGGAGCTGGTGTCCCTGCTGCGGTATTCCTCCAACAACCTCAATCAGCTTGCGCGGCGGGTGCATGAAACAGGGCGTGTTTACGCTGCGGATATGGATGATATACTCCAAAATCAGGAGCGGATCTGGCAGG
>OLPR01003377.1_pt1 | contig 10714 bp, 10 predicted proteins | sample 1672761 | NCBI WGS metagenome assembly OLPR01 (sample SAMEA3136721, study PRJEB25190) | human gut metagenome | biome: human gut; feature: human-associated habitat; material: faeces | place: Austria | collected 2013
TCACAACCGAGGATGGCAAGGCCAGCGTCGCCCTGCCCATGCTGGAAAAGGTGCCTGACGGCGCGAAGGTAAACCTGTCCGTGCGCAGCGAAAGCTTTACCGTGCAGCCTGACGGCGCGCCCGGCACGCTGCAGTGCCAGGTGACGGGCGTCTTCAAGACCGGCAAGGAGGAAATGGCCGCCTTCCTGTTTGGCGACGTGCCCTTCCGCGCCTATATCGACCTGGAGGAGGGGCTGCAAAAGGGGCAGACCGTATCGCTGGGGCTGAAAAAGCGCGGCGTGTTTGTATTTGACCGTGAGACGGGGAGGCGCTATGTATGACCCAAAAGCTGCCCTTTAAGGAGCCGGGCCGCGCGCACAAGCGTCGCAACAACACCGGCCGGCTGACGTTTCACTTTGTGCTGTTCGCACTGCTGGGCGTGATGCTGCTATCTCTGGGCGCGTATGGCCGCGTAAAGCTGCATGGCATTTATGATCAGCAGTTGCTTTCCCGCCGCAGCGACAGCCTGATTACCGATTCCAACAACCTGGTCAAAACCACCGCCGAAGCGCTGGCCGGTACCAATAACAGCCTGCGCACCAAGATATCCAGCGGCCTGAGCAGCAAATCCCGCTCGGTCAAGAATACCGCCGCGCAGATGCTGACCAATGGCAGCAGCGATCAGGAAACGCTGGCGTTTATCGTCGATACCCTGTCACAGGCCGCTGTGTCCAAGCTGAAGGACGATGATGAGGCGCAATCTGCCCTCAAGATCGCCGTAGCTGAAAAGCTGTCGGCAGAGCGCGACAATATCATCGCCACCGTGCTGGCAGATACCAACGCGCAGATTCAGTCCATGTCCATCGAGGATGTGCGCCGCTCGCTAACCATGCAAACTCCCGGCTATACGATGATGTTTTACAGCATCCTGATGCTGTGGGTGGGCGGCGTGCTGCTGGCGCTGGGCGTGGGGCTGGGGCTGGTGCGCTATCTGGGCAGCGAGGATCTGCGCAAGAAGGTCACCGATATCGTCGAGCCCATGGACTACCTGCTGCCCTTCTTCTTCGGCGTGATCGTATTCACCCTGTACCCCATGGTGCGCGTATTCATCATGGCCTTCCAGCAGCGCTATAAGCTGACGGGCGAATTTGCCGGCTGGGGCCTGGGCAACTTTTCAGACGTGCTGCACGGCATCGGCACCAACCTGCCGCAGGCCATCGGCAACACCTTCCTGTACGTCATCCTGACCGTACCCATCTCCACCGCCATCGCGCTGCTGCTGGCCTACCTGCTGAACCAGAAGATCAAGCTGCGCGCGCTGTTCCAGACCGCGTACTTCCTGCCCATGGTCACCAGCGCCACGGCCGTCGGCCTGGTGTGGAAATACATGTTTCAGGAGAACTACGGCCTGATCAACTGGCTGCTATCGCTGTTTGACGTGGCCAAGATTCCGTGGCTGACTAAATCCGCCTATTCCATGGCGGTTATGGTGATTTACGGCATCTGGGATGCGCTGCCCTTCACCATCATCCTGCTGATTTCAGGCCTGCAGAACATTGACGAACACTACTACACCGTCGCCAAGGTGGACGGCGCGCGCGCCAAGCGCATCTTCTTCCGCATCACGGTGCCGCTGCTTTCCCCCACCATCGGCCTGGTGCTGATTATCAACAGCATTTCCGCCTTCAAGGTGTTCAACTCCGTGGTGGTGCTCTTCTCCGGCAGCCCCGGCCCCAACAACAACATGTACACCATGACCTACTACATCTACGAGCAGATCAACACCAGCCTGGAATATGGCCGTGCGGCCGCCGCCTCGCTGATTCTGTTTGTGATTATTCTGCTGTTCACCATGCTGCAGCGCTTTATCCAGCGCAAGTGGAAGTACGATTAAGGAGGGCAAGCGTATGAAAAAGCATTCTTCGCAGGCGCTGATCGGCGCGCTGGCCCTCATTCTGGGCTGCGTGATTTTCCTGACCGCGCTCATCGGCCTGACCACCGCCAACTCCCGCGTCGTCGTCACCGACGCCGACCGCCTGCGCAAGGCGGAAAGCTGTGAGCGCACGCTGGCAAACCTGCACAAGCTGGTTGTTCCCCAAATTGACGATGTGGTGGCCTACTATCATCAGCACGCCGCCCAGGCCGAGGATGAAACGCTGCGCCAGCGCTATGCCGAGCGCGAGACGCTGTTTTCCGGCCTGTATGACGAGCTGAGCGACAACAAGCCCCTCAGCGACGAAACCCACAAGACGCTGTACCGCATGCAGTCCATCGACGGCACGGATTTTGAAGTAACGCCGCTGAACATTCTGCAAAACACGCTGAGCCTGCTGATTAAGAACCAGGATCAAGCGGCAGCCGCGCGCGCGGCCATCACCACAGATGAAGCCACCCTGCGGGAGCAGCTGAGCCAGTCCGCCGGCGCGCAGCAGAAAAAGGCCAGCCCCTGGCCGTATTATGCGGGCATGCTGGCGGGCGTTGCCTGCATGGTGCTGGGCTTTGTGCTGAATCATACCTATCAGATGCGCCGGGTGCTGAGCCAGATTCTCCTGTATCTGCTGCTGGTGCTGGGCGCGCTGATCATGGTGTTCCCCTTTTACTGGATGATCTCCTCGTCCTTCAAGACGCGCATTGAGGTCAACAGCTTCCCGCCGCAGTTCATCCCTGGCAATCCCTTCAACCTCGATAACTACCGCATCGCCTTCAAGCAGGCGCCCTTCGCGCGGTACTTCCTCAACTCCATCATCGTCTGCGCCTGCAGCGTAGCCATCGTCACCTTCACCACCATTCTGGCGGCCTTTGCCTTCTCCCGGCTCAAGTTTCCGGGGCGCGAGTTCATCTTCTCCGCGCTGCTGAGCATGATGATGCTGCCCTTTGAAATGCTGGTGATTACCAACTACACCACCATCATCCGCCTGAACCTGAACGACAGCCTGCCCGCGCTGATTATCCCCTTCATCTCCTCCATCTTCTACACCTACATCATGCGCAACTTCTTTGCCTCCATCCCGGACAGCCTGTACTGGTCGGCGCGCGTGGATGGCTGCAGCAACTGGCGCTACCTGTGGAAGGTGATGGTGCCCATCGGCCGGCCCTCGCTGGTGACGGTTGTGCTGCTCAACGCCCTGGCCAGCTGGAACAGCTTCATGTGGCCCCTGCTGGTGATCAAAACCACCAAGAACCGTACCTTGCCCTTTGGCTTGTATGCATTCACCACTGAGGCCGGTTCTCAGCAGGAATTGATCATGGCTGCCTCCACCGTAGTGGTATTGCCAATGATCCTGCTGTTTCTGTTCGCCCGCAAGCAGATTCTGCGCGGCGTAGCCCGCGGCGGCATCAAGGGCTGATTTATATCGTAAATAATCAAAGCAAAACGGCGGCTGCTCCTGGATGGAGCAGCCGTCGTTCGTTATGCGGGTCATGTTTATGCAACGGTGTCCAGTCCTTCTTTTGAAGAAGAAGGCGGACGAAAAGGGACGTTTCTTTTTTGAGTCAAGAAAGAAACAAAGAAGCTGTGTTGTAGATGCAAAAGCTGCTGAAATAAAACTGGAAGGCAGCACTGCTGCCCCCCTTGGTCGTGCTGCGCACGCCCTGCGCCGATTGCATCAGCGTGCCGCAGAAGTGTCGATTGGACACTAAAATCAGACGCAATGATTAGCAATAGTTGGGCAGGACAACCCTCCCAAAAGGCTTCTCCTTGAGGAGAAGCTGTCGGGCTTGTCCCGACTGATGAGGTGTAGGCCATGAAATGGCCGTTATTATGACTAACTCAAGGATGACGCCGCTGCGGCGGCTACAACTCATCCGAGCGGCTAAAGCCGCCCACCTTCTCCTCAAGGAGAATGCTTTGGACTGGCCATGCTTTTCAGCATACGCAAATCACTGCGTTCCCCCTCATCCGTCTCGCTATTCGCTCGACGCCTTCTCCCGTTTGGGAGAAGGCTCTCATAGTCGTGAATTTTGCAAAAACCACCTCACGCTACTCTTACAGCAAAGCACGCATAAGGCTTCTCCTTGGGGAAAACTGGCGAATGAAATGAGCCTGATACGCTGAACCGCAAGCAGCATCAATGTTCCTGCCGATTTTGATACAAAAAGAAAAGCCTTCTCTGGCAGTAAAGCGCCGAAAAAGGCTTGAAATAAGGGGCTTTCGAGGTCATGCTCTGGCTTTGGAAGCCCTTTCCTGCTTATTCGATTGAGATTTTCTGCCGAATAATCGCACGGCATGATCGTGGTATGGGAGTCTTGCGGTGTACGGTTTTTGGCATAATTAAAAGGTAAAGCAAAATTAAAAGGTTTGTCTGCTTTTGCAGATCGTTTATCGTCATGTCAGATGTTCCTCTCTCTCCGCCTGATTGCATTGTGCCTGCGGCAATGCGCGCCTTAATATCGCCGGTTGCCACCCTCGTTTATCACGGATCTTTTGGTAATCCAGGCAAAGCCCCGCTCTCCCCGTCGTCAATGAATTCCATAATGTCCCCGACGTCACATTTCAGTGCGCCGCATATGCGCAGCAGGACGTCTGTATTTACATTTCCGCCTTTTCCGAGCTTCGCAACGGAGGTGGCGCTGATGCCGCTCATCTCCCGCAGCGTCTTTTTGTTGATTCCCCGGTCAATAAGAAGTTTAAAGAGTTTGTTGTAGCTGAAACGCATTTGCTTTACCTCCGTGTGTTCTCCTTTTCGGTTGTTGCATTATCGGTCATTTCACATCATTTAAGAAACCGTATCGTTTGCCGGGAGCCTCAACTTTTTCAAAAGTCTCTACGATAGCTCCGTGTTTCTCATAGTCAAGATGTGGAATGTGGCTAAGGTTCTCAATGATGATGAGTTGTCCCTCGTCCTGGTGGTTTATGAAATAGCGGTAAAGCCCGGCTCTCATGCTGTCGGGCATTCTATCGTCCACGCCATCGTCAAAGCCGTGAAGCGGAGTGTCGATGATAAAGATATGCGGGTCGAACCTGGCATTGGCTGCAAGGTATTTTCGCAGCATCATGATCATCACTGTATTCAGATATGAGCGATAGCCTTTCCCGTGGCTTGCACCTTTATCCTCGCCATTCACTTCAATATCGAAAGTCGAAAGGTTGAAGTGCGCCTGAACCAGACCTGAATAACAGCACTCCTTGAGGATGATGTTTGCAAATTCGGACATCGTGGCGGCAAAATCATCGCCAAAGTAGTCTTTGGGATGATACTCTAAGGCCTTATCCGTCTTCTGCTCGTTCTCTAAAGCGGTTAAGTCATTTCCATAGTCGGCGGCGTAGCTTTCAATCAGCGCTATCTCGCTGACGATTCGAAGATAGGCTTTATATGCATTGAGCGTATTCTGCTGTTTGTTTTCCTGCGGACGCAGCTCTGTTTTGATTTTGGACTCGAGCGCATCACGTTGCCGTTTCAACGCATCCAGTTCGGCGCGAATTTCCTTTTTTCTATCCTCAACATCATGCTCCGTTTCTTCAAGCCCGGAAAGCTGCGACATTGTTCGTTCCATCTCCACTTTTGAGGATGCAATGTAAGATATCCGCTTACGGGGAGTAATTGCCCCTTCGCAATACGGACATCTGGCAGATTGTGAAACTTGCAGATACGCCTCTTCACCCTCAACAATAAGAGAAAGCCGCTGAATATCCGCCTTGTACTGTGCGGCAAGCCGGTGATACCGAGTCAGAAGAACATCGCATTCCGCAGCGCGTTCTTCCGCGTTCAAAATTGAGGAGAGGATTCTCTGGCTCTCGGCAAGCGCACGATCTATTTTTTGCCGCGTTTCCTGCAGGGCAGCAGTCTCCTGCGCAATCTGCTCTTCAATATCGGCGCCTTCAAAAATATGGAGGTCTTTCTCCAGCTGCCCCTTACGCTCCGCGGCGTTCTGGAGCTTACGGTTAACATATTCCTTGACAGCCTTGCGGCGCGCTTTCTTTATTTCCTTTTTCTCCTGCGCATCAGTTTCCGTGAACGTCCTGCCGGTTATCAGATACAAAAGCGCCGACAGGAACAGCGTATTTTCCATATAGCGATGTTTCGGCTCCACAATGGAGTCGATATCATCTATACGGGTTTCATCAAGATAGAATACGCGCAAAAGATTTCGCCAGGTAAGTCGTTTTTTATCGAACCGCGCATTCGTCACAATCATGGTTTCCTGCCGGATACCGATGAGCTTCAGCCACACTTCATTCAGCGGAGGATTCTTCGCCCCCTTATGATAGTTGACGTCATAAGTGCCGCTCTCGATCCCTTCAATGCTGCTGGATACCTCGACCCGGTTCCTTCCGACCGTCCTGTGAAGGGTGACTTCGCCCTCACTGTCATTGGACGCAACGATCATGGTCACGCCGTCATATTTCGCGCTCTCCTTAAATGGCTTATCAACGGAACCGCCGAAGATAAAGTCTATGCAATTTGCCACGCAGGTCTTTCCACTGTCGGAGCGACCCTGAATTATGTTCAATCCTTTGCCGAAGGACACGCTGGCGTCACCCTTGGCGGCGCTTTTCGCTATAACTTTTTTGATGTAAAACCCCGCCATTGCGCTACCTCCTTAAGGCTTTTGTTGACTGTTTGTTGATTTCATTAAGCAACTGGACGTCGCTATAATTCCCATATTTTTCCGTGACAAGCCGAATCAACTCTTTATATCGCCCAGCGTATTCGGACTGGAATCCTTCACTCATTTTTCTTCCGCTTTCTGAAACAGAGTAAAGGACGCCCGTTTCGTCATCCGCAGCAACGACAAGCCCGTCAATCACAAGGTTTCTTATGGCGGCTTTTGTGAGATTTCTCCTTGCGGACAGTTCGCTGAATGCAAAGCCGTTCTCACCGTTCAGAGATCTGTCCGCAACGCCGAAATCTTCGCAGTAAATCGCAATAAAATCATAGGCGGTAATCCTGTCGATCGTTAGTTTTGCCCCTGATACATCAAGAAGCATCACCGCATGGAGCGACAGCTCAAAAGGCGTATTGAACAGTTTGTTACCCATCAATATTCACCCACGACTCAATCACGCCGTCATTCACCAGTATGTGGCAGATGCCCTTCTTCTCCAGGTTGCCGATCAAGTTCCGCATCTGACTCAAAACGGAACTGTCGAGCGTAGTGCTTGTTATTTTCTCAAGAACGGCATTCAGCCTTGCGTAGCCGTCGTCGTGATCCTTCCAATATGTAGTATTGATCCCGTGCCATGCGTCTTCCTTCAATCTGCCGAATTCATCCTCGCCATCATCGAAGATATCCCGAACAGAGCGTTCAATGCTGACCGCACTGTAATACGCCATGCGCTGCTCCTTATAGTTCTCCGCATACCGTTTTGGTAGGAACGGGACGTCATCTGCAGTAAAAGTATCCTTCTCCAGCTTCTGCGCATACGCCTCATATAAGGCACGGATATAGTCCAGCTCATGTTTGCCTATATCGTCAGGGACAAGAGCCGGATGAATGGTAATAACCTCGCCTGATATATGCAGCTTATTGCCTCTGCGCTCAATAGTCGCAGGAGGTATGTTTTTCAGGGCTTTTCCCGTTGCCATCCGCTGGTAATTCAGCATAGTCACATCGTCGGACAGACCCTCGGAACGACGCCTTATGATTTGCGCCAGTATGTTGGAACAAGCCTGCCCTACTTCGAGGGGCTCGACATCAAAGCCGAACTCCCCAAGCTTGTTCTTCATATGGGTTAGCGCATCAAAGGAGTATGTATCCATGAAATCAGCAAATTTTGCCTCATCAATTCTCGGAGCAATGGCAGCGGCTTTCTTTTGTGCAATGCGCAGTCTGCCGCTATAATATGCCTCCAGCGTAGATTTTTTCAGCTCGTAGAGCGGGTTTGGAGAATCCTTCTCCAACGACGCATCGTCGAGGATGGCGTCAATCAGCATCTTAACAAATTCGCCGACATTAGCCTTTTCTTCGTAGTTGTGATACATGAACTGCGCAAGGTCACAGAACTTCAATCTGACGCCCTCCTCCCTGATGTAGGCATTTGTATAGGCAGATATAGGCAAACCTACGGGTTCTGAACATTCCATTATCTATAATTAGAGCGTGATCAGGCATGCTGAACGCGCTGCCTGTGTGAAGGCCAAAATGCTCTGAATCATATTGTACCACAAGCAAGCGCAAAAGTCTATGTAAATTCGCGAACGCGAAAGAAAATTCTTTGAAGCGATTCTATCTTTGTGATTGCGAGTGGCACGATCCCGCCGAATGTCGCATCGGCTGATCACCGATGGCTCAACGGCTTCCGGCGGACAGGTTAATAAAGTAGCTGCCTTTTGAGCGGGTTAGCTGCAGACCGAAACGGAGAGATTCGTTTGGACTGCGGTAAGTTTCCCATACCCGTTTTGCGGCAGCGCCCGGAGTCCTCCGTTTCGAGAAATCGACAAACGGAGGATTCTATATGAAAACCAATGACAAGCAGTACTACATTTACCTCCGCTCCATCGGGGAGCGCGTCTTCTGCGCCAAAGAAGAATTCGACAACTACTACCGCGACATCAACGCCTACCGCCGCACCCAGCTGAATCACGGGCGCTGCGTATGCCCGCCGTCCAGGTGGCTCATGTGCGACATGGACTGCTGGACATGCCCCTACCGCACCCCTGGCGACGTCAGTTCTCTCGACTCCGGCCGCATCGATGAGGAAGGTAGCGAAATGAACTGGCTGGACAAGCTGCAGGAGGAGGCACCCGACCTTCGGGGGTCCTCCACCGAGGAGATTGTAACGAACGCGCTGTATCTGCGGCAGATTCTCGCCCGGCTGAACGAAATCATGCCCCAGGCGATGGAGATCGGCAGGCTGCGGCAGATGGGCTTGAGCGAAGATGCCATTGCCGCAGAAATCGGCACGGGCCGAAAGACCTACGCCTACCGCCTCAAGAAGGCGGCGGAGCAGCTGGAAAAAGAGTTCCCGGAATTCTTCTGAAAAAAGTTCGTCGGCTTTTTCCGAAACGGCGGTCTCGTTTCCATTAGGCAGTGTGAGGGGCAAAAACGAGACCGCTCCTTCCGGGAGGTGAAAGGAGATGTACGAGGGCAGCAATCAGATGATGGTTCACGGGGAAGCGCTGGCAGATATCCTCCTGGACTTCATCATCGTATCCGCAAACCTGGCGAAGAGCATTAACCGCACGCTCAGGCAGAAGCCAATCAAGGAAGGAGGCGCCGTCAATGGGCAAAATCAGCGAATTGGACACGACCATCAAAGACCTGCGCAATGCAGCCGCCGCTATTAACGGTATAGCGGACACTCTGGCGGAGATGTTCAGCACCGTATCGGCTGACGAAGCTCCTGCCGCGCCTGCGCTTACGCTGGAGCAGGTCAGGGCCGTACTGGCGGACAAGTCCCGCGCCGGGCACACTGCCGAGGTACGCGTGCTGCTCCAGAAATACGGGGCCAGCAGACTGTCCGGCGTCGATCCCGCAAGCTACGAAGCACTGCTTGCGGACGCGGAGGTGCTGGGCAATGGCTAACCACGCTCTGCTCTCCGCGTCTTCCTCCCACAGGTGGCTCAACTGCCCGCCGTCGGCGCGGCTGTGCGAATCCTGTGAGGACAAGGGCAGCGACTACGCCGCCGAGGGTACGGACGCCCACGCCTTGTGCGAGATGCGTCTGAAGCAGGCGCTTGGCCTTCCGGCAGAAGACGTCATCGAGAACCTCTCCTGGTACAACGAGGAGATGGAGAACTGCGCCGAAGCCTACGCCGCCTATGTCATGGAAATCGTGGAAACGGCCAAACAGACCTGCGCCGACCCGGTGGTCTGCATCGAGCAGCGCGTGGACTTCTCCCGCTGGGTGCGAGACGGATTCGGAACGGCGGACTGCATCGTGATCGCAGACGGCGTCATGCACGTCGTGGACTACAAGCACGGACAGGGCGTCGAGGTCAGCGCCGAAGGCAATCCGCAGATGCGGCTCTACGCGCTGGGCGCGCTGGAGATATTCGACGGTCTCTACGACATTGATACCATCCGCATGACAATCTTCCAGCCCCGCAAGGGCAACGTCAGCGCGGACAGCATGGAAAAAGACTCGCTGCTCGAATGGGCGGACGGCGAGCTCTCCGAAAAGGCAAGGCTGGCCTACGATGGACAAGGCGACTTCTGCTGCGGCGAATGGTGCCGATTCTGCAAGGTGAAGGCCGAGTGCCGGGAACGAGCCGAAGCGAATCTGGCGCTTGCCCGCTACGACTTTGAGACGCCCGCGCTCCTCGGCGACGAGGAGATCGCGGGTATTCTCGGCAGGGTCGACGCACTGACCGCCTGGGCATCCGACGTGAAGGAATACGCCCTGCAGCAGGCGGTAAGCGGCAAGGACTGGCCGGGCTGGAAGGTGGTAGAAGGCCGCTCCAACCGCAGGTATACCAATGAAGCCGCCGCTGCCGCCGCCGTGGAAAGTGCGGGCTTTGACCCGTATGAGCGCAAGCTGCTCGGCGTCACCGCCATGCAGAAGCTGATCGGGAAAACCCGCTTTGAGGAACTTCTCTCGCCCTACATTGAAAAGCCGCAGGGCAAACCCACGCTTGTGCCGGAGAGCGACAAGCGCCCGGCCATGAACACTGCAAAATCAGATTTTATGGAGGAATAACGATATGTCGAATAACGCAGCCAAAATCAACAACCCCATGAAGGTTATCACCGGACCGGACACCCGTTGGAGCTACGCCAATGTCTGGGAACCTAAGGCCATTGACGGCGGCACGCCGAAATACAGCGTCAGCCTGATCATCCCCAAGTCCGACAC
>OLPR01003378.1_pt1 | contig 10707 bp, 8 predicted proteins | sample 1672761 | NCBI WGS metagenome assembly OLPR01 (sample SAMEA3136721, study PRJEB25190) | human gut metagenome | biome: human gut; feature: human-associated habitat; material: faeces | place: Austria | collected 2013
AGGAAAAGAGAATGGAATTTTTTTTAAGTGATTTGTTAGAGGACTCTTCGAGGAAATCAAGAGTTAACTTTTACAATGCTTTTGATCAACACATCGAAATCGAAAGTGAAATTAGTGCTGATGTCTTGCTTACTTGCGTTGATTACTGCTTAGTGAGAAGAAAATACAAATTAACCACAAGCGAAAAGAAATGGTTAGTTAAAGCGTTGGAAAAGTGTAATGCAGAAAGCTTTAGACTAGCTTTAACCGAGTCAAGAAAAATTGCAAATAGAGCTATCAAAGTATTAGAGTTTTTAGATTACAATAAATTTTCAAGAAGCATTGAACATCGTGTGATTGTCAAAGATTTAAGAAATGGCAGTCTAACAACAGTTAAACAAATTATTAAACAGAAGCTAAGTGGTGAGGGTGGGGCCGGTGTTGCACAAGTTTTAGACAAGCTACCATCATTGTTTTGGAGTAATTTAGAACTGTTAGAAAAGAGCCTTAGTGATGAGGAGTTACTTAGAATTGGAAAAGAGCTATGCAACAGATTTAGCACAGCAGACTTAGTTTCAATCTTAACAAAAGAGGAAAATAGAGTATTGCATGAAATTCTAAAAGAACATTTAGCAAAGCTTAATCTTGGAATTAGAGGAAAGCGAACTAAGTTTAACTGGGAAAATTACAGTCCAGAATTTTCTTACTGGAACGAGGTAGTAGCAAATACAATTTCAGATGACACAAGGTGGATTAGAGTAAAACTGCAGTGGAAAGACACAGTAGTAAATAGTATTGACTTAATCACTACAAAAGAAGATGGTCATCTCACAATTTTAGGACATGGAGAGGAGAGAGAAGAGCTTCTTAGTTCTAAAGACAATTGTGGTGTTAGGTGTGCTGAGTGGGTTGATTTAGATTTAGCCAAGGTCAGCGGTAAATTTAATTTCAATGCACATTTGTATTCTGGTAGAAATAGCTTTAGACAAGTTAGTGAGTGCACTCTTAAAGTAGAAAAATTAACAGAACTTGGTGGAGAAAGCATTGAAAGCTTAATAGAGTGGAGATTAATGAATGATTCTGGTTTTGTAGATTTAGGAACGTTAAGCACTAGTGATAGAATTTTTGCATGGAGAGGTAAAAGTACTAAGTACAATGTTTCTAAAATCTTGACAAAACAAAGGGAACTAAACTACTCGTTAAAGGATTTGATAGACGATGTGGTTGAACAACAAAATCTTACAGTCGTAAAGAATGGAGAAGATTTTACAATAGTTTTGTAAGATGTAAAAGTCATTCAGAACTTTAGCCCGGTTAGGGTACACTGTATTTTTCTCTGAGTAACCATCGTTACGGTCATTCTGCTAGTATTTACTAGCTTTCAGAGATGATAAGTTTCATAGCTTATCATCTCTTTAGCCCAATTCCCCGGTTGGGCTTAGCAGTGCTGTCTTGCCACAGCAACTATCTTGAAGGTATTTGTATCCCCGCACATTTACAATACTTTCTCCAAGCCTCAGCATTACGCTGAGGCTTTTTACATTTCAAATAGTATACAAATAAAAATAAATTAAGCTTAATTGGAGGTGGTTTCCTTGTGCTAATAAAGTTATACTAGTTAAATTTGAAAAATTAAAAGGAGAGTGATAGGTATGCGAATGAAATTTTCTTTACAAAGATTTGTTGGTTTTTTGTGCATTACAGCATTAGCTGTGATAAGTGCTTTGAGCTTTAGCCAAGCATCTCAAGTTTACGCAAGTACTACTGCTAAATTAGGGATTAAAACAGCTAATCATGGTAGTATTTCTGTAACTGGTAATTCTGTTAGTAATCGAAGTGTGGGAAAAGATTACATAACATACGATGTTATAGAGGGACAATCTGTAATGGTAAAAGCACTTCCAAATGAAGGGTATCATTTTGAAGAGTTTCAAATCACTGACAACACTGGTAAAGATGTAACAAGTAAATTAAAAATTACAAAAACCGAACAAAGTATTGAATTCACAATGCCAAACTGGGAAGTTAAATTAGCTGCAAGCTTTGCTGTAGGAGAACCTAAAGAGGAAGATGATTCCACTTTAGCCAAGTCCAACACTACAAGTAAGGCAGACACCAGCACAACGAGTAAAACAACTACAAAGAAATCATTAGACTTTGACACAGATAATTTAAACGATTACACAGATGTTACTACTGTAGATCCAGCAGACATTGCTATCCTTACCGATAAAGGAGTAAGCTTAATGCGAGTTGGTGAACAGGGTGTTAGCTCAGGTGCACATTTATCTGTTAGCGTTAAAGCCGACAAAACAACCGGTGGAACTTACAACTCCGAAACAATGAAGTACGAAGGTGAGAGAACTCCTGGTATTTACAAGTATCCAGATGTTATCACATACAACATTATTGTTAAAAATTATGGTGATACAGATTTACACTATGTCAAAGTAACCGACACAATTAGTGAAGAATTAAAGAATTCAGTTAATGTCGGAACAATTAAGTTTGACTTACAAAAAGGGTACTATGTAACCACTGATACCGGTGAACAAATATTTGTTTCCGTTGATGGTGATAGTGGCAGCAGCAGTGACAATACTCCAAGCACTTCAGACACTTCTAGTGATTCTAACACTTCATACAGTGCAGGAGCTTTAGCCAAGTCCCTCACGATTGATAAAATCCAGGCAGGCAAAAGCGTTAATTTAAAACTTACAATGACAGCAAGAAAAGATATTAAGAGAGCTTTAAATTTAAAAAATAGTGTAAATATCACTGCAAGTGTGATTGAAACTGCAAATGACAATAGTGGAAATGCTAATGGTGGAGACGGTGGAAATGCTAATGATGGCACAACAGAAGGTAAAGACGACACCTCTACAGAGAAAAAGAATGATACCACAGAGGAAAAGAGTGACGCCACCACTGAGAACACTTCCAACGCAACAGATGTTACTAAAGGTGCTTTAACTCAGGCAACTTCTGCCGAAGACAATAGTTCTACAGAAGACAAGACTACTAAAGGCGGCAACTCAAATGCAGGAAACACTGCTAATAACACCTCTAAGATTGTTGCACTTCCAGTTGATGAAGCAATGCACAATGATACAGAAATTATTAGTATTGGTAAGTATGCTGTACATTATCCACAAATGTCTGTAAGTATGACAGCTGATAAAACTAATACAGGAACAACCAATAAGGATGGAGTAATTGGTATTGGTAAAACTGCAGGAATCTACAAAGCAGGAGATTTAGCCAAGTTCACCATCACGGTTAAGAACGAAGGCAACGTGGCTTTACATGATGTTACGTTGTCTGACGCTGTTAGTGATGCTCTTAAAGCTGTTTTGCTTACAGGAACAGATGGGTACTACTTTGACAAAACAGCAACCATTACAGATTCAACAGGACAAGAAAGTACAGCCAATGTTACTACAAGTGGACAGAACACAGCTGTACTAAGTCAGCTAAATTCTGGTGCGACTGCAAAGCTTACATTTTTAGCAAAGATTAAATCAGATGCTAAAGAAGCCAAACAGTTAGTGAATAAAGTATCACTTACAGCTAAATGGGCTAATATTGAAAATGGTACAACCCAGTACGAAGTTGTTGAATCCGATTTAGCCAAGCACACTGCAGAAGATGTAATTAATGTTGTTGGTACACCTAAGATGGCTGTTGGTCTTTTAGCTAACAAAACAACTGGTGTGACCTTTAACAACGGTAAGTACGAAGGTACTAAAATTGCTGGTAACTACGTAGCTGGTGATAGTGTTGAGTACAAGGTAACCGTTTCCAACTTAGGTGGTACAACATTGTACAATCTCAAACTAACAGGCACACCATCAGTGGACTTACAGAAAGCATTGAACAACGATGTTACTTTCTCCAATGTTGGTACTGCCACAACTACGGCAGGTAATGAAGTCAAGGTGACTAGTGTTGCTAACAACATCGTTTCGCTTGATAAGTTAAATGCAGGAGATAGCATTACTTTAACAATTAAAGGAACTGTTAAAAGAAACGCCTCCATGTTCTTTGGAGCAGAGTGTAGCGTTAAGCTAGAAGCACAGTATGACGATTTAGCCAAGTATCCTTCGCAGAACTTGGTAGCACTGACAGCAGACTCTGATAGCGATAAGATTAATGTACCAGGCAATCCGTCAGGAACAATCTCGCTCACAGCGGACAAGGTTGGTAATACAAGTAACGACGCTACAGCAGATGTGGTTGGAATCGCATACAAACCAGGCGACACCGTTAAATACGCACTCACAATCAAAAACACAGGTACGTGTGATCTTAAGAATGTTCTTCTCAAAGGAACGCTTGATAATCGCTATGCTAAAGTAAGTGGAAGCAATACCTTTAGCCAAGCCAAAACACTCACAAGTACAAACGGTAAGGCAATTAAGTTTGAAAAGAAAGGAACCTCTTTAGCCCAGATCGACACCCTCGGTGTGGGAGATAGCGTTTCAATTCCTTTCTCTGTAACATTAAAGAAAGATTGTGGAAATCAGTTTAGACTAGCAAACAAAGTTGTAATGTTACCTTACTACAGCATTGGTGGAAATGCACTTGCAAGCACAGACTCTAGTTTTGCAGAAACAGAGATCAATGTTGTTGGAGACGGTTCAGTCTCTGTTGGAATTTTAGCCAATAAAACTAAAGGTAAAAAACTTAACGAAAAGACTGGTCGTTACGAAGGCACAGCCACAGAAGGTACATACCAGACAGGCGATGAGATTGACTATACTGTTACAGTAACAAACACAGGTAAGTCTGATCTTTACAATGTTAGACTTGAAGATGTTCTTTCCGATAAGCTCAAAGAGATGGTAGAAGAGGACGCTGGTTTTGTAATTCCAGAAACAGGGGAAGTCACTACTAAAAATGGTAAAATAGTGACAATTGGTAATGCAGAGGTTTCCTACAACGAGAACTACAAGGCTAAGTATGAGAACGATTCCATTTTAGCTCAGGAAGAAAACTCTACAGGAAGTACAACCACAACGCAGTCTACACAGGCTACTACATCAACAACTACTGAACAGACTTCAACGGAGAAGTCTACGCAGACTACTGAGAACATGGAGTCTACAGAGACGACCGAATCAGAAAAGACTACTGAGTCCACTGAAAATACAGAGTCCACAGAGGCTATCGAATCAGAAAAGACTACTGAGTCAACAACAGTCGGAGGAGCGTTAATAGTAAACGCAGCAGAAGCAAGCACACAGTCTGGTGGTAGCACAACACTCACAACAGATTCAGACTTGTTAAACAAAGCCTTCAACGGTAATGGAACAACTACAAGTCTTGATAACACTGGAAGCAGTAATGGAACAACTGGCGGTAATGGCGGTAATGGTACAACTAGTGGTAATGGCAGTACTGGTACAACTACAGGAACTGATTCCACTTTAGCTCAGGGAGTCCCTACAGCAAGTACAGATGAACCTTTTAGTGTTCAAATAGTCTCAAGTGGTACTGACAATGGAGAGTCCGGACAGGTTCTCACTTTAGCCCAGTTACCAGCAAACGACTCAGTTCAGTTACACTTCAAGGTTAAATTAAATTCAAAAGCAACAACAGCAAAGGGTCTAGAAAATACAGTAAAAGTAACAGCTTCTAAGCTCTCTGCAAACACAACTCTTGAAGCACTTAAGAGTGATAAAACAATGGAAGATTCAGACAAGATCTCCGTTGAAAGCTCTGCATCCTTACGCATTGCAAAATTAGCAGACAAGACTAAAGGAGTTACACTTAAAGACGGTCGTTACGAAGGTACTAAAGTAACAGCAAAGTACGGTCCAGATTCTACTGTAAAATACAAAATCACAGTAACTAATTTAGGAAGCAACGCAGCCACAAATCTCTTAGTAACTGAGGAACCAAGTGAACAGCTTAAAGAAATCAGTAAGTGGGGCAAGTTTAGCCAAGGAAGTTCTGTTAAGACTAAAAACGGCAAAACAGCCAAAGTCACTGTAGATGGTGTTACAGCGGTAATTGACAAATTAGCATCAAAAGACAGTCTTGAATTGGAGTTCGATGTTAAGTTAAAGAAGGATGCAACCAATGCAGTAAATCTTAACAATTCTGTTAGTATCTCAGGCAATTACGTTGTAAATGGACAAGAAGTCGCAATGACAACAACTGATTTAATGTCTGATAAAGATGCTATTAGCATTGATAAAACTGTCAAACCATCAGGTAATGAAAAGAAAAAGAACAAGAATGGTAAGAATGGAAAGAACGGTAAGGGTACTGACTCCTCCAAGAATGGAGCAAACGGTAAAGGAAAGATTAGCAATGGAACTAAAACAGGTGACAATAGTCCAATAGGTTTACTGTTAGCTATCATGGTAGTGTGTGCAGGAACAGCTGTCATTACAGTACTTTTCAGACGTAAAGAGCGTTAGGCTTTAGCCAAGACCCTGAAAGGCCTTAGCCAAGATCCCAAACGGAGCAGAGCAGGAGAAGAGACTGATGGTCATGTCTCTTCTCATTTTAAGAATAGTAGTCTAGGTTAGTGTCACAACTAACCTAGATTTTTAACAAATAAAAATTAATAGCAGGTCAATCGTTGTAAAAGGTTGCAATAATTAATAGGAGATCGTTAGTCTAAAAACATAGATAGATTAACATTGAGTTATAAAATTTTAATAAAACGATAGGAGGATACATGATGGATGTAACAATTAATTTAAAACAGATTTACAAATTTAATGGGGATGATGTCATAGTTGTTGGTATCTCTAAGGTTGAGCAGCTCTCTAAAATGAGAGACATTGGGTGCATTGGTACTAATAAGTTTAAATCACTTTCAATAACACCAAATGACAATAAAATTAAAAAGGAATCTGTAATTCTGTTTAGCAACTCTAGTGAAATGTATCACAATGTTGCAACGGTTTCAGAGGACATTGTAGTCTACAAAAGTTTGACAGACATGGAAGGTGCTAAGTGTGTTTGTATTAGTACATTCCTTGATGGACTGAAATAGGAGGAATTAAGTGATAAAAAGCTATCGTAATTTGTGTAGTGTCGAGGTACAAACGATTGAAGCAAAAGGTAGCTATTGTAGTTTAACAGGCTTTAGCCAAGACAACAGTGACGAAGTCTGCTTTAGCCCAGCACATTACAGTAAAGTAAGTATGCAGTTAAACAATTGCAAAGCAGCAATCGTAAAAAAGTATTTTGGCAAAAGTAGCGGAAGATTGAGTGTATTGGAGGGTTCCACATTAACAAAGATAGAAGGTATTGGTAATTTTCAATCATTGTGTACAAATCAGCACATTTATTTGTTGGAACTCGATAATTCAGAAATCTTTGTTAGTCCTAGATTTTTTCTTGGATATGTTGGCAATGTAAGTATAAGTAGTTTTAGCAGTTTAGCTAAGGGAGTTAAAGCAATTGTTCCTGTGACAAAAGTTGGTAAGGTAGGAGGTGTAGAGACTATTGCAGGACTGGGAAATTTCCTACAGCACTGTACTTCTTACACATTAGACAAACTTCATAAGAATTTTATTGTTTTAAAAGGAAGTGGTTTTGTAATCTTGACATTTCCATTCCCTTTAACTTTCTTACAAGAAACAGAACAGACAAATGATTCTATTACTGCTAAAACAAAGAATTTAGTATACTTTACTGCACCGAACAAAGTTGTTTTTAGTGAAAACAACAGTTTGTGTACTATCAACGGTCAGTGCAAATTTTGCACAAGTATGATTGAATTATGATTAAAGAGAATAATAAAAGGAGATAATAAAATGACAGTAGATGATTTTTTAAGAAGTGTTATTGTAGCTTTAGAGGATCAGGCAGAGAAACAGGCAGAGCAGACAGACGAAACACCTAAGAAAGAGGAGCAGGCAGATGAGACACCTAAGAAAGAAGAGACAAGTGAACGTAAGAAATTAAGTAATGCAGAGTTTCTTACAGCCACACTGCGTTTCGGAATTGGTGAAGATGATGCAGAACTTTTAGGCAAGCTCATTAGAGATGCGACGCCTTCAAACATGGAGGAACTTCAAAGTAGTATTAATAATTTCTTTAGCTCAGATGAACAGGACAAGAACGATGACGACAACACAGCTGAAGAAAAAGAGTTAATTGAGGTAAAAAATCAGCTCGAAATGACAAGAGCTGATGTAGTGGAACTCAAACGAATCATCGCAAACTTAAGAGATAGCAATAGCAGTTTAGCTAATGCAAACCAGGAATTAAGAATTGAGAATCATAATCTCAAAATTGAGAACGAAGCAATGGCAAAACAGTGTGATTCTTTGAGTCAGGAACTTAAGAGAGTTAAGGGCGATTGCGATGCTTTGAGAGATGCAGCACAGATAATCGTTAAATACCTTGCACAGAGGTAGAGGTGTAAAATGCATGACAAAATTTAGTTTAGTTAAGAAAATTTTATTATGGTATGACTTTAGCATGTGTGATGTTGGAAACTCTTTTCAAGTGAAAGAAAACGGAACCTCAAACGTGCAAGAATTTTCCAGTCTTGAAGAAATTTTAAAAGCTTTTTACAGTATTTTAAAAGCAACAAACGAAAACTTAAAAATGTGTCATTACCAGATTTGGAGCGATGATGAAATTGCATTCATCGCTTCTTTATAAGAAGAAAGGATGGTGTTAGCTGTGATTCAGTTAGTAAACCATTGCATGGTTTTATCTGCTACTGATTTCATTTCAGCTTTAGCCGAGATGATTACTAATTTAGTAATGTCTTTAGCAGAGTGGGTTGTAGGTTTACTAACTGGAGGCTCACCAATATCATTGCTTGTTGTAATTACATTAATAGTTTTAATTCTTGGTAAATTAAGGGGCAATGATCGTTATTAAAAACAGAAGGGAAAAACAATGCTTGATTTTTATTTTATTGGAACAAGTGGTAAAGTTCCTCAATTACATAGAAGATTAACATCAGCAATGCTACGTGCTGAGGGAGATATTACTTTAATTGATGCAGGAGAAGGAACACAGCTTGGTATTAGTAAATCTGGTTGGTCTGCAAAATCAATCAGCACAATTTTAATAACACATTTACATGCAGACCATGTTCTTGGTTTAGCCGGGGTACTTTTGCAAATACACAATTCTGGCAGAACTGATAGAATAATAATTGCTGGACCTAAAGGAGTTAAACGGTATGTAAATTCTTTATACTTGGTATTACCTACTTTAAAGTATCCAATTTATTTTATAGAACTTACAGGTGATTCTGATTTTATTTTAGCCAATACATTAGAAATTGATGCTTTCAAATTAAATCACAGTGTCAGCTGCTATGGCTACAGTTTTTACTTTAGACACTTCGGTAAATTTAATGTTGAGAAGGCAAAAACAGTTCCTAAAAGATCCTGGGGAGAGTTATCAAAAGGATTCGCTACGAGGGATTTTAATGGGGTTAAAGTAAAAAATGATCAAATTCTTGGACCTGAACGTAAAGGTATTAAAGTAACTTATGTTACAGATACAAGACCAACAGAGAGTATTGTAGAGTATGCAGCATACAGTGACTTATTTGTTTGTGAAGGAATGTACATTGGGTCTGGTGAAACCGAGGAACGAGACAACATTAATAAGATTAAAAATTACCACATGACATTCCTTGAGGCGGCCACTTTAGCCAAGCATGCACATGTAAGTAAATTAATGCTCACACATTTTAATCCTAGTTTGCAGTATCCATCATCACATTTAAGTGACGCTAGGGAAATTTTCCCAGAGACCTATGCAGCTTCAGATAATTTACTGCTTAACTTCGCTTTTGAAAGTGATTTACCTTTTGATACTTATTTACGCAATTCAACAATGGTCAAAGGTTCTATTACAAAAACAAATCCATACGCTGATTATCTATGCTTTGAAGATCGTAATACACGTAAAGTTAGAAAAAATGGAACAAAGAGAAAGAAAGCAGCACAAAATAGGTACGGGTGTAGAAAGAAGAAATTAAATAATACACAAACCAGTCAGTAGGAGGTGTTGCTATGAAATTTAAGCACCTTTTTCTTACTATAATTAATGTGTACATTACTGTGATTCTTTGTTTGATGTGTTTTTATTTCGCAGTGATTAAGTGCGGAATCGGACATAGCTTTAGCACAGTTTCTATAGCAAAGCTATTTAGCAATGCAAAGTTGTATGCCAAGATGTTAGATGTAATTCTATTATTAATGAAAAACTCCGGAGTAATTCTCTGCGGTATTTCTTTAGTATTTCTTTTAATACTATCACTGTTCAGCCACGCTTTTAAAAGTAATTTTTTGAGTTACTTTTCTATTATTGTAATACTGGCAAATTACATTTACATTATTGTCAGGGATACTACATATGGCTTCTACAATACTAAGTGTATTGAATTGATCGGTATGAAGATACCTGAGTTGGATGTTGTAATTGCAGTTGCTTTAGCTCCGTTGTTAATTTTGTATGTGATTAACGTTATTGTTCGTCGCTGTCTTTAGCCAAGATTACATACAAGGGTATCATTATTTCTCGTAACCTTAGCAAAGGTTTGCATACTGTGTACTCAGCTTTAATGAGTAATAATTTATTAAGGAGGTATACGTATGTATAACAAAGAGGAATTTAAAAATGAGCTGCAGGAGATGTTAGTTGAGATGTTTCCAGACAGGGACTCTAATCTTATTTCTGTTACAGTTAATGGAAAGGCACAAGAAGGCTTTAGACTAGATAAAACTGGAG
>OLPR01003381.1_pt1 | contig 10701 bp, 8 predicted proteins | sample 1672761 | NCBI WGS metagenome assembly OLPR01 (sample SAMEA3136721, study PRJEB25190) | human gut metagenome | biome: human gut; feature: human-associated habitat; material: faeces | place: Austria | collected 2013
TGCGGGGGGGGCGGAGCTCCCCCCGCGTAAAACCGGCGGGCAGCCGAAAGGGTGCCCGCCGCCGTCGCCCGTTACTTTTCCAACATTTCCACAGCCTTTTTCAGTTCCTCGATCACGGAAATGTGCTGGGGGCACACGCCTTCACACTGGCCGCAGGCGATGCAGGCGCTGGCTTTGCCGCCTTCGTGAGTGGCCCAGCCATAGCTGCCCTTCGCGCCATTGATGTTATTGTAAATCAGCGCCGTATTCATGCAGCTGAACACGCCGGGAATGTTGATCTGCATGGGACATCCCTTCACGCAATACTGACATCCGGTGCAGGGCACGTGAGGAATGGCTTCCATCGCCTGGCGGGCGCGGTCAATCACCGCACGATCCGCGTCGGTCAGGGGCTTCATGTCCTTCATGGTCTTCAGGTTGTCATTCATCTGCTCCAGATTGGACATACCGGACAGCACCGTTACCAGGCCGTCCAGAGACGCGGCGAACCGCAGCGCCCAGCTGGACATGGAAGCGTCAGCGTCCGCCTGATGGAACACGTCCGCCACGCTGTCGGGCAGGTTGGCCAGAGAACCGCCCTTTACCGGCTCCATGATGATGACGCTCTTGCCGTGCTTCCGGGCCACTTCATAGCACTTCCGGGACTGCACGGAATCGCTTTCCCAGTCGGCGTAGTTAATCTGCAGCTGTACAAATTCCGCTTCGGGATGCTGGGTGAGCACCTTGTCCAGTGCGTCGGCTTTGTCGTGCATGGAGAAGCCGATGTGACGAATCAGGCCCTTTTCCTTCTGTTCCTTCACGAAATCCCAAATGCCGTATTCCTCATATTTCTCGGTACGGTTGTCGCCCAGGTTGTGCAGCAGATAGAAATCAAAATATCCCGCGCCGGTGCGCTCCAGGGAAGTATAGAACATCTGCCTGGCTTCTTCCGCGTTGTTGGCGGCAAAGGCCGGCAGTTTCGTGGCCAGATAAAATTTATCCCGGGGATACCTGTCTACCAGCGCCACCTTGGCCGCCGCTTCGGACTTGCCGCCCAGATAGCCGTAAGCCGTGTCAAAATAATTGAAACCCGCCGCCAGGAAGTGATCCACCATGGTTTTGGTTTGCTCAATGTCCACCTTTTCGCCCAGCATCGGCAGCCGCATCAGGCCAAAGCCCAGCTTCGGAATGTTTTTTCCCAAATAATCCATATGCATATCCTCCTGTTTTTCCATGAAAAAAGGCATTCCCCTTTTTCTCATTTTGTGTTATACTCATTATACTACATTCGAGTAGCTCTAATGCAAGCCCATCAAAGGAGAATTAACATACATGAACTCCAAAACCTACTCCGTACACCAGGTGGCGCAGCACTTTCAGGTTTCCCCCCACACCATCCGCTATTATGACAGTCAGCATCTGTTTCCGGAGGTAGCCCGGGACGAACACGGTGCGCGGGTCTTCACGCAGGAGCAGATGGACTGGCTGGGCATGGTGCTCTGCCTGCGCTCCACCGGGCTTTCCGTGGCGGAAATTCGCCGCTTTGTGGAGCTTGCGGAAAAGGGGCCTTCCACCGTCCGGGAGCGTTACGAAATCATTCTGGCGCAGAAGCGGCGGGCAGAGGCCGAACGGGCCGCCATCGATCACAAATTGGAAATTCTGGAACGGAAGCTTGCCCATTACGAAAAACAGCTGCCCCAATCGGAATAATCCCATATCCGTTCCAGATTTTTTCTGCATTTACGAAAGGAGAACTTGCCCATGAAACCCATTGCTCTGGATGATTTTTGTCGGCTGAAATTTTTGTCCGGCGTCACCTTTTCCCCGGCGGGCAAAAGCGCCTGTTTTGTGGTAAGCGCCGCCGACAAGGAGAAAAACGCCTATACCTCCTGCCTGTATCTGCGCAAGGACGGCAAGATTTATCCCCTCACCTCCGGCGGCAAGGAGCGTTCCTTCTGCTATCTGGACGAGGACACGGTGCTTTTCCAGTCGAACCGCGAGGATTCCAAGGAACCCTCCCTGGCTTCTTATTATTACAAGATCAGCCTCTCCGGCGGCGAGGCGCAATTGGCCTACACCTTCCCCATTCCCGTCAATCAGGTATTTCCCCTGAAAAACGGCGATCTATTGGCGCTGGGCGCCGTGTTCCCCGGGTTTGAAGATCTCTTCGAGGGCAATCCCACCCGGGCCAAGGCCTATCAGGATCGGCGCAAGGAGGAGGAAGATTACGAGGTGGTCTCGCAGGTTCCCTGGTGGTGGAACGGCGACACCTTTACCCGAGGCGCGTATACCAGCCTGTTCTATTATGATTCCCGGAAAAAGCGCCTGGAGCGCCTGACCCAGCCCGGTCTGGATATTGGCGAGGTGAACCTCTCCAAGGATCAGGACTACGTATACTATTGCACCACGGACATTACCGCGCCCATGCCCGATTATTTCGGCGGCACGACCCTTTGCCGGATGCAGCTTTCTACCCGCCGGGAAGAAACCGTCGTTCGGGACCGCAAGGGATTCACTATGCAGAGCTACGCCTTGGGGGAAAGCTTCCTTTTGCTGGTCGCCGCCGACGGTCACCTGGGCCTCAATACGGACCCGGATTTCTACCGGGTTTCCTACGAGACGCTGGAAGTAACGCCCTACGCTTCCTACGGCCAGGCCATCGGCTCCTCCGTGGGCAGCGACGTGCGCTACGGCGGCGGCCGCAGCCTGAAAATGCAGGGCGATACCCTGTATTTCGTCTCCACCCGATTTGACGGCGCCGGTCTGTATCAGCTTTCGGAGGGCAAAATTTCCTGCCTGGTGGACCGGCCCGGCTCCATCGACTGCTTCGACGTGGCGGGGGATTCCGTATTGATGGTCTCCCTGTGGGATATGCGTCCTCAGGAGCTTTACGATCTTTCCGGCAAAAAGCTCAGCCGGTTCAACGACGCGGCCCTGCGCGGCCATTACGTCGCCACTCCGGAACCGTTGAACTGCACCTCTCACGGTCAGGAAATCCACGGCTTTGTGCTCAAGCCCATGGACTTTGTGCCCGGCAAGAAATATCCCGTGATTCTGGATATTCACGGCGGCCCCAAAACCGTATACGGCCCGGTTTTCTATCATGAAATGCAGCACTGGGCGGGCAAGGGCTATTTCGTCATCTTCTGCAATCCCACCGGTTCCGACGGCCGGGGCGAATTCATGGACATCCGCGGCAAATACGGCACGGTGGATTTCGAGGACATCATGGCCTTCTGCGACGCGGCCCTGGCCCAGTATCCGGAAATGGACGCAGACAACTGCTTCGAAACCGGCGGCTCCTACGGCGGCTTCATGACCAACTGGATCATCGGCCATACGAACCGGTTCCGGGCCTGCGCCAGCCAGCGCTCCATTTCCAACTGGATTTCCTTCTACGGCGTTTCCGACATTGGCGTGGTCTTTGCCGAAGATCAGTGCGCCGCCACGGTCTGGCCCGATCCGGAGAAGATGTGGTGGCACAGCCCGCTGAAATACGCCGACCAGGTGAAAACCCCCACGCTGTTCATCCATTCCTTCGAGGATTACCGCTGCCCCATCGATCAGGGGTATCAGATGTACACCGCCCTGGTGGCCCACGGGGTGGAAACCAAAATGGTCTGCTTCAAAGGCGAAAACCACGAACTTTCCCGCAGCGGCAAGCCCAAGCACCGCATCCGCCGGCTGAAGGAAATTACCGAATGGTTTGACGTTCATCAGAAAAAACAGGAGGGCTGATCGATGAATCGCACCTGGAATTTTGAAAAAGGCGCCTGGCAGGCCGAAGATTTTCTCTCTGCCGCCAGTTCTCGTGTGGAATACCGCCTGACCTTTGGGCAAAAGGACGACTGCATCCACAACGAAGGCGCGGACAAAATGGACGAATACGCCTACGTGAGCATGGTTCATCGCACGCCCGTCTCCCTGCCGTGCCTGCTGGAAACGGAATGCTCCTTCCGCACCTACGGCGCTCCCTTGCTGATTCTGGCCGACGCGGTGGATACCCTGCCGGACGGCCGGCTGCAATACGGTCATCACATCGAAGTGGTGGGCTGGGAAAAGGGCATTAACGTGTGGGATCTCACCCCGGACCCCGAAGCGCCCAACGGCCAGCGCACGGTGAACCTGGGGCGCTTTTCCTTCCCCATCGAGGACGGCGCGCGCTTCCTGCTCACCGCACGGGCGGACCGGCAGGGCCTTGTGGTGGGCGCGGAGGTGAACGGTCGTTCCGCTCAGTTCGACTGCCCCTGCGTGCTGCCTGAAAAATGCTACGTGGGCATTACCGCCTGCGAGGGCGAGAATTATTTCTATCGCTTCTCCATCCGCTGACAAACGTCGCCCCTGACCTTGCGGCCAGGGGCGGCTTTTTGGTTTATTCGATTACGTCGGCTACCAGCGGCGCGGGCTGGTGCTTCACCGTGATCTCGCCGTTTTCCACATCCACCACGATTTCGCTGCCTTCCGGCACGTCCTCGGCGATGAGCATCCGGGCGATGGGCGTTTCGACCGCCCGCTGCAGGAAGCGCTTCAGGGGCCGTGCGCCGTAAACAGGATCGTAACCGTTGTCGATCACATATTCCTTGGCGGCGTCCGTCAACTCCACGCTCAGGTGCCTGTCGGCCAGCCGGCCGGACAGATCCTTCAGCATCAGCTGCAGGATGCCGGAAATCTGATCCCGGGTCAGGGGCGTGTAGAACACAACCTCGTCCAGACGGTTCAGGAATTCGGGCTTGAACTGGGTCTTCAGCAGTTTTTCCACCTGCAGCCGCGCGTCCTCACGCAGCTTGCCGTTGCCGTCGATACCCTCCAGAATCAGGCTGGAGCCCAGGTTCGAGGTGAGGATGATGATGGTGTTTTTGAAGTCCACCGTCCGTCCCTGAGAATCGGTAATTCGGCCGTCGTCCAGCACCTGCAGAAGGATATTGAACACATCCGGATGGGCCTTTTCCACCTCGTCGAACAGCACCACGGAATAGGGCTTGCGGCGCACGGCCTCGGTGAGTTGGCCGCCCTCTTCATAGCCCACGTATCCCGGAGGCGCTCCTACCAGACGGGACACCGAGTGCTTCTCCATGTATTCGGTCATGTCGATACGCACCAGGTTCTTCTCGTCGTCAAACAGCGCCTGGGCCAGGGTTTTGGCCAGTTCGGTTTTGCCAACGCCCGTGGGGCCCAGGAACAGGAACGAACCGATAGGCCGGTTGGGGGTGGAAATGCCCGCCCGAGACCGCAGAATGGCTTCCGCCACCTTGGAAACGGCCTCGTCCTGACCGATCACCCGCTGATGCAGAATGTCCTCCAGGCGCAGCAGCTTCTCCCGCTCGCCCTCCAGCAGCTTGGTAACCGGCACGCCGGTCCACCGGGAGACGATCCGGGCGATTTCGTCGTCCGTGACCCGATCCCGCAGCAGGTGCTCGTCTGCCTGCACGGCCTCCGCCTGCTTCTCCTGCTCTTCCAGCTGCCGCTTCAGTTCCGGCAGCTTGCCATACTGCAGCTCCGCGGCCTTGTTCAGGTCGTATTCCCGCTGGGCCTTTTCGATTTCGGCGTTCACCTGCTCGATCTGCTCGCGCAGCTTCCGCACCTTACCGATGGCGCCCTTTTCCTTTTCCCACTGTTCCTTCATGCCGGCGAATTTTTCGCGCAGCTGCTTCAATTCGCCCTGCACGTTGGCCAGCTGATGGCGGGAATATTCGTCCTGTTCGTTGGCCAGGGCGGCTTCCTCAATTTCCTTCTGCATGATCTCCCGGGAAATTTCGTCCATTTCCTGAGGCATGGAGTCGATTTCCGTACGAATCACGGCGCAGGCTTCATCCACCAGGTCGATTGCCTTATCCGGCAGGAACCGGTCGGTAATGTACCGGTCGGAAAGCTTTGCGGCGGCCACCAGGGCGTTGTCGGCGATTTTCACTCCGTGGAACACTTCATAGCGTTCCTTCAGGCCACGCAGGATGGCGATGGTATCCTCCACGGAGGGCTCGTTCACCAGCACGGGCTGGAAACGGCGCTCCAGGGCGGCGTCCTTTTCGATATACTTGCGGTATTCGTCCAGAGTGGTTGCGCCGATGCAGTGCAGTTCGCCCCGGGCCAGCATGGGCTTGAGCAGGTTGCCCGCGTCCATGGAGCCCTCGGTGCGTCCCGCGCCCACGATGGTGTGCAATTCGTCGATGAACAGGATGATCTTGCCTTCGGATTTCTTGATTTCCTCCAGCACGGCCTTCAACCGTTCCTCAAATTCGCCCCGGAATTTTGCGCCGGCAATCAGCGCGCCCATGTCCAGCGCGAACAGCGTGCGGTCCTTCAGGGTAGAAGGCACATCGCCCCGGACGATTCGCTGGGCCAGACCCTCGGCGATGGCGGTTTTGCCCACGCCGGGTTCGCCGATGAGCACCGGGTTGTTCTTGCTCTTACGGGAAAGAATGCGCACCACGTCCCGGATCTCGCTGTCTCGACCGATAACGGGATCCAGCTTCTGCTGGCGGGCCCGTTCGGTCAGGTCGCTGCCGTATTTCTTCAGCGCGTCATAGGTGTCCTCCGGCGAATCCGAGGTCACCCGGGTGTTGCCCCGCATTTTCTGCAGCTTGGCCAGAAAATCTTCCTTCGTAATATGAAAATCGTTCAAAATCCGCTTCACAGCGCCGTTGGGCTTATCGATCAGGCCCAGCATAATGTGTTCCACGGAAACGAATTCGTCCTTCATGGCTTCCGCCTGATTTTCGGCTTCCACCAGCGCCGCGTCTACCGACTGGGAAACGTAGACCTTGTCCATTTCCCGGCCGTTGCTGGAAACCCGGGGAATCCGGTCGATTTCGGCGGTGACGGCGGCGGTGAACTGTTTTTTGTTCACGCCCATTTTGTCCATCAGCTGGCCGACCACGCCGCCTTCCTGATTTACCAGAGCCAGCAGCAGATGCTGCTGATCAATTTGAGGGTTGCCATTGCGAATCACCAATTGCTGGGCCTCGCGGATGGCCTCCATGGATTTCTGCGTATATTTTTCAGCGTTCACTAAGATCCCTCCCGGAATGCGTCAAACATCATCTTTGACTTTCTTTGACCATTATAATCGACCTATCCCCTTTTGTCAATAGATTTGAATGTAAATTTTGTTAAGTTTTGTCCAGCGCAAAAACGGAGCCGTCTGCTTCCGCAAAAGGGAGGCAAACGGCTCCCGGGGCAAATGCTGCCCCCATGGGACGGACCCCCGTCCCCTACAAGTTTTCAGCCCTTACTTGCCGGACATCTGCTTTTCCTGGGCCTCGATCATCTTCTTGACCATGTTGCCGCCGATATAGCCGGCGTCACGGGAAGACAGGTTGCCGTTGTAGCCCTTGTTCAGGGTGATGCCCAGTTCGTTGGCCACTTCCTGCTTCATGTTTTCCATGGCCTGACGCGCTTCGGGAACATTGATCTTATTGGAATTATTGCTGTTCATTCTGGTTTCCTCCTGCTCTCATTTTGGGGGTCGGGTCAGTTGCCGGACTTGCTGCGCTCATAGTCCTCGATCATCTTCTTCACCATGTTGCCGCCGATATAGCCGGCTTCCCGGGAAGACAGATTGCCGTTGTAACCCTTGGTCAGGTTGATGCCCATCTGCTGAGCCACCTCGTACTTCATGTTGTCCAGGGCGGCGCGGCTTTCCGGCACTGCGGTCTTGCTTCCAGACTTGCTCATCTTGTTTCACCTCCCGTTCAAGTCTGGTGATATTGTGACCCATCCGCAAAAATCTAGCCTGGTAAAAAACGCCGCGCTTTGTTCCTCAAAAGCGCGGCGTATCTTAAAAAAATCAGTTCATGGCGATTTCGTTCAGTTTATCGGCGTAGGTCTCCCGGGCCAGATCCAGAATTTTCCGGGCGTCTTCCTCCTCCGGATGGCGCAGGATTTCCCGGGCCTCGTCGTGGGTAAGTTTCAAAAGCGCCGTGTCTCCGGCCAGCGCCCCCAGGCCCGCGTCCAGCGTGCCGGACTGTCGATAGCCGAACAGCTCGCCCGGCCCCCGCAGCTCCATGTCCTTTTGGGCGATTTTGAAGCCGTCGTTGGTTTTGGTCAAAAGCCGCAGCCGCTCGTTGGGTTCGGCCATGAGAAAACACCAGGATTCAAAATTTCCCCGGCCCACCCGGCCCCGGAGCTGATGCAGCTGCGCCAGACCGAAGCGTTCCGCGTTTTCGATGACCATCACCGTGGCGTTGGGCACGTTGACCCCCACCTCGATGACCGTAGTAGACACCAGAACATCCCATTCTCCCCGGCGGAACTGTTCCAGAATTTCATCCTTCTCGACGCTTTTCTGCCGGCCGTGCACCAACGCCACCCGCAGATCCTTCAGCTTCTTTTCCGAAAGCTCCGCGTACACCTGCTCGGCGCTGACAGCCTCCACCGCTTCAGATTCTTCCACCAGCGGGCAGACCACATACACCTGCCGTCCGGCGTGCACCTCCCGGCGCAAAAAGCCGTACATATCCTCCCGCTTGTCCGGAGGCACAATCCGGGTACGCACCGGCGTGCGTCCCGGGGGCAATTCGTCCACAATGGAAATGTCCAAATCGCCGTATAGAATCAGCGAAAGGGTTCTGGGAATGGGCGTGGCGCTCATGACCAGCACATTGGGCGAATCGCCCTTTTCTCCCAGCATGGACCGCTGCCGCACGCCGAAGCGATGCTGTTCGTCAGTCACCACCAGCCCCAAATGGGCATATTGCACCTTTTCGGTAATCAGTGCATGGGTGCCGATAATCACCTGCCAGTCCCCCTGGGCGATGGCCGCGTGGGCCTCCCGATGTCCCTTGGCCGTCATGGACCCGGTGAGAATGCCCACCGAAATGCCCATGGGTTCGAACAGCTCCCGGGCGCTTTCGTAATGCTGCCTTGCCAGCACCTCCGTGGGGGCCATCAGCGCCGCCTGCGCCCCGGCCTGCACCGCCATGAGCATCGCGCCGAAGGCAATGGCCGTTTTGCCGCAGCCCACGTCTCCCTGCACCAGCCGGGCCATGGGCCGCTCAGCCCGCATATCTTTCCCAATTTCCAAAAGCACCCGCTTTTGCGCCCCGGTGGGCGGGAAACGCAGCTTCTTCCAATATTCCGCTTCCGCCCCCTGGGGAATTTCCAGGGGCACGCCGGTTCGAATGCCGCTGCGGAACAGGGACAGGGCCACCTGATACAGCAGCAGTTCTTCAAAGGCGATGCGCCGCCGGGCCGCGTCCAGCGCCTCCCGACTTTCCGGGAAATGGGCGCTGCGCATGGCGAAATTCCGCTCGCACAGGCCGTATTTTCGCTTCAGTCCCTCCGGCAGCTCGTCCGGCCACTGGCCCTCGCAAACCGCCAGCGCCCGTTCCACCAATTGCCGGAACACCTTCTGGGGCACGCCGGGAATGGGCTTGTACACGGGCAGAATCTCCTCGCCGGTTTCGATGGTGGGCGAAACCAACTGCAGCGCCCCCCGGCGAATCTCCGCCTTGCCGTACAACAGCAGCTCCCGTCCCCGGGGCAGCTGTTTTTTCAGCCAGGGCTGATTGTACCACACGGCCATCAGGGTTTCCGTGCCATCGGTGACATACACCCGGGTAATCAGAAGCCGCCGGGCCCGCTGTTCGGTGGCGTCCCCCGCCACCTGCACCCGGTAGGCGGCGCTTTCCCCGGCCTTTGCCTCGCACAGGGGCGTACTTTCCCGCAGATCCCGATATTCCCTGGGCAAATCCATCACCAGTTCCCGTACGCTGGTAATGCCCGCGTCTGCCAGGGCCTTCAGGCGGGCCGGGCCGATGCCCTTTACTTCACTCAGGGGAAGATCCATACTGCCTCCTGACCGGTCGACCGGTCGCTGTTTTTTGCGAAAAAGAAACGCGGGGAATGCCGACAGGCGCTCCCCGCAGGACAATCCGTTTTTTTATTCCACGGCAATGAGATAATAATACAAGGGCTGGCCGCCAAATTGCATGGCCACGTCGCACTCGGGATACTTTTCGGCGATTTCGTCGGTCAGCTGCCGGGCGTCCTCTTCGGACACGTCGCTGCCGTAATACACGGTGACCAGCGCGGCGTCCTCGTTCACCATTTCGTCCGCCATATGCAGCGCCACTTCCCGCACGTCATGGCCCAGATAAGTCAGCTTGTTGTCCAACAGGCCCATGATGTCGCCGGAATGGATTTCCCGGTTGTCGAAATTGGTGTCGCGCACGGCGTAGGTGATGGAAGCCGTGTGCACATGCTCCGCCGCTTCCGTCATGGCTCGGGTGTTTTCCTCCACCTCTTCCTCGGGGTTAAAGGCCAGCGCCGCGGAAATGCCCATGGGCACGGACTTGGTGGGCAGAACGATTACGTTGCGCTCCGTCAGCTCCGCCGCCTGCTGGGCCGCCAAAATAATGTTGGTATTATTGGGCAGCACGTATACATTCTGGGCGTGGGTGCTCTCGATGGCCTCGTAAATATCCTCGATGCTGGGGTTCATGGTCTGGCCGCCGTCCACCACCTTGTCCACGGAAAGCTCGCCAAAAATATCGGAAAGTCCCTGGCCCAGGGCCACGGAGACGATGCCATACCGCTTTTCTTCCCTGGCGGCCTCGGCCTCCGCCTGAGCCTGCTTTTTGGCCTGGCGTTCCCGAGCCTCTTCCCGCATGTTGTCGATCTTGATGGCGTCCAATTCGCCCAGCTCCAGGGCCATCTGCAGGGCCTTGCCGGGATCGTCGGTATGCACGTGCACCTTCACCACGGAAAGGTCGCTGATGACCAGCA
>OLPR01003382.1_pt1 | contig 10700 bp, 10 predicted proteins | sample 1672761 | NCBI WGS metagenome assembly OLPR01 (sample SAMEA3136721, study PRJEB25190) | human gut metagenome | biome: human gut; feature: human-associated habitat; material: faeces | place: Austria | collected 2013
AAGACGATTCTGCCTTTGGTCAGGTCGTAGGGAGACATTTCAAGGGTTACGGCATCGCCGGGGAGAATGCGGATGAAGTTCAGGCGCATTTTTCCGCCCTTTAACATCATAATGCCCGGCGGAATCAATCTGTCACTTTCCGGACTCAGTGATGTTCCTGCTTTATTACCGAGCGGAAGTTGCGGATCAAAGCTGACCGAGGTATCTGTGATTGCACAATTCAATGCAGCTGACGGATAAAAGCTTTCCTTTTCAAACATAAAATGTAGACCTCCCTTATTATTCCCACATGCTTTTTAATTTGTGAACTTCAAAATCTATCCCGACACCCGGATCCAACAAGACCGGAAGTATCGAAATATTGGTCGGGTCCGGTACCGTCGCCAACGTTAGGTTAAACTTTCCGTCATCCGCGTAAAGTTCAACGGAACAGCGATCCGTCACAACGCGCAGTTCGAACGTATCGTCTTTCAACGCAAGCTTATATGCTCCCACCGGCAACAAAAGGCGCTCGATCTTCGGATCATATACCACCAGCACGCCGCGCACGGAAAATGCAATCAGCTTATCCGGCTTTATACTGAATTTGAATGTCATATCCATCGCTTCACCGAGGTATTCTCGCGGGATACGTTCAAATTCCTCCAATCCGCGTCCGACAAACGAATAGCTGCATTCTCTCAAGTCTTTCACCTCCGCAGCCGGCTTTACCGTGAGCCTCGGTCCCTGTTCTGTTGAAACAAGCCGCAGTTCATTCGGTATACTCAAACAACTTGAAAACGGTCCCTGAGAAACGATTGTCTGGATCCACGAAATCTGGATCACGCGTCCGTTTGGCAAGTTCGCGAAAGTCTGCGCCGCATATCCGCCCGTTGAGCGCGCCTCCAAGCTGTATGCTGAATCAATCCGATGCGTGGGACCTTCGATCACGTCCGTTTCGGGAACAAAATGACGCCCCTCGAAATGACCGATCATATAGTTATCCGTAGAGCCCCAAAGCACCCATTTTCTCTGCGTCATATCGTTGTCGATCGGCAAATTGAACAGATCCGGGCATTCTGCGCTCCCCCGTATCCTGATCGTTTCTCCCTGTTCCCAATGCAGCAGATCATCCGAATAGAGGAACATATAGCGGTCATTGTCCAAAAAGATCACCATGACCCAGTTTTGGTTCTGATCGTCCCACACAACCTTCGGATCGCGGTTCATATATGCGATGTGCTGCACGATCGGGTTCTGCGCGTATTTTTCAAAGTGCATCCCGCCATCTGTGCTGACTGCCGCGGCGATCTCAAAGTATTTCCCCCTGCTCCAGCGCGATTTACTTCCCGCAGGTGTATAGAACAGAAAAACCGGCGGTATCCCGTCTTTTCCCAGCCCGGAAGTATTTTGCAGATCTACCGCACCGCAGCCGGAATACATGCGCCCTGTTTCATCCGGAAGCAGCGCATACGGCAGCTCTTGCCAGTGCATAAGATCCGAACTTACCATGTGCATCCAATGCGTATTGCCAACGCCAAGACCGTACGGATTCAGCTGAGCAAAACAATGATACTTACCGTTCAAATAAAACAGACCGTTCGGGTCATTCATAAATCCATGCATCGGCGTAATATGCGCAAGGGGACGCGTCGGTTCCCTGTAAAGCGTATCCGCATCTTTCAGCGTATCCGAAACCTCTAAAAGTTCGATAAGTGATTCGTCTCCGCCTTCAAGGCGCAATTCCAATGTTTCGCCCGCATACCGTTCCAAATACAGACAGGACCAGCAACGCGGGGAAGCATCCAAGCACACTTCATATTCTTCCACAAGGCTCCCGTTTTGATAAATGCTCAAATACTGTATAGACTCTGCCGGTATCGTCCAGCCTTTCACATTCCCGACCGGGATCAACAGATATTTTTTGTCTGCCGTTATTGTTATTTGTCGCATAGCCGCCCCTTTCATATTAACCATATTCATGCTGATTGCACAATTCGCGCAATTATTACGCAAACGCTTTCCTTACTTGTAATCTTAACAATATCATACCATTTTGTCAATATTTAATCTCAACTTTGGAACCCCTGTCAAATTATCCCGTAAAGGATTATGCAGTTTTAATACGAAGCTGTTTATAAACTATAAAAAGGGAAGGCTCCCTACCGCAAAATATTATTAAATCATGCAGTATTGTTCCGCCTAAGAATTTTGCTATTATCCATCTTTTCACCAAGACAAAGCTCCCCTCTGCAGAATTAAAATGGCAGAAGGGAGCTTTGTCTTTATGTTATATTCGTGGTTTGGTTCAGCTTTTTAATCTTTGTCGTTCGCTTCCAGCCCGCGGATAGGCTTGCTGCGGCGGAAGCAGAGGCAGACGGCGACGCCGAGGAAGCCGAGGACAAGGAACAAAAACGCGGCGCCGGAGCCTTTGTCGGTGCCGAACAGGCAGCAGAAAAGGCTTTCGGGTGTTTGCGCTGCCATGAACGGCTCGAAGACGGTATCTACGAGCGCGCCACCAAGGAGATACCCAAGCGGAATGGTGAAAAATTGCAGCGAATTGCGCGCGGCGTAAACGCGGCCTTGCATCTTCACGGGAATGTGGGTGCGGAACAGCACATCTAAGTTGGCGTTCATCAGCAGAATGGGCAGCCAGCCGAGCACCGTGCCCACGCACCACACGCAGAGCGCATCGGCGCTGAGCAAAACGAGCACGCCGACGGTGGTGAGCGCCGCCGCGGCATCGCAGATGAGCATAGTGGCCTCTTTGTTCCCGCGGTCGGAAAGCGCACCGGCAAAAATGCTCAAAAGCACATACGGCGCATACGAGCAGATAGAGAGCAGTGCGGTGCTGAGCGCCGAGCCGCTTTGCTCATACGCCCAAATGACAAGCGCAAAGCTTGTCATAGAGCTGCCGAGCACGGAAAACGTCTGCGTGGACCACAGGCGCAGAAACGGGCCTAATGCCGTGCGCGCGGGTTTATCCCAAAGCTTCGGGGAAAATTTGAATGCGAAAAACCTTTTTCTGAAATTTTTAAAATGAAATTGCATGAGACTTTGCTCCTTCTTAACAAAAATAAAAAATTCGTGTTAAAAATGCAAAGTCTGCGGGCGGCTAAGCGCTCCATGCGGACCCGCCCGGGGTCAGACTTCGCATGGAGCTTTTACACTGCAAAGCTGCATATTTTTTCCTTCTTTCTCAAAAATTGCCGTATAATAAGGTCAATTTAAAAATAACATGAATTACCGGGTTTATCAAGTTGCAAAGTGTATTTGTATCGCGGACAAATTGCGTATATGCTGTGAACAATTTAAGCATTTAAAGCGTAAGCAGCGCAATAAACTTTACATTTTTTTAGATAATACTTGATAAAATGCCCTTTTCATGTTATTCTGTATACAGGAAGAGACGCGGAAATATGTCCGCGAGATAAAAACACTTTTTACTTGAACCGTCAGTTTTATAAGGAGGAGACCTTTTATGATGCTCAATGAAACCTATACAAAAAATATACAGCCGAGGGACCCGGAAAGAATTCGTTCCGATATCGAGACCCCCTGCGCAACGGTTTATAATCAGGGCGTAACACCGGTTTTGTATGACAACGCTGTGCAGGCTTCCTCCAGACCCGGCCGCGCCGTGGAATATCTGCCGGAAAACACCATTGCGCTTTCCGTTTCCGAGTGCGTGATGATGTTCCTCATCCAGCTCGTTCCGGTTTTGGGACTTATCATGGCTGCCGTTTGGAGCTTCTCCCCGAACTCCGGTATCAATAAGCGCACCATTTCCCGTGCTTTGCTCATCGTGCAGTGCATCGTGCTTGCCGTTGTGTGCGTCTTCTGGTGCATCAACTACGGCTTTCATGGGTAATATTTGACAAGTCAACACGCCGCCGACAGTGGATTTTGCCGATCCTCTGCCGACGGCTTTTATTTTGCTTGATTTTGCGGGGACGTTTGTTATAATTGTGGAAAAGGAGGCGTTTTTATGCGCGTGTTTCGTGTGCTTTGGCCACTCATCTCATTGCCGATGATGCTCTCGTTCTGTTACATCTATAATGCCACGCGCTCGTTCGGCAGCACGATGTGGCGCTCAGCCGCAAAGTGCGGCGCAACGTTCGTAGCGGTCATCACGGCGGTGCTCGGCATCGTGTTGTTTAATCGCCCGGCGAACGCGTGGCTGCTCGCTTTGGCGCTTTTATTCTGCTGCATTGCGGATTTTGTCATCGAGCGCGATTTTCGCTTCGGCGTGATCTCGTTCGGACTCGCGCACCTTGTGCTTATCGGGTATATTGCACAGCTCGGCGGGTTTCGATGGGGCACGGTCGTTGCGGCTTTGATTATTTACGGCATCATTGCGCTGATTTTCCGGCAATATCTGCATTCGCTTGGCTCTATGTTGCTCCCGATGGTGCTGTATCCGCTCGTGCTTTCGTTCATGACAGCTATGGCGGGCACGTTGCCGTTTGCTGTCTCGCCGCAGTGGATACTGTTCGCGTTGGGTGCAGCGGCGTTCTGCATTTCGGACTTGTTCGTTGCGCGGGATTTCATCTGCGGCATTACGGGCACACAGAAAAACGGTGCGCTGATCCTATATTACCTCGCCGTGTATGCGATGGCGTCGATACAGCTTTATTTGTAAAACTCTTTTGGGGGAATTTAAATGGAACCAATTTTGAAAAGTATATTGGAAAATAAAACGGAAAACTACCTGCTGCCGTTTTTCTGGCAGCACGACGGGCACGACGCGGAGATTCCCGCATGCGTGCAGAAGATCTATGAGAGCGGCTGCCGCGCATTTTGTGTGGAATCGCGCCCGTATGAACACTTCTGCGAGGACGCGTGGTGGAAGACGATGGACATTATTTTGGCGGAAGCCGAAAAACGCGGCATGCGCGTGTGGATTCTCGACGATAAGCATTTCCCGACGGGCTACGCAAACGGTATTTTAGAGCACGAAGACCTGAACCTGCGTCGAAAATTCCTGCGGGAATCGCATGTGGACGTGATGGGGCCCATGGCGGAAGCGTCCGTCTTGGTGCCAATGCACACGCCGGAGGAAAAGCTCGTTTCCGCCGTGATGTTCCGCTGCACGGGCAAAGATGAAGAGCTGACCGGCGAACCGATTGAGCTTGACGTGCAGCCGGAGGATAAATTCGTATATTTCAGTGTGCCCGAGGGGCTTTACCGCGTATTTTTCGTGTTTGAGACGTTCAGCGGCGAAGAAAACAAAAAGCACTATATCGACATGCTCTCAAAAGAATCGGTGCACAAGCTCATTGAAGCCGTGTACGAGCCGCATTACGACCACTATGCAAAGTATTTCGGCAACACGCTTGCGGGATTTTTCTCCGATGAGCCGGGCTTTGACGCGCCGCATTTCGGCATGACGGGGTACGACACCGGCATTTATAATCGTTCGGTTGGTCAGCCCGGCGTGATGCTGCCGTGGCGCGACGCGGCCGCCGTGCACATGGCAAAAGACGGCATCGACGAGCCGACGCTCTATCTGCCGATTTTGTGGTATGCACATGACGAGCTGACCGCGGAAATTCGCCTTGCGTACATGGACGCCGTGACGTTGCTTTGGAAAGAGAATTTCTCCTATCCGCTCGGCGATTGGTGCCGTGCGCACGGTGTGCAATACATTGGGCATTTGATTGAAGACATGAACGCGCACGCACGTCTTGGGTGCAGTGCGGGACATTACTTCCGCGGGCTCGACGGGCAGGACATGAGTGGCATAGACATTGTGCTGCACCAGGTAATGCCCGGCATGGCCGACTACAAAACGGCGGCGCTCGTCTCGGGCGGCATGGTGGACGGCGAATTCTTCCACTACGTTTTGGGGCAGCTTGCGGCTTCGCACGCGCGGCAAAATCCGAACATGAACGGCCGCGCCATGTGCGAGGTGTTCGGCGCATACGGTTGGGCAGAAGGCGCGAACGTCATGAAATGGTTGATGGACTTCCTGCTTGTGCGCGGCGTAAACCACTTTGTACCGCACGCATTCGACGATTTCTTCCCCGACCTCGACTGTCCGCCGCACTTTGGCGCAGACGGCAACGACCCGCAGTTTGCGGGCTTCACGCAGCTGATGCACTACGTGAACCGCGCGGCGCACTATCTGTACGGCGCGGAAATGGAAGCCTCCGGCGCAATTTTATACCACGCGGAAGCCGAGTGGATGGACAAATCAAGCGCCATGCTGACGCAAAAGCCTGCAAAAGCGTGCTATGACGCGCAAATTTCCTACGACATCGTGCCGCTCGATTATCTGGAGACGGCGGAAAAGAACAACGGGCGCTTTGGGCGCGGTTACAAATACCTCGTCGTGCCGGCGTGCAGAAAGCTGCCGGAGCGCTTTGCAAAAATCTGCGAAGCGCTCAAAAACGCAGGCGTGCCGGTATTCTTTGTCGATTACGCACCGGACTGCGTGAATATCAGTGAAAACGAGATCGTGCCGCTTCAAAAGCTTGCAGCGCGCATCAAAGAAAGCGGCCTCGCGCACAAATATAACGCAAAGGAGCACCTGCTGCGCATTGCAAAGTTCACGCGCGGCGAAGCGACAAGCTTCTTTGTCTTCAACGAAGCGCCGAACGCGGTACAGGAGACGCTTTCGCTGCCCGTCAGCGGCAAATACATCGCGGCGGATCTGTTAAACGGTGTCTATACGCGTGGCGAGACGGCAGACGGCACAGTCGGGCTCGCACTTGAAGCGGGGCAATCGGTGATCCTCATTTTCGGCAGCGCTACGGAAGATGAATGGGCAGGCTTTCCGGAGAAATCCGAGGGTCTGCATATGGCGGAGATTGAGACGCTGTGGGACATTGACCTGCGTGAGACGGGCAAGGAGACGGAATTCAAGCCGTTCCGTAAAAACTCGAAGCTTTTTAACATCACGGGCAAAAACAGTGAAACGGAGTTTTCCGGCGAAATGCGGTATAAGACAAAGCTCAACATAAACGATACGGCACACGTAGAGCTTGAATTTGAAAATGTCGGCGTAACGGCACAGCTGTTCGTAAACGGCAAGGACATGGGGCAACGCATCTGCCGCCCGTACCGCTGGGATATTACGGAAGCCGTAAAAGCGGGCGAAAACGACGTAGAAGTGTTCGTCTGCAACACGCTTGCACAGCGTATGCAGGATTTCTTTTCGACGTATATGACACTGCCCGCGAGCGGCATCACGGGAAAAGTGCGGCTTTTTGTGCAATAAGTTAAATTTAAACGCCCCCGCATTCTCGTTAACACACGAGAGTGCGGGGGCCATTTTTTACAGGCAATCGTGCACGGACACACGCCAATATTCCACTTCAAAGGTCGGCGCAAAACCGAAAGAGCGGTATAAATTTAAGGCGGGCGGGTTTTCGGAATCGACGTCGAGCTCGATGCCTTTGCCCGCGTTTTTGGCTTCGGTCAGCGCCGCACGCATAAGGAGTTTGCCGTAGCCTCTAAACTCATTTGCGCTTAATCACTCTGCCGAAATGGTCAAGCTCGCGCGGTTTTTCCGTGGGCAGCTCACCGTAGGCCTTGCGCGTGAGGAAGAAGACCGCCACGGCGTACACAACGAGCAGCACCTCCAAAAGATAGACGGAGGTAAGCACGTTCGTCTGATACAGCGCTGCGAGGAAGCCAACAGCCGCGTGCAGCAGGATGCTGACGGGGTACAGCCAGAATTTCTGCGAACGCACCACGCCGAACATCAAAACGGAAAGCTCAATTTGCAGTGCGAACACCGCGGCGCGCTCCACGCAGTTCATCACGCCGGCAAGAGGGCTGATGGCGTTGATCTCCGTGATGGTCTCAAGGACGATTTGGTACTCCGAGTTCGCATACTGTGCGGCAAACGCCTCTGCTCCCATGTTATTGAACGAGATGGACATCATGAGCGTAGAGAGCACCGTGAGACCCAGCACCATGATGCACTCGAGCCCGCCGAAGCCGATGCCGAACGTAACAGCGTTTTCGCGGCCCACGCTGTCCTTCAGCATCGTTCTATATACGAGAAAGCGTGCGGTCTCCTCCAGAATGCCGGCCGAAAGACCGCCGTACACGGCGTAAAGCCACGGGTGACCGAGCAGAAACGCGGAAACGGCGGAGCTGCCCGTGCCGAGCACAGCGGCATTGATGAGCTGCTCCAGCACCATGCCGAACACAAAGTAGGCTGCCGCGCCGATCCACGCCGGGCGAAGCTCTGTGCCCTCCTTCTTTTTCCAGATGACAAGGACAAGGATGGGCAGCGCAAGCGAAAACAGCAGCTCTGCTGCAAACGTGATGATGATACTGACAGATATGGTATCGGCCATAGTGGTATCTCCTTTTTGCGAAATGGATTTCTTATAAATGAAAACGCCGAACCGCCGGAAGGCAAAAAAATCCTCCGGCGGTGTTAATTTACGGGATAGAATCAGCGAAACAGCGTGCACACACCGCTTTCGCGGTAATAGCGGATGCGCTTTTCAATTTCCTCTTTCGGGCACTTGAAATAATCCGCAAGGCACTGTATGCACAAAAAGTCCTCCGCGCCGCGGTAGACGAGCTTGCGGTAAATGGCGATGTCGTCATCGTGGAGCGGTGCGCCGCAGGTGCGGCAGGTTTTGTAGTTTGCCATTATTTCAGCTTCACGGGCTTTGCAATGAACACCATGGTGTCATGCGGCTCCACCTGCGCCACGTAGCGCTCGGCGAACTTGCCCTCATCCTGCTTTGTATAGCAGTTGTAGAAGGAGAGGCCGATGTTCTCCGCATAAGAGATGCCCATATCCCAGAATTGCAGGGACATTTCGCTCTTTTTATCGCCGAAGTTTACGAAGCAGATGGCAAGAGAACCGTCGGAAAGGGGCTTTACGAGCGCCATGACGTTCTCCGGGTTGTTCCACTGGCGGATGCAGTACGGTGCGCGGCACTCGATATCCTGGTTGATGCGGATGAGGTCTTCGTTGCCGAGCGTTTCAAGCGTCACATCGGTCATATTGCGCACGTCGCAGCCAATCATCAGCGGGGAGCCCATGACGGCCCACAGTGCGAAGTGCGAGCGGTATTCGAGGTCGGAGCAGGAGCCGATGTTGCCGATGAACTCGTTGTTGCTGGAGCCGTGCATACCGACGATGAGCATGTCAATGTCGTTGTGGCAGTACGGGCCGCTGAACGCCGTCTTATCGAGCTGAGAGAGGAACAGGTTCTTTACGGATTCCCAGTTATCCTGAATATCGCCCGTGGAGCGGAACAGCTGTGCGCCGGAGCTTCTGATCCAGCTGTGCACGTCTTCGTTGCCCCAGTTGCAGGCGGAAAGCACAATGTCTCTGCCGCAGTTGCGCAGCGCAAGAGACATACGCTTGTAGAGCACTTCGCCGTCCATGTGCTTCGGTTTATAGCAGTTGTCGTACTTAAGGTAATCGACGCCCCAGGAAGCAAACGTCTCGGCATCTACGAATTCATGCTCAAAGCTGCCCGGATAGCCCGCGCAGGTGTGCGTGCCGCAGCAGGAGTACATGCCGAACTTGAGGCCCTTCGAGTGCACATAGTCCGCCACAGCCTTCATGCCGTGCGGGAACTTCTCCGGATCCGGCACAAGGCGGCCGTTTTCGTCGCGCTGCTTGAGGCTCCAGCAATCGTCGATGACGACGTACTCATAGCCTTTATCTTTAAGGCCGCTTGCGCACAGAGCGTCCGCTGCGCCGCACACGAGGTCTTCGTTGATGTTCCATGTAAAGGTGTTCCATGAATTCCAACCCATTGGCGGGGTCATGGCAAGATATTTGTTCTGCATACATTCTTTCCTTTCGCTCTAAACCAAACTGTCTTACTGCACTTCGTTCAGCTCACCCACAGCATCTTTCAAAAGCTCGATGCACTTTTCCGCAGAGGATTTTGCAAACGTCTCAAAATCGACGCTGCCCTCGTCGTTCGCGTTATCGGAGATGGCACGCAGACCGCAGAACGGCGTTTTATTCACCGCGCACACCTGTGCCACAGCGCCGGTCTCCATCTCGCAGGAGATTGCGCCGAACTCGGCTTTCAGCTGCAAACAGAAGGCGGGATCCGCCACAAAACGGTCGCCGGTCGCAATGACGCCCGTGTGCACGCCGTTGTAGATCTTCTCGGCGTACTTTTCGAGCACCGCATTGTGCTTCGCGCTCGTCGGCAGCTGCACAACGCCCTCACTGCCGATCATTACGAAGCCTTTCGGCTCGCCGATGGCGGTGGTGTCGTAATCGTACTGCACGGTGTGGGACGCAACAACCATATTGCCGATCTTTACGCCCTCGCCGATGCCGCCCGCAACGCCCGTGTTGATGACGACGGACGGCGCGTAGTTGAGGATCATCGCCGCCGTGCACATGGCCGCGTTCACTTTGCCCACGCCGCATTTTGCGGCGACAACGTCCGTGCCGTTCAGCTTGCCCGTGTGGAACGTAACGCCGCACAGCGTTTCCGTTTTATGGTCTGTCAGCGCCGCGGTGATGCCCGCGACCTCAATCTCCATCGCTCCGATAATACCGATCATGTAAGAAATCCTCTCTTTCGGGGCTGCTTTCAAAGCGCCCCCATTATACCGCATAAAGCCCGCGCGGTCGATTTTCATTTGTTGCGCGTTCCTATTATTTTGTTGTTTATTTGTTGCTTTTACTTAAAGCGCTTGCCGAGCTTTTCCTTCATAAAGGTGCGGAACGCATCGGCATCTCCCTGCTTAAAGCCGTCCTTGCGGATAAAGTA
>OLPR01003383.1_pt1 | contig 10699 bp, 12 predicted proteins | sample 1672761 | NCBI WGS metagenome assembly OLPR01 (sample SAMEA3136721, study PRJEB25190) | human gut metagenome | biome: human gut; feature: human-associated habitat; material: faeces | place: Austria | collected 2013
CGCCTGCTCAGGCTGCGCTGGCCGAGGTCGGCGACGCGCCCGCGTCCAAGATTGCTCCTGCGGGGGCAGAAGCTGTCGGCGCGCCCGCATCTGCTGCGGTTTCTCCTGCTGCCGCTGAGGTATTGGGAAACGATAGTTCCGCGGAGGCGGCGAGCGACGAGCGCCCGCTTCCCGCGTCCGAAGGGGGTGCGCGATGAGCGAGCCGCAACAAGTATTTCGCCTTCGCTTGACGTTTGCCAAGCAGGGACGCCTCGCGATGCTGTCGCATCTGGAAGTCGCCCGTGCGCTTGAGCGCACTGTGCGCCGCGCGGGTTTGCCCTATGCGGTGAGCCAGGGCTTCTCGCCCCATATGCTCATTGCGTTCGGCGCGGCGCTGCCTGTCGGCGTCGGAGGGACTCGCGAGATCGCCGACGTCCGCCTGACGCATTACGTCTCCGCAGACAAAGCGCTTTCTGCTCTGCAGGAGGCGAGTGTGGCCGACCTCATGGTGAAGGATTGTCGCTACATCGAGCCCAAGGCTGCTGCTGCTTCGGTTGCGTTTCCCGTGAGCACGTATCGGGCGCTTCTGTCGTGCACACCGGCAGTGCTCCCGCTGCCCGATGAGATTCACGTGGTGCGCAAGAAGAAGGAGAAGGTGCTGCATCCTGCCGAGTTCCTCGTGGGGGACTTCCAACTCACGGGTGCCGTTGCCACCTTCAAGTTGGAGGCGAAGCCGACGGGTAGCTTACGTCCGGACTTGCTTTTGCGTGAGGCGGTCGACAACTACAATTTGGCTGCTTCGGGGGAGATTGTTCAGGGCGTGACCTGGGTGGAGAACGCAGTGCCCCCGGAGGCGATGATTGCGAAGAAGGCCGAGCGCGGGCTCGATTTGCCTTGCTGCGATGGCGATGCGCTTCGCATCCTGAACATCATGCGCATCGCGCAGGAGTAGGGGAGCGCGTTGCAGGTTGCCAGGCACTGAGCGCGACGATGGCTGTCGGGCTGGGGTGCGCTCAGCTTGCGATGTCGGGCTGGTTGCATCGAGGGAAAGCCGTTTCGCGCACGGTATCGCGTATGGGCAAATCGCTTCTTCGAGAAAAGTTTCGCCGCAATGGGGCAACTTGCGGTACAATAGCTAGCGCTGCAAATCGCGGGTGTGGTTCAATGGTAGAACTTCAGCCTTCCAAGCTGATAACGCGGGTTCGATTCCCGTCACCCGCTCCATGAAACACCAGGCCAGAAGCTCAAAGCTTCTGGCCTTTTTTAGTTCAGCGGACAGTCTCCGATGTGGTGTTGATTGCTCCGAGTAGATATCAACGGCGTCCCTAATTGCAAAACAAGCGAGAATGCGGCACCTTCATCGGCTTCGGCTCCTGCCTGCCTTTGCGCGCGCCGCCCAGCTCCTCCTTCGCCGTCTCGGTGATCTTGTACCACTGGTACAGCATGGACAGCTGGGGCGCGCTCGACCGGGCGAACTCGCGGCCTTGCGTCAGCTCATCCCATTTCGCGGACTTGAACGGGTTGGATTCGATGCCCGGGGGCTTGGTTATCGGCATGCCTCACCTCGTTTCGGGCAATGAAAAAGCCGCTCTGGTGGACGGCTTAGGGATTCAAAATCTCATGAATGATCGTCTCGATAAGCTCGGAGATGCGTGTTATAGTGACATCACCACAACCGCACCTGTTCGCAGGGGCACTCAAAACCTAATAGAGCGAAAACTGGTGACCAGGAGGGCATCTGCCTTCTCTTGGGCTAGTTTTCGCGTACGCGTTGACGAGTGCCAAGCGGTTGTGGTGACTGTGGTGGATGCCCTCCCAATCATCGCAATCACAACACGGCAACAGGGCTCCTCATTGTCATCCTTGCAGTTAGCGACAGAGGAAGGGCTGGTTTGCCATGTATTGCCAGAATTGCGGAACTGAAATCCCTGAAGGTGGAGGCTTTTGCTCCGAATGCGGTAAGCCGGTTAATGCTCCGGTGCAGCAGGCTGCTCATCGTGATTCAGCTGTTTTAGAATCAAATGCTGAAAACATCAATCCTAAACCACGCAATCCGCACGCAACCAAGATCGCGATAGGGATAGCCGCTGGAGTCCTGCTTCTGATTATCGTGGGAGTCGCGCTGCTCTCGTTTGCTGGAAGGTCGACGGAACCCCAAGGCGTTCACATGCCAGCAATAGACGAGATTGAAAAGAAAGCGAATGCGGCCGGTGGCGGCAAGGTTCGTTTCGAGTTATGCGATGAGAATGACAAGTCTTACTACATTTTCTTTAATGATGACATAGCTGGCAAACTCAGCCTAAGCACCTCGGGGCAGAAGACTGTAACAATTGATGTTGGAGATAAAGGTGCGGTTGACGCAGATAGGGCATACTTGCAGGTTTGCATCGGGGCGATTCAGTCTTGCGATCCGTTTACAAAGACCGACGAGGCGAAAGAGTATGTATTTAAGGCGCTTAGCGGGGATTCAACCGAGTGCCGTGGAGTGAAGTACACGCCTACAAATTATGTCGACAGGCATATTCTCGAACTCATTATCTCTGACGAGGTGGAGAGCGCTTAGCAGGAATCCGATGCCGAACGATATAGGAATTGGTAGGTGAGCGGATTTGGCTTGCTGGATAGGAAGGGGCAGAAATGAAATGTCGAGGTTGCGGGGCGGAACTAAAGGATGATGCGAAGTTCTGTGCGTTCTGCGGAATGTCTCAGGATGATGAGGGCGGGAATCGTTTAGGGGCGGAGACAGATGTTGTCAGCGAAGAAGGGGAAGTGCAGGCTTCTGATTCGCTCAACGCTTCAGCTGATGTCGAATCGGACAAACAGGATGAAAGCCCTAAAGGGATTATGGATAAGCAGGCAATAAAGAAATCCGCTGTTTTCCTGACGAAGTGGCTCGGTGTTTGTGCCGCTATCTTGCTCGCGTTGTTTGTCGTTGCTGTAATCGCGGGATGCATAGCAGGCACTCCTTCTTCGTTGAGCTATCGCGCCTGCGCATTGGCGGCGGTTGCTCTCGTTGCCGCCGTTCCGTATGCGATCGCCGTTATCGTGCTTACGGTCGTTGGCGAATCGAGGCGAACCCGCGTCTCGAATGCGATTCGAAAGATCAAAGACAAGAAGCCCGCCGTCTTTAAAGGATGCGTTGCTGTCTTCGCCGTTGTGCTGCTAGTCGCTCTTTTCTTTTTAACGCCGTGCAGGCATTCCGAATGGACTCCTGCAACATGCACAGCTCCAAAGACCTGCAACGCGTGTGGCGAAACGGAAGGTGAAGCGCTTGGTCACGACTGGGCTGAGGCGACTTGCACAAGCCCAAAAACGTGCTCGCGTTGCGGAGTGACGGAGGGCGAGGCCAGGGGGCACGTGCCTGGAGAGTGGCAGAAAGAGAAGCCGGATTACTCCGCCGCGACGATAACCACTGTTCAGAAGTGCTCAGCGTGCGGCGCAAAGCTTGATTCCAAGAAGGAGGACATTACGTCCTTCGTTGATGGCGAGATGTTCTCCATCCCCGCAAGCGATTTCGTAAAACGGATGGATAAGGCATATTCCTCGATTTCCGGGTGCTCTTTGAAGGCCGACAGCAGCTTGATGAAGGATGGCGTCACCATGTCCCTCGACGTTAAATCGGGGTCGAAGAAGATCGCTGCAGCTGGTTTTGTAGTGAAGGGCTCCTCCAGCTCCTTGCTGTCGGTTGCCATGAGCGGCTCAGAAGGATGCTTTTGGGAGGTGCTGTTCTCCGTTACGAGCTCTAGTAAATCAGACGAATATGCGGCTGAAACTATGTATGCATTGATTCAGGCATGCGATCCGTCGCTGACTAAAGAAAAAGCTCACGATGTTGGAAGCGAAGTCATCGCCAACTACGAATCGCTTGGTTCTGGCAAAGGCATGGGTCAAGCCTCAAAGAATGGAATCACCTATACGCTCGCAAATTCAAACGGCTGGATGGTAAGCGCAAAAGTGGGGTAGACGGGAAATCAGATTGAAGGAACCTCAAGAAATTTATTTTACAACAAATTGCTTGTTTTTAATGATAGGTTTGGTAGGAATCAGGCGTTAAGTAATCCAAATTGGGTTTATAGCTCAAAGAAGGCAACGGACTTGCCGACTTACGTCAATCTTTTCATCAGCGGGTCGATTTGATGGAATCATGCGTTTGCTCGTACGAATGCGAACTGCTGATAAGCCTTGCTTGATCTGCTTCTGTACAAAAATGACGATAAATTATGGAGGAATAGTGAATACAGCTCTCAAAGTGTCTAGCGTGTACCGAAAATGTCGTAGTTAGAGCATGGTTGAGATTAGTTACTACACATTTGTATTGCTTTTGGGGAGCGAAACATAATTCCTTCACAACATATCGTCATTTTTGTACAAGCGCAAAACGACTGGCGTGTTGTTGATAGCTTCAAGTTGGTAGTAGCGGCGTCCCCAATTGCAAACAAGCGAGAGAATGTGGCACCTTCAGCAGCTTCGGTCTCTGCTTGCCTCTGCGCACGGTTTCCCGAGACGATGGAGAAGATGCTCGATTGCTTGGGGGCATTCTCCACCTCCTCATGGGTGTCGCAGATTCCGAGCTGCTTGTTGTTTATCCGTCGAGTCTCTCTGATGCCGTTTTCAATGTGCCGATTTGCGGGAACGCCTTGAGGTTGCCCATGTCGTTCGAGTACGCGGTCTGCCCGCCGAAATTGTTCAGCTCCTCCTGCGCCGTCTCGGCGATCTTGTACCACTGGCACAGCAGCGAGAGCGCGGGCACGTCCGACCGGGCTAACTCGCGGCCTTGCGTCAGCTCATTCCATTTCGCGGACTTGAACGGGTCGGATTCGATGCCCGGGGGCTTTGCTAGCGGCATGCCCCACCTCTTTTCAGGCAATGAAAAAGCCGCCCTAGTGGACGGCTGTAAAATGCTATAAGAGAAATTGGTATTGACTAAACTGCTATCTCGCACTTCTCGTTATGGTCGATGATGGCAGATAGCTCATCTCGACCCTCGATAACGTCGAAGCATTCCAATTGATAGAGATAGTCTTCCTCAGACACATCGACAACTCGGACGAAAACTCTGCCGTGCACAGGTATGCTTACCGCCAAAACGTTATATTTTTGCCCACGGCTTAGGTCTCGAAAGTCTCCAGCGTCGTTGTATTCGACGACGATCATAATAAATACCTCTTGATTTTGACTTCGTACACTTGAATATCGCCAACGCGATTATAGGGTGAAACAATCGAGGCGAAGCCGCGTATGCGACTTCGCCTCGAAAACTCTTCAGTGGTGCCGCTCTTGCTTGCGGCGTGGGTTCATGCGTGGATGGCTGCCCGATAACGCCCTTAATTGCGACGATGCTTCAGGGCGGTGGCGATCACGCAAGCGCTTGCGCCCGCAACGAGCAGGCATCCCATGCCAATCGCGAATGCCTCATCGCCCGTCTTCGCTAGAGCGGTCTTTGCTCCCGGCTTGTCGGTGGCCGCTCCGTTGTCGGAAGGCTTATCGGTAGCGCCGGGTTGCGGAGCCGGATCGGGCTTGGCAACCGTGTAGTCGACGGTGGGAACCGGGAACTCGTATGCCTCGCCAGCCACGCCGTTGCCGTCAATCGGATGGAGCACCGCGCTCTCGTTGACCTTGAGGGTGTGGGTGCCGGGCTCGGTGGGCTTATTCACCAGCAGCTCGCTGTATTCCAGCACGACGGGCCTGCTCGGCGCGGCAGCCTCGTTCAGCGTGAGGATGAGCTTCTCATTTTCCCCAGCCTGGAACTTCAGGGTGAAGCGGTACGTGCCGTCGCTCTTCTTGCCGAAACCGTAGGTCGTGGCGTCGATCTTCTCAGGTGAGAGCTTTTCGTCATTGGCGGTGAGGCTGATCTTGGCGGGGTCGTTGACGAAGTCGAAGTTAGCGCCAATAGTATCTTCAACCGTCGAACTTGCGGCGATCTTGTCCACAAGCTTGGCCTTGAGCTTGTCGAAATCGGTGTTGAGTTCGCCGTTATTTGAATTCCTGACGAGGTACTTCAGGAATACCTGGCCATCAAAGTCGGCGGCGTTCTTGTAGTAGACGTTCATGTCGTAGCCGGCCTTGACCATCGACTGGAACGTGTCGTCCGTGCTCCAGAACGCGACGTCGATGTTGCACGGCGCGTTCACGTCGACGGGGATGGGGTTCGTGGTGCCGTTATTGGCGGCGGCGTCGGTGTACTCGTAGTCATACTGGGCCCAGTTCTTGTCGGAGTTCTCGTACTGGCCGCGATAGTAGGCGAGATACTCGCCGAGCTTCTCGGGGCTCTTCATGGCCTGCGAGAAAATGAAGTTCGATCCGTCGGGGAATTTCTTCCAGGCGTTATTGAAATTGTACTCGCGAGACTGCCACTCCCAGATACCGCCCATTTTGTTCGATCCATAGGGGTATGCAGCGCCGGTCACTGGATTCGTCTGCTTGGTTGGATCGCCAAACGACCTCGTATACGGTTTGGTGTAATCGCCATTCTTGCAGTAAAGGTAGGTCGCGCCGTCGCTAATCAGGATGACGTGCTTGTTCTCGGCCTTAACGGCAGTGTCCGCGTCGAGGATGCTCTTTGCGGCAAGAAGGCCGGCATCCATGTTAGTGCCCGAATGCACGCTCGAGTTCATTGCGTTCAGGATGTCGTCATAGCCCGCGACCACGTCGGTAAGCGGCAGCTGCACGTTGCCCATCTTGTTGAAAAGAACAACACCGACCTTGATGTTGAGGCCGTCAGCCTTTGCCTTCTGGTTAATCTCCTCAAGAAATGCCTTGGCCTGTTTGAAGATGTCCGTCTGTGCGGAAGCGCCGGACTTGTCCAGCACGAATACGACGTCGGCAGGCTCTGCCTCGCGCTGACCGGGGAAGGAAAGAGTGACCTTAGTTTCGAGGTTCTCGTCGAGCGCGGTCGCAGTCTTGACGTTTTGCGTTAGCGCTGCGGACTGGTCCGTTGCGCCAACTACCTCGTCAGCAGTGGCCGGGGGGGGGTAATCACTGATACCCCAAACGTCAAGGCTGCGACCGCGCAAACTGCCACGGTTCGTTTGAGTCCCTCTAGTAGCTTTCTTGGATATCTCATGGTGTCCGCCTCCCTTTCCCCGGCAAGAATGAGATTTTCAAAGAGTGTTCGCAATCTCATTCCGATGGAATTGCTGAGCGCAATTACTAACAGTGTGCTCAGTATAACCCGTCATGTGATATTTGACGTAAAAAATGTGGTGCGTATATGCGAATGGTTGTGATGGCCTTGGTGAATCGGGTTGAAAGTGGTAAGAGACGCGCAAATTTCGTTAGGGGACGATGCTCGTAAGGTGGGTGCAGCGGGGAAGGGCAGGGGCCGATCGCTTGCAAAGTCTTTCCTGCGGATTTCGATTCTTCTGCTATAATCGATGCCGCTGTGCAGCGTCGGGATGTGGCGCAGTTTGGTAGCGCGCCTGCTTTGGGAGCAGGATGTCGCAGGTTCGAATCCTGTCATCCCGACCATTCGATTGCCCGCCATGTGCGCCCATGGCTCAACGGATAGAGCATCGGACTTCTAATCCGACGGTTGCAGGTTCGAGTCCTGCTGGGCGCGCCAGATTTTCCCAGTTCATCGGCCTGATTCGGCTGCTCTTTCTCCTTGTCGGTTAGCCCGATTTCGGGCTTTGGTCACAATATGGTCACAATGCCTCGGCCTAGGCGGTTTTCGCGGCCTTCTCGGGGTGCTCCATGACGGCGGCTAGCAGGTCCGCGGCCTGCTTGTCGTTGCCCGGCATGGCGTGCGCGTACCAGTTGAGCGTTATGCTGGCGTCCGCATGGCCACAGTGACTGATGGTTTTCGGATGCTCGAAGGCGGACGCTGGGGCGGTAGCCATGCGAGGTTGCGCGTGCGGCGGTCGGCGTGTATCATACGGGGTGCGGTGCCCCGGCCTATCGGGCGGCATCGTGCGTAGATTACCCGGCTAGCTTTCCTAGGGCACGCCGGGTTTTTCTTTGCCTAAATGCTGTTCACTTGTTTCGGCCAAGGCCGACGATACCGATTATCACCGTGAAAATCGCGCAAAGCGCCAAAACCGTGTTCGTATCCATCGGCAACACCTCCAATCATCCCGGAAATGCCGCCCAACAAGCAAAGCACCGCGAGGGGCATTATACGCGAATGCCGCCCCGCGGAAGGATGCGAGGGCATGGGAAGGCCCCGCCGAGGCGGAGCCTTCCCGTCAGTAGCAGGCGTTAGGGTCGGGTACGTGGTCCGACGGCTCGCCTCTCCTAACGCACTCCATGATGTATTCGGGGTCTTTGACGCAGTACGGCGGCTTTTCCCCGAAAGCGACCTCGTAAGCTTCTACGGCCTTCTTGTACTCCTCCGTTACTTTGATCTGGGCCATACCCCTCCCTCCTTCGTATGTGCCCGCACCCGCCGATGGGGCCTTGTTGGCGACTCTGCCGTGCATGTCGCGATGCGGCGCGTACAGCTCGCCGCTCAAGTCCCTTGCCGTCCTCTTTGAGCTTGTCCAGCAGCGTTATGGGTGCCGCAAAGGATTGCCCCTCGATCGTGCTGCCAAGCTCCTTGTCCAGCACCTCGCTCAGCACCGAGGCGAGGCCGCTCGCGTTCGCGAGGTTGTATGCCAGGGTCTCGGCCTTCGTCGCCGCGTCGTGGACGGCGCTTCTCGTTTGGTTGGTCATAGCGGTTTCTCCTTTCGGGTAGCCGCCGAGTCGTGCCGATTATTGGTCACAATATGGTCACAACGCACAATATCGTTACCTATCGCCCTAGTACATAATCGCAGGTTAGACGGGCGTAACGATGCGCGGATATACACTGTTGTATCCAGAAAATGCGTCTTCTAATCCGACGGTTGCAGGTTCGAGTCCTGCTGGACGCGCCATTTCTTTGTGCGGGTAAGCAGCTGTCTCTTTCCAGAAATAAGCGGTTCGCTAAAAAATTTGTGACCTAATAAAATGCGCCACTCGCGTGTCGTTTGCAAATGGCGCATTTCTTCATTCCCCATGATAGCCCAGGCAATTCGTGCAGGAAAACAAGGCGCATGTCGTGAGGCTTGCGGCCTGTAGTCCTGCCGGCGCCGCTACCTCGTCAACTTTTCGCGCAGCTCAACAAGGGCATTCCCGCGATGCGAGATGGCGTTCTTCTCCTCGGGCAGGGCTTCTGCCAGCGTACGTTTGAAGTCGAATACCTCGGCTAAGAAGAGCGGATCGTAGCCGAAGCCGTGCTCTCCGCGCCCCTCGTGCCCGATACGGCCTTCGACCGAGCCATGCGCATCCGTCTCGTCGCCGTTCTCATCCAAAAAGACAAGCGTGCACACGAAGCGCGCCGTTCGCTCTTCATCGGGGGTTTCGCTCAGCTCGCGCAGCAGCTTCGCGTTGTTTGCGGCGTCGTCGCCATGCTCGCCGGCGTAGCGCGAGGAGAACACGCCCGGCGCGCCGTCGAGCGCATCGACCTCGAGCCCCGAGTCGTCCGCAAGCACGGCAACGGGATGCCCGAGCGCTTCCTTCGCGGCTTCCCAGGCTGCCTTCGCCTTGATGCGCGCGTTGCCGAGGAAGCTGTCGGCGTCCTCGGCGGGGTCGGAGTCGATGTGCGCTTCTTTGAGCGTGCGGAATTCCCATCCAGGGAAGTCGAGGGCGTGGGCGATTTCCTCCGCTTTGTGGGCGTTGTTGCTCGCAATGATGACGGTTTTCAGGTTTGACATGGGGTTTCCTTACGGTAAATCGACGTGGTTGACCTGGCCGATAGCGTGTCCGAAGGCGCGTCCGCCGAAGCGCTCAAAGCCCTCGATGTCTGTGCCAGTCGTGTTGAACTCGTAATGCGCGACGGCGTCGGGGCTGGCAAGCTCTCCGCGGCGGGCGAGTATCTCCGCCACGTCGATCGCGGTTTCGTGGGCGGACGAGATAAGTGTGACGTCGCGCCCGATTACGCCTCCGATCAGCGCTTTCAGCAGAGGGAAATGCGTGCAGCCCAGCACGAGCGTGTCGATTTCGCAACGGCGCAGCGGGTCGAGGTAGTCCTGCGCGATTTCCTGGAACGCAGGGCGAATGTAGACTTTCGACGCGAGCGAGGTGAACTCCTCGATGGGGCCTTCCGCCATCTTGATGCCTTGCTCAGCGATGTCGACGAAGCGCGGTGTTGCCGTGGAGAAGACGGTGATGCCGGCGTCGATGTGACGAATCGCCTTGGTGTAGGCGTCGGATTCCACCGTTGCCTTCGTGGCGATGACCCCCACGCGGCGGTTCTTCGTTGCGTGGGCGGCGGCACGTGCACCTGGCTCGACCACGCCGATCACGGGTACGGGTAGCGTTTGCTGTGCGTGGGAAAGACCCGCCGCGGTCGCCGTGTTGCAGGCGATCACTATCATCTTCACGCCGCGGCTCACGAGCCACGACCCGATTTGCTGCACGAATCCGTCGACCTCGGAAAGGGGCCTGGGACCGTAGGGGCCTCGCGCGGAATCACCCAGGTAGATGAGGGATTCGTTCGGCAGCTTCTTCGCGATGTCGCGCGCGACGGTAAGCCCGCCGAATCCGGAGTCGAAGATGCCGATGGGCGCATCGCTTGTGCGGGTGAGAATGGGTTGGGTGTTCGCTGTGGGTTCCATGCCTGGAAGTATACCCCAGCTGTTCGAGCGTGCTCGGTGCACCACAATATGACCAACGGCTTGTTCGTGGAGTGCGCGCAGGGGTCCGCGAGCGGGCGTTCGCGGGGCGGGCGTGGGGTGTGCCGTTGGGCGAGGCTCCGGGGAGG
>OLPR01003387.1_pt1 | contig 10694 bp, 10 predicted proteins | sample 1672761 | NCBI WGS metagenome assembly OLPR01 (sample SAMEA3136721, study PRJEB25190) | human gut metagenome | biome: human gut; feature: human-associated habitat; material: faeces | place: Austria | collected 2013
AAAAGTGGTTTGATGAGAGTGCTCAGACTTGGAACCGAAAGATTCTATTCGATGCCGTTTGGTCTGGTAAAGCGGAGGCTCTTACAGAGCAGATGAACAAGCTCCTCCGTAAAACCATCAGCTACCATGACTACAAAGAAGATTTTTACCATGCGTTCCTGGCTGGAATTTTTGCGGGAGCGGGCTATGAGGTGGACTCCAATAAGGAGCATGGAGAAGGGCGCAGCGATGTGGTAGTCCTTGACCCGGAGGGAGATCGCGTTGCTATTTTTGAGGCGAAGTATTCCCGCACACAGGATGCAATGCCCAAAGACTGCGCAGCGGCCCTGCAACAAATCGAAGACCGGCAGTATGCCAAAGAGTTTGAGGATGACTATGACTCGGTCCTCTGCTATGGGATTGCGTTCTATAAGAAACGATGCCTGGTCCAAATAAAATAACGAGTTCATTTTACAGGGTGGAGGCCGATGCCTTCGCCCTTTTCTTTTCTCCAATTGAGGATTTCTAAGGGGGACGAGTACATACTCAGGACAGGCATCATTCTGGCGTTTCCCGGATGAGCAGGTGTTCTTATCTCGCTGATAAGGCCGTCTGAGAGACAATTTTCAAGAAGTATGCTCCTGACAAGCCGGATGATATCTGCGTTCTGCTGGTGTGTTTCTGTCTTTGAGTCTCTTTTGCAAAAAGAACCTTGATGTTCAAGTTTCTCCCATTTATTTACGCGGTTTTGGTGTGCTCCTTTGAGAATCTCATTCTCACACCAAAACCGCGTAAATTATGATAAACACGATCAGAAAGCTACTTGAGACTGCCTTACAACCAAATCAACAGTATCAAATATACCCTTGAGTCGATCTCACATTTTCTTAACCGGAAGCCACCAAAAAACATGACATCAGAACATATCTCTAAGGCATAGAAACTTCTTGATTTTGGAGTCCTTTTGGAATGTGATCGGGTTCACATCAACCTCATCGAATCTTTTAAGTAGACGATCTATCCCTTTCCTCCCCAGGTGATATTGCTCCTTTGTTTTCTCTATGGCATGACACAGGTTGTTGCTTCTACTCGCCTTTTCTAAGAAGTAGAGCATCTTCTCCCTTATATCAGGCTGATTGACCTGGTTTTCAATCTCCTTTACCGCCTTCTGATAAGGTAGATGTTTCCCGGTACATGGACACAGAAAGTCTATATAGTGATGGATCAGATCATAGTTTTTTTGATATAACCGGTATAAGACTTCGTCCATAGAGATGTCTGTTCTATCCTTTAACTCCAGAGATCTCATGTATGCTCTCCGCTGCATAGATAACTCAACACGCAGGATGTTTGCGTTATCTCCGACCCGCAATCCCTTTTGTGTGACCTGGAAGTCTTTGTCATACACCGTCAGAGTAGTATCACTAAACCTCATCCGGAAGGAGTGTTGGTCTTTGTTCTTATCCTGAAAGGTATCCAGCTTGGTTGTTTTCTTTCGTTGTCCGTGCTTAAACAAACGGATAATTTCGGTCAGATCTATCTCGTTTGACAGATAGAAGTTCCAAGTCAGATCCACTCGGCTTAGTGTCAACTTCTGTGGGTCAATCTTCCATTCTCTATCATTGAAAGTATTTTTTATGACGTTGAGAACGTGTTCCATTATGCTTGGATCCATCGTCGGGTAATACAGTTCTTCGGGAACATACTTACCGCTGGACAGAGTGTACGGGTTGATGATAAAACGGATTCCCCCTGGCTCTGGGTATCTTTGTTCGATACGCATGATGATACCATCTGGAAATACATTCGCAGTGTCATAGACTCTGCTAGTGTTCAGATGGTTCTTCTTCCTCAAGTAGATCCGCTTTTGATCATACAGGTCATCCACAATCATCTGTAGTGCAGCAAAGGAAAGCCCCTGCCAATACAGTTCTACCGTGTGAATGCCGCGTTCTGCCACAATCATACCTCAGACCCCCTTCTTTTTCCGGTTACGCTGACAAACAGTACAGTGTCCGCAGACAGGTGGATTCTTTTCCCCAAGGTATTTCAGAAGTTCCTGCACCAAACAAGTGTCACTGTGTACTAAACTTGCCAGGGACTCCAGTCTGTCGATTGCCTGTTTGATGTCATATACCTGGATCTCCTTCTGTTTGTCTGAAAGGTTTTCGAGTTCCTGCATCACCCTCTTGTCACCTAAGAGCGCACGATTTCGTTCTACGTCCTCGTCCCGATAAAACAACACTGCATGGGCTGTTTCACCGTCTCGTCCTGCACGCCCGATCTGCTGGTACCATTCCACTGGGGACAATGGAACTTCAAAGTTCAGAACCAATCGGACATCCGTTTTGTCGATCCCCATACCGAATGCCGATGTGGCAACGATGATCTTCTTTTTCCCAGAGAAGAAAGACACCAGCACTTTCTCCTTCTTCTCTTGGCGTAAGCCCGCATGGTATTTCGCAACCTTTCCCTTCAAATCGTCCTGCTCTTTCAGGTATTCATACACATGCTCCACGGTACTGCGAGTTGTGGCATAAACAATGACGCTCCCCTCGGAAAGGTACTTCCTGGTCAGGCGTACCATTTCCTTCAATCTGGCCTGAAGGTTTCGCTCCATCATTTTCTCCCGTTCAACTTTTGCCTTTCTCTTTGATAGACCGCCACAATCCAGTCGGGAGGTATCCAGAGTGTAATCCTTCACGATCAGTTTCAGATTTGGCTTACTCAAGGTAACCTCATGAATGCAAGGCTTTCTCATCTTCAAAGAAAACATAATCTCTAGGCGATAGTGTACTGGTGCTGTAGCGGTCATCGCTGCTATGACAGGACGGTGCTTCATCTTCTGGATCGTCTGGCCTATGCTTCGATAAGCGGGCCGAAAGTGGAAAGATCCCCACTCGGTAAGGCAGTGGGCCTCATCCACGACGACCAGCCAGGGATTATGATTCGGAACCAACATGGTCTGGAACCTGTAGCTCTGAACCTGTTCCGGGGTTGTGAACAGGAACGTGATCTCTCCGCGACGTACTTGAGTTAAGACATCATCTCCGTTGCCTGCGTTCTCACCGGTCAGACAAGCAGCAGAAATCGATTTCTCCCGCAAGCGCCTCACTTGGTCGTGGATGAGTGCAAGGGTGGGTTCAATGACCAATACCCAGCTGCCTGGTTTTTGTTTTGCTTGGGCCAGACCGGGGACCTGGAACACGGCACTTTTCCCCATCGAGGTTGGAGCGATCAGCAGAATGTCCTTGCCGTCCATCAGGTCATTGATCGGTTGGATCTGCGCCTTACGAAGTTTCTTATATCCCAACTTCTGCACGGCTTCCTTCACAATGTCACGAGTCTTCATTTTGATTGACCTCCTAAAAATTCATCAGCCTAGGCTGTATGAATTTGTTTTAAGGGGTATCAATTTTGACACGCTTTGGTTTGGATTAACGTGACTTAGCTGTGTAAGGATTGAAATGTGCAACAAAATTATAGGGGCCATACGCAAAGGCGCAAGTCACCGCATATCGCCCCAAATCTGATAAAGGAGGACAAGATCATGTCCAAGATTCCGTACATCAAATACGCTGAGATGAAGCCATTCTACACCATCCACGAGCTGTGCGACCTCTTCCGGATGGGCAAGGATGACCTGAGAGATGCCTGCAAACGCTATCAGGTGGAACCCCGTCAGAATGAGATTGGAGACTGGGGCTTTGTGACCTACGATGTTCGCCGTCTCCACAACAAGCTGTACCACGAGGGTGAGGCCACGAAGGGAGCAGATGACCCGTGGGCCTGATGATGCTGCTCACGGTAAAGGAGGTCGCATCGTATCTCCAGACCAGCAAACAGCAGGTGCGAAGGATGATCCAGTCCGGTGAGTTGACTGCGGTGCGGGTTGGTCGGGAGTATCGGGTTCCGGCAGCTGCGCTGGAAACGTGGCTGGAGGAGAACAGCTAAAATTAAAAGTTAATGGGGTATCTGGGTAAACCCCCCAGATACCCCAGGCAAGTTCAGACTGCGTTTTATTCTGAGCCTTCTTGGAAGAGCCGATTGATACTGACACGAACTTCGCTGGAGAGGAACTTAGCCTTCTGAACATTGATAATGATTGCGTCTTGTGGAGAAGTTCTTCCCCAGAGTCGGCAGGCCTTGACGGGATACAAATACGCAGGTGGTTTCTTCCTCAATTCCGGGATGACCTTGGCCCAATCACACCTCACAGGGCAATATTTTGGCCCCAGGGTCCGCAGTTTTCGAGTCGGAAAAATCAGTGCCTTGAACGACTGATCGTGCGTCTTATCAAAATACCATCTCAAGCATCCCCAGGGTTTACCTTCTGGTTCCGGAGAATTGGCAGGGTGAAAGACAATGTGCGTAGGGAGAGCTGCCTGGAGGATCTCTTGTAACGTAGCTTCAAAAACCTCTTTGCTGCTTTGTCTCAGATCAATCACACTCCGCTCGGTGATAGGAAGCGTCTGCTCAACATCGGCTTCCGGGTAGCAGCCAGGGAGGAGGAGATTCCACCATTCCCTTTTGGTTTCCTCAAACTGTTTCTCGCTGATCGCGTTTGCCATTTTGAAAAAATAAAGGAACGTAGACATAGATACCATCTGGAGACGTTTCCAGCGCCAATAGGTTCGCTGAAACGTTTTTGTTCCACGAGCACTGTTGTGAGTGAAGATTCGCTGATCGACTTGTTCCCATTCATCAAAAAGCCACAGATTAAAGGATTCAACATCGTAATCGCTCATTGCCGTAGAAGGAAAGTAACTTGAAGCAGCCCTTTTTTTCTTACCTCGTTCTTGTGGATAGATCATGGCAACGAGCCAGTAGAGGTAGGCAGAGATCACCTTGTTGAGGTTGGCGGCATCCCAGCAAGTGTCATCACAGCGGGTGAATACCTTCCCATCAATCCGTATGAAATCACTCAGGATTTTACTGGGTGTTGCTCCGTACAGCACAATGGTTGCCCAAGGGTTCCTACGTTGAAAAGAGAGCATTTCTTTTGCCGTAAAGAGTTTTGCGTTTAGCAGGACGGCGGTTTCTCGATACTCCATCGGAAAAGGATGATCCGCTTTCTTTGCGCCCAGGTTGTTGTAATAGATACATGCGTGATCTATGAGATTGCCGCCATAATTTTCCGTTGGTAAAACCAAAGGAGCCGCACACGTCCAGAGTTCTTTTTTCCCACTTTGCACGGTTTCCATTGCAACGGACTCAATCATCAGACTCAAAGTATTGAAAATCGGTTCTCGATCAGAAATAAGCAGAGTGGGTGGATAACCTGTATCCTCACCGGCCAACTTTTCATGATCTGGCAGTCGCCAACACTTTTTGATCGCATGAGCATGATAGGCAGCAAACGCGGAAGAAACCAGTTCCAGTATGGTTGCTTGTGACGTAGCATCATTTCCACAGGAGGAGAGGAGGGCTTTAAAGTTTTGAAATCCGGTGTCATATTGAGATAGGTACTGTGGCTCTGCTACTGAATATAGCAACCCGCTTTGGATTTCATCACTTTTCTCTTTCAGTTTGCTGCCCTGCGTTTTGATGCGTTTTTTCGTTTTTTTCAAAAAGGCTTTGAACCGAGCATAGTCTTGAAATTCCCTGATGGTCTGCTTACCGGCTTCGGATAGAACCACGATGCTAGAACCGTCATCGTAAGTCCAATGGTAAATTTTTACCTTCGCCTGCGTTTGTTCACTCTCTTGGTTGGGCTGATGATCACCCTTCTGTAGTTCCATTTTTGTGCCTCCCAGCGTGAATGTATAGACCCGTTAAGCGTACAATCAAATCCTACAGAACCCCCCGTATAAAGGGCTTTTAGGGCCTGTATCCAACTAGCTGTTTTAGAAAACTTGAACAGATTACAAATTACAGATTACATCATAACACAGGGTGTCGTGATTTGTCAAATCGATATGGAAGAATATGGGAGCGACATTCCTATATTCTTCCATCAAAATCCAATGCCAAAGTGGACCTTTCTGGCCTCTCAACCACCCAGCAAATCGCATCGGTAGCGCCCCCTCTTTCTCACTTGATCCTACCGCTCCCCCTGTCACACAATCAGCCCCAAACGCCATAGCCCCACTGCCTCCCACACCCCTCAGAATCGCCCAGGAACATATCTGTTCTCTCTGACATCCACGGGTGCTTGTTTCTCCTATAACGCCGTACAGTGGGCGTAGAGGGCCACAGAAGCACAGGAGATAATCGAGCGGGGGCCGGGGCTATGTGGGTAAGAAAAGGCCCCAGGCCGGTGTGGTGTCGGCCTGGGGTTACTCGCTTGAAGAGCCAGCGTAGCTATTTATCGTATTTCATAGGATAGCGCGGTTTGTCTTCTAAATAATTATCTAACATACTAAATATAGTGGCATGATATTTTATGGGAAACTGATAAAAAGAAATATACTTTGAATCGTAAAATTCATTTATATAACTTTTTGCTTTTACACAATCATTGGGATATATATACTGACTGTTTCCTTCGCATAGAATATATGGCTTTGTCATTTCAAAAGAATCACACACCCGAACGTCATCAAAAACCGGAAGGGCAAGGTTTACACAGAACGGGAATGAAAATTTTTCATCAACTCTCGCTGATAAATAAGCCACACCATCAATATCAAATTCTTCTAAGCTTTGCATAATCAGATGAGATATTGTGTATTCCGGATGATACCCTACCTGATCTGAATCGTTCTTCACAGCAACAGAAACAGCCATGGTCAGCGGATATAGAAAAACACAGCTTTCAAATAGTTCTTTAGGACTATCTTTCATCAAATGTGAGTTATAAATGCCCACCCGTAATCTTGAAAAATTCACTAAATTTAGGATTTTCAGTTTTTTACCATACTCAGTGGGCCGATAGCCAGCTATACTAAACTCATCAGGTTTGCCTGTTTCTCTCCAAGAACAGTAAGATGTCGTTGCAAGATAGAGGCAGGGGAGGCCAGGAAGATTATAGCGTCCTGAAGAACACAAAGATACACGACTTCTGGAAATATGCTGTAAAGCCTCTTGTGCTTCATAACGTCCATTTCTAATGCGGAAAAGGACAGCGGCTTTGACGCTTGTGCGCTTAAGCCACTTTGCAGCTTTTTAAAGCCAGCGTTACCGCGGAAAGCAAAATTATCATCAAGCTCACTGATAAAGAAGCGATCCGAAGAATAGGATTTAATAATAGCTTTGATATGTTGTTTGGCTCCCTCTGTGTCACGGCTTCGCTCACATTGAAGCGCGTGCTTTATGTGCTGAACGATATTCGTTGTTTCTGATACAACATGTGCATGTGCGCCAAAACTCTTTGAAACAGCGTCGACATATCGATCCAATTCTGTACGTATTTTTTCATCATAGTCATCGTGTGTTTCGACCCATATTGGCAAATCAAACCCAGGTATATATGGATCAAATCTCCTAGGATTTGAACACGAAGAAAATATTTTTTCTTCGTGTTCTGCTGCTTCATTTTGCATCTCTTCTAATGAATACATTGAATCTCCTATCGTATTTAAAAGGTCAAAGCCCACAAGGGTCTTGCATCTACAGAGAATCATTCTCACCGATAACCCGTGAGGCGATCGTGAAATGCGGCGGGGTACTTGCTTTGTCAGTCATTCAATATAGGGAAATGAATCGATCTCACTTGTGTTTTGGCGTGTTCTTTGGAGTTGGTAGCCAAAGAATACGTTTCTCTTCTAGCTGTAAAATCAACTCTTTCAGGTAACGAAGCTCTTTTTGTAACTCAACTTCTTGAGCTCGGTTCCTTGATGCGCCCATCTCTTTTTCTACAGTTGAAAGCCAAACAGACATTGTTGATGGCTCTACATGAAACATATTAGCAATTTCCTTCTGACTAAGTTCTCTGTTCCAGCGCAGTTCTGGGTCTTTGAGTATCAAATATGCCATTCGCCGTATTTTGTCTACTGATTTCATAAATCACTTTTCCTCTATAAATGAATAGGGCAAAGCCCCCAGGGATCACTCCCCAGGGGCCTTGCATTACGGGGAATCTTCCTGAATCAGATTCGGGGAAGATTAAGCCAGAGTGAGGGTCAGCTCAACGTTCTGGGGAGTGCCATTGGTAGCGCTCACGGTAACGATAACCTTAACAGTATCGCCAGCCTTCAGAGAAGCACCAGTCACCTTGATGGTCTTACCGGACACCTCAGCAGTAGCACCCTTGGTAGCGGACTTAACACTGTAGGTTACATCGCCCTTCGCCAGGATTTCGCCAGTGACAAAGTCAGAGGAAGAATCAGAATTGGTAGCATTCAGAGAGACACCTTTCAGAGCCTCCAGAGCCTTGACAGCGGTATCAATCTTAGTGTTGGCAGTCTTACCATCGGCAGTCAGCAGCTGAACTTCCTTATTGCTGCCGTCCTTGATGCGATTACCGGTCTCATAGACCAGCAGGTCGATCTCGTTGTCGCTGTTGACGATCACGAAAGCGTTTGCATAGTAACCGTTGGCATTAGCCAGCTCCTCAGCCTTGGAGGGAGTACCCTCGTCGACCACATAGCCGTTCTCATCGATGTAGATGACAGTGGAGTCGGAAACGACCTTAGCGGAAGCAACATCGACCGACTTAACGCCGTTGTACAGACCAGCATAGGGGCGAATCAGCTTGCTGGAGTCAGACCAGTCGTTGCTGATGGCAATGTAGCCATGAGACTCAGCAGGCTTACCAGTGACGGTATTCTGGTTCTTTGTGGTGTTAGAGACAATCTCGATGTCATTGTTGGCCTTCTCGTAGGTGCCGGTGAAGGAAATGATCATGCCCTTCTTAAAGGAATTAACGTCGGTCCTTTCGGTCTCAACGGTCTTGATGCCGTCGGCGGTGACCAGCTCCAGGTAAACGACAGTGTCGGAACCGTTGGACTCGGTGCCCTTGTAGGACTTCTTCACAACGCCGTACAGAGTGTCAGTGCTGCTGATGCCAGACTGGCCCAGGTTGAAGTAAGCAGCAATGACGTTGTCATCATCAGCCAGGTAGACGGAGTTAGCAGAACCAGTCATTTCCTTATAGCCCTTCAGAGCAGAGCCAGTGATGACCTTGTAGGTATCGTTGCTGTAAGTCAGATAGATGGGAGCGGAATCCTCAGCTTCCATGCTGTTGATGGTCTCGCTCTTATCGTTGTACTTAACGTTAGAAGTGTAAGCCTTAACGTCGCCGCACTTGTAGTTGGTGTTCAGAGCAAACAGGGTGTAATCGGAACCGTCCTTCTCGTAAGCATACAGGGTGTTAGCAGTGAGGACCTTCTGCGTGTTGTCCTCCTTTGCAACCTCAGCCTTCATGGCAGCTGCACCAGACAGAGTATCGCAAGGAGTGCCGTTATCGTTAGCATCCTCATCGTAGTTGTCCTGGTCAAAGCCAGCCTTAGGAGTCACAACGGTCTTAACATTGATGACCTGGGCGTCCTTGCCATCATCGAAATAAACCTTAGCTTCAATGCCATCGTCCATGGACTTGTATTCGCCAACGGTCTTCACAAGCAGGGTGTCAACATCGCTGCTGGAGCCGTTCTCACCGGACAGGTAGTAAGCATAGCCGCCGTACACATAAGCGGTGTAAGACTTGCCAGCCTTAGCAGTGTAAGCAGAGCCCTTAGCCAGGATGTAGTCATACCAAGTGCCGTCCAGCTTGATGGAGTCAGACTTGAAGGAGTCACACTTGCCAGTCACGGTCTCGGCCTTGGTGAAGACCAGATTGTCGTTGTACAGGTCAGCGCCGACGAAAGCATAGTCGTCCTTGGCATAACCCTTGTACAGTTCGGGGGTGTCGTTGCCCAGATCCAGCTTGGTAGCGGTACCGGTCACGTCGCCCTTCATGTTGGCCTGAACAGCCTTGTAGGAAACGGAGGAGCTGTTCACGGTGGTCAGCTTCACAAAGGACTTTTCGTTGATCAGGATCACATCAACCTTGTCGTCGTTGTTGTTAGAGATAACGGTGACAGGCATGTCGTTGGTGTTGATCGCCTCGATAGCAGACTTGATATCAGCAGCAGTTTTCTTGGTCGCTGTAGGCGTGTCCAACTTGCCCACGCCGTCCTCAACTTTGATGGTCCAGATCTTGAGACCGTTGGTGGTATCAACGCTATATTTGGTGCCGTCAACCTTGATCTTGGTCTCGCCAGAAACAGTGTCCAGCTTGGAAGCAGTGGTGGTAACCAGAACATCGTTGTCATCGGTAGCGTACACACCGATCACGTCGTTGGTCTTGCCGTTCTTGAACAGAACCTTAACCTTCTGGCCCAGCAGAGCGGAGTAGTCCTGACCCAGGTCACTAAAGGTCAAATTGCCCTTATCGTCAACACTCTTGGTCAGGTCGCTAGCAGACTTATCATCAGCGTCCATGTTGATAGTAAGCTTCTTGCCAGAGATTTCGGTCAAAGTACCAACGTTAGTCCAAGCTTCGTACTTGTCCTCCAGCAGAGTGATCTTCTGGAAGTTGCCGTCGACCTTGTCCTGCACGGTGATCTGAGAAGTCAGCTGACCCTTAGAATCGGTGGTCAGAGTGGTCTTATACTCGACTTCGTAAGCCTGGAGTGCGTTCCACACCATCTGAGCAGCGTTGTCACGGGTGATGGCAGCGTTGGTGTCCATAGCCTCCAGGCCGTCATACAGGCCCTTCTGAGCAGCACGAACATTGACGTTGGTAGCCCAAGCGTTGCCGGTGAAGCCCTCGTTCTCGGACTTGTAGCCCA
>OLPR01003389.1_pt1 | contig 10686 bp, 3 predicted proteins | sample 1672761 | NCBI WGS metagenome assembly OLPR01 (sample SAMEA3136721, study PRJEB25190) | human gut metagenome | biome: human gut; feature: human-associated habitat; material: faeces | place: Austria | collected 2013
TGAAGGAGATGTCCCTGCTCGAGGCTTCCGAGCTCGTGAAGGACATCGAGGAGACCTTTGGCGTGTCCGCTGCTGCTCCTGTTGCCGTTGCTGCTGCTCCGGCTGCTGGCGCTGCTGCTGCTGAGGAGAAGACCGAGTTCGACGTCGTCCTCGAGGGCTTCGGCGACAACAAGATCGCTGTCATCAAGGTTGTCCGCGAGATCACCGGTCTCGGCCTCAAGGAAGCCAAGGAAGTTGTCGAGAACGCTCCTAAGGCTATCCAGGAAGGCGTTGCCAAGGACAAGGCTGAGGAAATCAAGGCCAAGCTCGAAGAGGCTGGCGCTGCTGTCACCCTCAAGTAACTCGACTCTTTTTAGATTCGCAGTGAGAAAGACCCTCCTTCGGGAGGGTCTTTTTTTGCGCAGAAAATGGTGCGGTGCAGCGGGTTGAAATCGACTAGCCGCGAGCGTGCCGCTCGACATGGGACTGGCTTGGCTCTGCTGCTGATGTCGTTCAGGCAAACTTGTATTCACCGCATCATCGATAGTTGAGCGTCGATCCTCGGGGAGGGCAATCCCTCCCCGAGGGGGCTAAGGACGCTCTACTCCATGATGCCAAGCTGGAAGGCGCGCATGAGCACCATCGCCGCGCGCTCGCGTTTGACGGGCTCGCCAGGGCGCAGGTACTTGCCATCAGGTTCGTCGTATCCCGTGACAAGGCCCCTTCCGCGCGCCCACGCGAGGGCTCGGAACGACCACTCGCTTGCTTCATCTCCATCGACGAAAGCTGACAGGTCGCCTTCCGCCGCGGGATCGTTTAAGGAGGCGTAGGTTCGTGCGATGATGGTCATCATCTGCTCGAAGGAGACGGGGACGTCGGCGGCGAAGTTGAACGTGCCATCTGGCTGCTTAAAGCCGGTGATGATGCCTTCCCTGACTGCCCAGTTAGCGGCTGCGGTGTAGTACATGCCGTCGGCCGATCCCTCAATTCCCGTCGTGTCCACGGCTGTCGTGGGGTCGTACGTTGCATATTCGTCGGGACAGGCGTTGCGCCACAGGATTGTCGCAAATTGTGCGCGGGTGAGCGTGTCGCCTATGCCGAAAAGACCCGCTTGTGGACCGTCGGTGTAGCCAGTGATGAGGCCCTTGCTCGCGATGAAGGTCACCGCGTCACCGTACCATTCGCTGTAATCCACATCGGGGAATACAGGCACGTCGGGGGGATCGGGCGTGGGAGGAGTTACGGATCCTGAATCCACGACGGTCAGGGTCAGGTTGAGCCGTTCGCTGTAGTTGTCGAACGACATGCCATCCTTATATGCGGCAATACGATACTTCGCGCTGCTGTTCACGGGAATCGGCCCGGTGTAGAGCTTTCGTGAGCCCTCCGGCTTGCACGGGCAGGTATCGTCGGTGGTGTAGTAGATGCTTGCGCCTTCCGTCGGCGTTGACAGAATAAGCATCGAGCCCATCGGCACCGTAGCGCTGTTCTCCTTCGGGGACGTGGGACCGAACGTGAAGGATGCTATTTCAGCGGTTGGCCTTGTGGGCTGACCCTCCTCCGAGGTTGTACGGACGTCGAGCGTCTTGGAGAGCGGCGTGCCGTCGGCGGAGATGGTCAGCTGCGTAAGGCCAGGCAAATCTCCGGTCAAGAGGAAGGTCGCCTTACCCTCTGCGTCGGTTGTCAAGTGAATCTCGCGAGATCCGGTCTGGGCTCCCGAGAGCGTTGCGATGCTGTCGGCACCGATGGTGACGGTGACGCCCTGCATCTCGACGGGGGAGCCATCGGCATATGCCACGTTCACGACGACGTTGGCAGTCTCGCCGCTTTGCACGGATATCGCGTTCTCGTAGTTGGCGAACAACTTCGCAGGGTGCTTTGCGACGGTCAGATCCTGCGTCCATCCGGATTGCCCGCCGAGCATCTGACCGTTGTAGCTTTCTGCGCCCTGCAGGGTAAGCGTTATCGTCGCCCCCTCCTCGAGCGGCTCGCTCAAATAGATCGTCAGCATGTTTGCGAGCTCAACACCCTCAGGGGATGTCTCTACGCCCGACCAGGTGGTATCGCGGACCGCATCGCCCAAACCGTCGATACTCACCTTTGAGCTCGTCTTCATATACTGACTGAACTCAAGCTCCACTCGATCGGGGTAGGCTCGGACGGCGCTCGCTTCCGGCGCCGCAGTCGATACAAGAGGAATCTCGAGCCCTGTTCTGATGGGTAGGACTCTGAGCCATTCGGTCTGGGCGGCCGTATAGCCGTCCTTCGTGACGCGGACTTGGTAGTAGCCGGTGGGGACGTTCCATTGGAAGCAGCCGTCGGCGCGGGTCACCTGCGGGCTTACCTGCTCGTAATCGGCTGCGTTCCAAGGGGCGGCGCCCGTGCCCTGGGCATCGTCGGCGTGGTAGATAGTGGCTGTTGCGCCCTCGACGGTGTTCGAGGTCACGCCCTCGTAGACGATTCCCGAAGGGTCGATGATGATCTTCGATCCGTAGAAGCGATCCCAGTCGATGAGGCTGCGAAGCTTTGCGATCTCTTCCTTCTCATCCTGAATCTTCTTCTTCGTGCTCTTGCAGACGCTTTCGCGGTAGGCCTTTGCCTCGAGGTACTCGTTCTTTGCTGCGTCCATCCAGGGCGCTCGGTATAGATGCACGCTCGTGGACGTGACGTCCAGCGCGACGAATCCCTTGTTCATCACGTCTGCAACCTTGCCGGTTCCTGCGGAGTAGCTGCTGATGGAGCAGGCGCTGGCAGCGGCATTGAGGAAGGAGGACCAGAGGTTCGTCTTGATATCGAACCAGTTGTGGTCGTCTTCCGCCTTCACGTAATCGCGGTACTTTTCGGCCGCGTCCCGCTCGGCGAAGAGCGCGTTGAGACAGCGGGTGCAGTCGCTGTCGCAGGGGTTGACCTGCTTGTAGTAGAGAATCCACGAGTTGATCTGCTCGATATCGGACTCGATGTCGCCAAGCTCGCTCATAGAAGAGCACCAGGAGTCCGTCGTGCGATTCATTCCCACGATATTTCCCGCGAGGGCGATCGCGGATATGCTGCCCTGAATCTGCTGCGAGATGCTCGCCGCGGAGGCGGTCGTTTGCGCCTCGATTCGGGCGAGGTTCAGGTTGGAGTACGTGTTGATCTTGTTGATGATGGGGTTCCAGTTGACGATATGCCTGCTCAGGAACAGCTGGTTCGGAAGAACCTTGCCGACCAGCTTGCTTGCTGCCCATTCGCCTGCCGGTTGCGAGATTTCGTCCAATCCTGCCCCTATGACATTTAAGCCTGCACCCCAAAGAGCATCGACTACTGCACCGTCGTGGTGCTCGTGGTTGGCGTCGAAGTCGGCGGTATAGCTCGACACACGGGTATTGTCGCCTGGCTTGCCCTCAAGGGAAATCCCTCTGGTTCCTGGGCTCGCGCTCACGCCTTCGGGGGCGGTTTCCGTCACGCGTGTGGAGAATCCCGTAAAGATGCCGGGGGTCTTCCCGCCCGTGCCGTTCCTCTGAGAATCGGTTACGAACATCTCCCCGGTGAAACGACCCTGCGTCGACGAGAAGATGAGGTCGCCCTTGGTCGTGTCGCTATCGGATACGGTCAAGGACCCATTTAGGTGTTTTTCGAGGTTATCGTCCATGAAGGTGTAGGGAGATCCCGACTCGCTCGGCTTGCCGACGCCGAGCTTCTCGCTCATGTTGTCGATTGCGCGGGAGAACGTCCGCTGCGTTTCCCTGGCGATCGCTGCGTCTTGGGTCATTGCTTGATCAAACTGGATGAGGTCGGCTTTAAGCTCTTCCTCGGTTGTCCCTAAAGCCTCCGCCCAGGCTGCGATGTCCTCATCGGAAGGTAGTGAGGGCGTCTCAAGGCTCACGAATTCTCCTGTGTAGAAGCGTTTTTCGATGTTGGGAATCCAGTCATCTTCCGTCGGCTCGAACAGGCGGCCGGTGATGTCTTGGAAATTGGGCCGCAAGGCCTCGATATCCGCGATGGCCGCCTGCACCTCGGCGCTGTTCGCGTCGTCGCGCGATTTCAGGGTATCGACAATCGCGCCGAGCATGGTGTCGGTCTGTTCGGCTATCGCCTCGGCTTCGCTGTTGCCGCCGTTTTTCATGTACTCTTCCTGGATCGCTGTCAGGTACGCCTGGCGTTCGCTTGCCTCCTGCTCGGCGCGCTCCTTGATGCGCTTCTGGTAATCCTCGTCGTCGAGGTCGTCGAGGTTCGCTTTGTAGGAGAGGGAGAAGCTGCTGAAATGGTAGCTTTCGGGGATGAAAACGCCTGCCTGCTCTAGCTCTGAGGTCGCGGCGATGCTGGATCCCGAATAGGTGTCGAGGAAGTTAAGGTAGGCTTCATCGACGTATTCGCCAACAAAGCGTATCTCATCGCCCGAGCTTGATTTTAGGTTGAGCGGGACGAGCACGGTGTTCCCGTCTGCGCACTCAACGTACATCATGAGCATCTTTTCTGCGTTGATGTCCTGTCCGCTGGTCTTCACCGTGACATCGAACGTCCAGTATGCACACTGGCTCGAAAGGAGCTGGTGCCGGACTGTCAGGTATTCGTCGTTTTCCTTTCCTTCGGTGATTCGATTCTGGGTTTCCCCCTTGTTCGTGATCTTGAAGGACCATATTTGCGCTGCGGGGCGGTAGGCGCAGTTCGTGTAGTTGGTCGATTCTCCTGCTGCTATCTCGATCCTCACGTTGTCGCCGTGCAAAAGGCCGTTCGCTGTGTCCTCGGGGATATCGAACGAGATGTTTGCGCGGCCAAGGGAATTGGTGGTTCCCATCCCGACGCTCTGTCCGCCGATGAAGAGCTCGACGTCGGAATAGGGCGCGGCATATGCGGTGGCGATGTTTCCTGCCAGAGCCACACAATCGCCTTGTACTTGGACGTAGGTTCCCAATGCCTGGAAGAAGAGATTGCCGATGTGGGTTGTGTGCCCGTTGTTGGATAGGGAAACGGGAATGGAGTACGATTTCTCCTCTTCCGGGATAAGGGCGATATAGAGTGTATCGGACGTTACCTCCTGCGGGATATCGATGTAGAGGCATTCCTGCTGGCTGTCGACATATGCCTGACCGCCGTCTTTGAAGGCGGCGCTGGCGGAAGCGGAAGAGTAGTCCGAGGAGGAGATATCGAGCGAGATGCGAGCGCCTGCCCACTCTTCTATCTCGAAGTTGACCTCGACGATCGTTTCTAAACCGACGGCGATCGCGCTCGTGGGCACCTTCGTGCTTGCTGATTTAACGCCCATCTTCGCGAGCGCGTACTGCATATCGAAGTCGGGGACATCGAGCTCGACATGCGTCGTTTCATCGTCGTTGACCTCGACAGTCGTTTGCGCATAAGGGACTCCAAGCCCGTCGATCGAGCGAAGCTTCGGCGCACTGAACTCTGTGTCGGTTGGTTTGAAGGCGACAATCGTGTAGGTGCCTTGCTTTAATTTCCCAGTTTGCGCGATCCAGCTTGGGTCGTTTTGGCTGTCTTGCCAGCTGACCGAGGAGTAGTCGTCGAAGACGCAACGAGAATTCTCGTCGATGCCATCGAAGACCATGACGTGACTTCGACCGATAAACGATGCGTTGGTGGTGATGGCGACGTCTCCCCACGAGGGGAGGGTTGCCTTGAAGCCTCCCAACTCCGCATCGTATTCGGCGACCGCGGACGAGAGTTTAAGCGAGTCGTCGGGCACGATTTCCAAGGAGAGCTGGTCGAGGATTCCCGTTTCGCTGGCAAGGGCTTCGGATAGGACGAGCCTGCCGCCTTGAATCTCATAGTCTCCGTTTTCTCCGCAGGTCAGATTAACGCCGTTGCGCTTTAGGGTATATGAGAGCTTCGATTGGTCCGTGATGGCGGCGAGCGTGTCGTTGCCGTATTCGTCCTTCTGGCCCGTCTTCTGCGTGATGCTCAGGGTGAAGGAGCGAGTTGCGGGAACTTCCTTAAAAGTGTCGGCAGAAATCGTGCCGAGGTTCCAGGCGCCTTGCATAAGCGATGCCGATCGGCCGAACGTCGCTTCGTAATACCCGGGGATGCGAATGGACACGACGGCTTCGACTGCCTGAAGAGCGCTATTGCATAAGAACGTGCCGTCGTCGTTTAACGTGATAGGGGTGGTTTCCCCTTGCTCGAGCGTGATCGCGACATCCTGCGCGCTTACGCCGGCAGGAAGCTCGATTGCTCCCTCGATGGCGACCTTGTCGATCCAAACGTAGTGGTAGATATTGCCGCTGTGGCTTTGCGAGAGCCGGTAAGGATCTGATTCGGTGCCGTCCGACTTGTATTTATAGGCGTAGATGGTCGTCCCCTCGTCGAAGGGGCAGCCGGGGGTCTCGCCGTCTGAAGATTTGTCACCGAAGCGGATGTCGGAATTGTCAAGCCTCACGTTGAGAGCCCCGCAATACGAAAATGCCCCGCCGTCAAGATATTTGAGCGACGACGGGAGTGCGATCATCTCTTGCCCGGCCAAGGTGTCACAGCTCTGAAACGCTCCATACCCAATCTCCTCGATGCCGTTTCCTTGCGCGTCGGTTTCGAAGGTGAGGGACGAGAGGCGGGGGAACGTGCCGTCCTGCTTGAAGCTGCTCTCGCCGAGCGACTTCACGAAGCTGGGGATCGTGAGGGACTCGATTTGGTTGTACTCAAACGCCCCATAGCTCATGTACACGTCATAGCTGCCGTCGAAGACAGCGCTCAGATCGAGCGAGGTGAGGCCAGCATCGCCTTCTGCGAAGACCACATCTTGTTCGGTGCCGTCAACGGTGTTGGAGTAGCCGTGCTCCACGCGTCCGTAGACTTCTGCTGGGTGAGGGGGGTCCGGTGCGCTCCATCCGCACTCGAAGCTCCATCCTGGCTGGTCCCAATAGCCGTTATCCTGGATAAGCGTGCCTGCCCACTTCTTGATTCCCTCGCAGCCGGTGGACGTTTTCCACAGGGTGGCGTTTAGGCCGGGGTAGGACGTCTCGTCGTACTTGTCGTAGTTCGGGAAATTGGCGACAGGCTGTGCGTTTGCCTCTGCTTTGAAAGGATTCGGGCCGATTTCGGTATCCCCCTTTGGGACGATGGGATCGGCCTCTTCCGGGGTTGCGCCCGCTTCGGATGCGACACCTTCCCCAGCTGCTTGGGCGGAGCCATCGGCGGATGCGTTGCCTTCGCCGGTTGTCGAAGCTCCCTCCTCGCCCTCGTTTTGGCTGGCTAGGCTGATTTGGCTGTCGTATCCGAATGAGTTTTCGGGAATGGCGACCTTGCCAAGGGGGGAGGGCTCGCTTGGCGCTGCTTCTTGCTGGGCGTTCTCCGGTTCGCCGCTTCCCGCTTGGACGTCGTCGGCAAACCCTATGCCGGGCCACATGCTCGCGACGAGCAAAAGGGAGAGCGCCGAGGCTCCGATTTTGGCAAGGGGCCGGGAGTGTCTTCTTCTCTTCTGCGACATGATTGCTCCTCTCCGAGAACGTTCGCGCGTGGTCCTGCTCATACATAATCAAGTTTGCCTTGACAGGCATCAGGCGGGAAGGTTCGTCTATGCGAACCAGGCGTTCTTGCAAACCTCTGAGCTGGCGGTATTCAGAAATAGGAAAATGACGGGAAGTGGGTGCGGCCCGACTCGGGGTTCTCATAGACCTGTAGGAAGCTAATGAGTATCTCCGACGATCGAGGCGCCAGTTGCGGATAGTGTCCCCGTCCTTCCTCGATATTCGCTCGCCATTGGTATAATGGGGAAGCAGTTTTCAACTATCGCCTCGCGCACAGGAGCTCATGACCGCCGGCCTCAAAACACATGCTTGGGAATTGATGGCGCTTGCCCTGTTCTACTTCGTCTTTCTTGGTGGCGAGTACTTCTTCGATGCGACGCTCGCCGGCTTCATGTCCCCGGCCGATGTCGTTTTGAACCAGGGCATGATACTCGGCGCGAGCGCTGTGGGCTTTTGCTGTTTCGAGCCTTTTTCCCGAACGCCGCGAAGGGTGCGTTTGGGTTGCTCGATTGTGTCTATGGTTGTGGGATTTGGCGGCATCGCTGTCCTATTCGCCCAGCCTAGTCTGCTGTTGATGCAGGTCATCGGTGTGATTTGCTTCTATTTGCTGGGAGTCTTGGGAGGAGCTGTCCATTGGGCGGCGTCTCGCAAGATTGCGGGGTTCGATCATGCCGCGTTGCTGGTTGGGATTGCCTACGCCGCGGGAATCGCCATGCAGTTCGTCGCCAACGCGGCGTTCTCGGATCGCCTTGCAGCATCGATCGCTCTCGCCGTCGGCGCAGCTGCGCTCCTTGTGGTTTGCCGTCGATGCTTTGCGGGCGGACGCTGCGACGGTGCGACCCGGGTCTCAGGTGGGCCGATGCCAAGCGAGCGGGATGCTCATGACGATCCGAGCGGGAAAAACGCGCCGAACACGTCAGGCGGGCGAGCGACTTGCCCAAGCGCTTCCCTTCGGGGTGCACTCTGGCTTTCGGCAATCGTGGCGCTCGTCTCGCTCATGTTCGTAACGCTCGACAACATCGTTACGCTCGCGGACGCCGGTGGGGATCTCGATATGGGAAGCTGGCCGAGGCTTCTCCTTGCGGTAAGCGCCATCGCGGCTGGTGCGCTATTCGATATACGGCAGCGCCGCTATATGAACTTCATCATGTTCTGCGTGCTTCTGCTCTCGACCATCGCCATCTTGGCGGCTGAAACGAGCGGCGGCCTGTTCTTGGGACTTGTCCTGTTCTACCTCGCTTCCGGCTTCTTCGTCACCTATTTCACGGCGAGTTTCATGCTTATGGCGCCGAAAACGCGGCGGCCTGCCCTGTGGGCGGGAATGGGCCGTGCGATCAACAACATATGCGCTTTCGCGATTGCGGGGCCTTCCCTCGCCCTTATCCAGACGGGGAGCATCGTTCTGATGATCGCTGTCTGCATAGTTTTGTTCGTGGCGATTATCGTTGTGTTTTTCGCGTCGGGGGCATTTCGCTTGGACGCGGCGCTTGAAGAGGAGGCGCGTTCTGCGGTCGACCTGGCGGCGTTCGTGGAGGAATACGGCTTGACGCCGCGCGAGGCTGAGGTGCTTGTTCTTGTCACCGCCGACGAGCGGGCTCTCAAGGAAATCGCATCCGAGATGGATATCTCGCTCCGCATGCTGCAAAAGCATCTGACTTCCATCTACAAGAAGACCGATACGCAAACACGAGCCGGCCTGACGAAGAAGTTCCTGACATAGCTTTTGCTCGCAGTTGTCTTCGGCATCGAAAAAGAGGCGGTGAGGCGAGCCTAATCTGGCCGCCGCTGTTTCCCTCGATGCTTCTCGCGCCTTTCTTCGAGGCTTCTCCTTCGATTGCATCGGGGAGATGGCGGCGATGCGCTTTTTGTTGTGATTCTCTCGGTTACGCCCTGGTAACGGGCGCGCGGCTTTGTCATGCCGATGCCCTATAGTGGGACCGACCGAGAAAGGAGCAACCGATGCAGCGAGGGTATTTCAAGACGGCATGGAGCGATGTTACCCAGTCGCCGCATTGGGTAACGCGCATTCTCCTTTTGGCGCTTTTATCCTTCATCCCCGTGTTCGGTTGGATCGTGATTGCGGGCTATCTGTGGGGATGGGCGCGCGATATGGCGTGGGGCGTGCACGCCCCACTTCCTGAAAGAATCTTCGAGAACGCCGATGGGACGCTGTATTCGCGAGGTTTCTTTGCGGCAGTGATCGCTGTGGTGTGCGCTGTGGTGATGAGCGTGCTCCAGAGCGCGGGTGGCCTGATTTCATCGGGAAGTTTCGCTGGTTCGGCGTTCGTCTGGGGAGATGTCCACTCGATTTACCAGACGGTTGCGCCCCTCGGCTTGGTGTCGGGGCTTTTGTCGTTGTTCTCGTTTGCCGTGCTGTGTGCGGTTTCGTTCATCGTAACCCTGTTCAAGTGGGTCGGCACGATGCGGATGTCGATTTACGGACGCCTCTCTGCGGGTTTCCAGGTTTCGCGAATTTGGGCGATGATTCGCCACGATTTCAAGGGAATCCTTCGCATACTCGGCATGTGGCTAATCGTCTCGTTCGTCGTGGGTATCGCCATTGCCCTTGCGATCTCCGTCGTGATCTTCGCTGGCATCCTCTGCGTGTCGTTTTTCGCGAACATGGGGGCTTCTGCGAACGACGCCTCGTTCTTGCTCATCGTGGCGGCAGCGATGATTTTGATACTGGTCGCTTTGGCGATCGCTCTGCTCGCAGCGTTTCTCGGCGTGTTGGCCTGCGCCCTCGCCATACGTGCAGTGGGGCACTGGACTTGCCAGTTCGATGTTGCGAACTGGCGTGGGCAGGACGACCCGATGCCGTTTGAGCTCAAGGGCGCTCAGACTAAGGGATAACTTTGCAGGCGCGGGATGCCCCCGAGGGTACCCCGCGCCTGGTTGCGCTGCTGAACTGCTTTGGTTCCTAAAGGTTCTTCACGCTCATACAGCGCATCGCGTTCAGGATGGCGATGATAGCGACGCCCACGTCGGCGAACACGGCGAGCCACATGTTGGCGATGCCGAGCGCAGCCAAGATGAGCACGATGAGCTTCACTCCCAGTGCGAAGATGATGTTCTGCCAGGCGATGCTCATCGTCTTACGCGCGATGCGAATGGCGCGTGCGATGTTGGAGGGCTTGTCGTCCATGAGCACGATGTCGGCGGCCTCGATGGCGGCATCCGAGCCCATCGCCCCCATGGCGATGCCGATATCGGCGCGCGTGAGCACCGGCGCGTCGTTGATGCCGTCGCC
>OLPR01003390.1_pt1 | contig 10685 bp, 10 predicted proteins | sample 1672761 | NCBI WGS metagenome assembly OLPR01 (sample SAMEA3136721, study PRJEB25190) | human gut metagenome | biome: human gut; feature: human-associated habitat; material: faeces | place: Austria | collected 2013
CACGAGGCCAGCGGCAAGGAGGCAAAGCTGCGCATCGGCTATGTGCCGCAAAGCCCAGCCTTTGACCGCGGCGACCCCGTGAGCGTGATGGACCTTTTCACCTGCTGCATCTTCAAGCGCCCCGCGTTCCTGCGCCCGACAAAAGCCATGCGGGAAAAGGTGCTGGCGTGCCTTGCGAACGTGCACGGCGAAGCGCTCATCGACAAGCGCATCGGCACACTTTCGGGCGGCGAGCTGCAGCGCGTGCTGCTGGCGCTGGCGCTTGAGCCCATGCCGAATATTCTCATACTCGACGAGCCGCTCTCCGGCGTGGATGTCGAGGGCATGAGCCTGCTCATGGATATGCTCGACGAGATCCGCAAAAAATTTGACCTGTCGATCCTCATGACGACGCACGACTTTACCATGCTGGAGCAGTACTGCGACCAGGTCGTGCTGCTGCAGGGAAAGATCCTCCGGCGCGGGACGCCGCTGGACGTGCTGAACTCGGAGGAATTCGCGCAGGCATTCCACATGGGAGGAGGCGCACAGGCATGAACGTCTGGTACGCGTTTTTGAACGCACTCGGCATCCGGATGTTTGAAATGGACTTCATGAAGAACGCGCTGCTGGCTGTTTTGCTGCTGGGGCCGCTGTTCGGCCTGCTGTCCACGATGATCGTGACGGGAAAAATGAGCTTTTTCTCCGACGCGCTGGGCCATTCCGGCTTTACGGGCATCGCCATCGGCGTACTCTGCGGCGCGGTGCAGCCGATCTATTTCGCGGTCGGGCTGTCGGTTCTGTTCGCGCTGCTGTTTTCCTTCGTCCGCAGCCGGACGAGCCAGTCGGCGGACACCATCATCGGCGTCTTTTCCTCCACCGCCGTCGCGCTTGGCATTTTCATCGTGACGCTCGGCGGGCGGAGCTTTACGAAATTCAACCGGTATCTCATCGGCGATATCCTCTCCGTCTCCCCGCAGGAGATCGGCCTGCTGGCGCTGGTGCTTGCCACCTGGACGACCAACGTGACCAACGCCTATTCCGGCGGTCTGGCGCTTTCCAACCTGCTGGGCTTTGACGAGAGCAAGTTCAAGATCACCACGGGCATTGCCGGCGCGGTGGGCACCTTGCTGGCAGCCTTCGGAGTGCTGAGCAAATTCGAGGCCTTCCTCAACCTGATGAGCGCGCTTTTGCCGCCGCTGGCCGGTGTGATCATCGCCAACTACTGGATCGTCGGCAAGGGGCGCAGAGACGCGTTCAAGATCCACGGCGGCGTCTTTGCGCCGGGGCTGATCGCCTATCTGGTCGGCGCGTTCGGCAACCTCTTCACCGGCAACATTCATGGCGCGGTCGATATAGTGAGCCTTGTGTTCGCGTTCGCGTTCCTCGCCCTGATAATCTTCATGCTCGTGCGCCCCTACAAAGAGGCCACAAAGCTCGCATCCGATGTAAAGGTCACAAAATAAACCAAGCTATATGCTGTGAAAGGAGTCTTCCGAAATGCTTGCGTGGTTATCAAAGAATATTGCAACCATTATAATATGCCTTGTGCTTGCCGTTATCGTGGCGCTGATAATATTCAGCCTCGTAAAAAATAAGAAAAAAGGCAAATCCTCCTGCGGCTGCAACTGTGCCCACTGTGCTATGGCAGGCTCCTGCCACAGCGCGAATCAGCAAAAGGGCAAAAAGCACAGCTGATAAGCACAACAGAACAGAAAAAGGACGCAGCGCAAACTGCGTCCTTTTTGCATATCCCGGTGGATTTTTCTGCGCTTTGCTGATATAATCAAAGAAACCGCTCATATCGGAGGTGCAAAACTTGATATTTCAATTCGGCGAATACAAAATCGATGTTGATGTTGAAAAGACACGGCAGTTCTATGACCGCGCCAAAACGGTCAGCGAGGGGTGCCAATGCGACGGGTGTCTTAACTTCGAGAGAGCCGTCGACAAACTTCCGCAGAATATCCTGGACTTTTTCTCCGCGCTCGGCGTTGACATGAAAAAAAATCTGCGAATGTTATGTCTATTGCGCCAAAGACGAAAACACGCTGTACTACGGCGGCTTTTGCCACATCTGCGGAACTTTACTCAGCGGCAAAAGCGCGTGGAAACCGACAAGCGACTCTACAGCCTGTTGGGACGAAAAAGCAGAATATCCGCTCTCGCCGAATTTTGGCGTTTCGTTCAGCGACCGTATCGACATGCCGGAGCCGGATTTTCCTCTTCCAGTTATTCAGCTCGACTTCGATGCGGATATCCCGTGGGTGCTCGAAAAGAGAAACAGCTATATTGACGAATAATGAGGCGGCAAAAATGAGCAAATACAACGCACTCTGGGAATATGTCAAAAACAGCGGCGCGCAGTCGCTGAAGCTCATTTTTGATGAAATACAAAATATCGCTGGCGTGCCGATAGACCACTCGTTTCTGAACTTCAAAAAGGAGCTTACAAACTACGGCTACCCGGTCGGGAAAATCTCGATGAAAGAAAAGTCCGTGAGTTTTGAGAAGAAATAAAATTGCGCAGATTTCGCGTGCGAATGATATCCGCCGATATCGCGAGCCTTTCCACTGCTCACTTTTACTTGCAACAAAAAATCCTACCCATCCCGGGTAGAATTTTTGCTTTGTTTTATATTTTATTCCGCCTCTTCGATGAGTCCGTAGTAGCGCGCGAACCAGTAGGGGTGGGTGTAGTTTGTGCACGCCATGAGGTACATTCCGTGGTCATCGCCCGTGCCGGGGAACATCGTGAACGCCGTCGGGTCGTCCGACTTCGTGAACAGGCGCTCGGCTTCGCCGGCGATGCCGGAGTCCGCGATGAAACGGTTGCTGTCGCAGCTGTTTATGCGCCTTTCGTGCGCCGGGAGCGGGTGATAGAGCTGCGGGATCATGCCGACCTCTGTCGGGCGCATGTCCCAGTCGAGATCGCGCCAGCTGTTGTAGAGCGTCCAGAGAATTTGATCCATCGGGTAGTCCGCAAGCTCGTCTACGGAAGTCTCGATGTCGCACTGCTCGCCCGTGCATGCGCCGTAGACGAAGTTGAAGAACGCATTGTGCTCCGCCTTTTCGTCGTCCCAGTGATGCGTCAGACCCATGGCGAACACGGAACGCAGCTTCGGGTCGTCAACATAGCGCATGAGCAGCGATATCATGAGGAAATCGTGGTTGTCATCAATGTGGAGCAGGTGGCCGTCAAGGATTTTGTACTGCATGAGGTTCATGGCGAAGTGCTTGTCCCTGATGAGATATTCAAACGCATCTTCGTATCTCTTATCGCCGGTGATATGATATCCCGCCTTGAGGAAGGTCAGAATCTGAAGCGAGTTCGTGCCTTTTTCGTATATCCACTTGTGGTCGTTGTTGAGCAGATCGGGGTCCCAGTTTGCCCATGTGGTCGGCACGCCGTCGGTGTCAACGAGTCTGAATTTGTTGTCGAGAATATGGTCGAGAATCTTCTTGACAACGGAGGCTATCAGCTTCTTCTCCTCATCGTCCGCGACGAGATCGAAGTAGTTCGAGTATGCGTAGAAATGACCGACCATCTCGTCGGACGAGGTCTCGCCGAGCCACTCGAGCTCGTTGCCGTCCTTGTCGGCGGTGTGGTGCCATTCGTGGCGCACGCCCGTGCCGTAGCCGGCTTCGTCGATGTATCTTATCGAGCGGGCGGTGAAGCCCTCAATGCCCGTTATCTCGGTGAGCTTTATCATCGCGAGCAGCGATCGGTGAGCCGCGGCGCGAACCTCCGGGTCCTTTGTGCAGGCGTATTCAAAGCACAGCGCGCCGAGATAAAGCCCCGTCCAGAGTCCGTCGTTGTCGCCGGTGCAGACATAGCCTTCATTTTCGGACACAACGCCCTCATGCTCAAGCGCGCGCTCGAGCACAAAGCCGTCCTTGCGGACGTTGTATTTTTCGCTGAATGCGCGAAGTCTCTTTGCCTTCTCTTCGAGCGTCATCATCTCAGTCTTGAAAACGCTGATGCCGCCGGAGGCGGTGGAGACGCAGAAGCTGCCGTCGGGCGAGAGGACGATGCCGGTCGCGTGCATGTCGGGCAGCCAGCGCTTGTAGCCGTAATATGAGAGCTTGCCGTTGTGGAGGATTATGAGACCGCAGGAGGTCGTGAAGTATCTTCTGCCCTCGCTGTCGGTCACCATGCCGGTTATCTCGCCATTGGGCAGACCGGTTATCTTCGAATTGTCGAGCCAGTAGCTGTTGTCGTCGTAGACGCAGACGCCCTTGTCCGTGCCTATCCAGACATCGCCCGCGGGGTCAATGTCGAGGCAGGATATGTTGTTGCTGAGTATTCCGGTCACGCCCTCCATGAGCTCCGACCAGTGCCATCTCTTGCCGACGAGCGCGTGGAGACCGTCGCTCTCGGTTCCGACATAGACTTTGTTGTTGCCGAAAACGGCGATGCAGCTGCCCTTGCCGGGCACGCCGATTTTAAGATCGAATTCTTTAGCCCCCTGCGGGAAGCGGTAGAGAACGGTCTTTGTGAGAATCCATGTGACGTTGTTGCAGTCCTGCTTCATCGCGACGGCGTCGGACGAGAACTCGCGGGACGCTATAATTTTTTTGCCGCTGAGCTCGATTACGCTCTTGCCCGTGCCGACGAAGATATGCCCGTCGTTTGCGCAGAAGAGCATGGATATCGGCGCGTTTTCAATGCCGATATCGACCGTGGTTATTTTCTTTCCATCTATCTTTGAAAGACCTCTGTCCGTTCCGACATAGAGGCAGTTGTCCGCGCCGTAGCAGAGCGCGGTTATGTTATCCGACGCGAGACCGTCGGCGGAGGTGAATACCGTTCTCGTCAGCTGGGGAAACTTCCCGAGTCGGCATACCATGCTGCGTTTTTTCATTTATCTGCTCCTTTTGTAAAAAAAAATCGAAGCCGCATCGGGCGGCATAAATATCAATAATAATTATATCGAAATCCGTAGTTTTTTCAAGAGCAAATGCAACAAATAGCCTTTTTCTATTGCATTTTTGTGCATTGTGGAGTAAGATATCAGCGTTGGAAAAAACAATATCCGGAAGGTGGAAACAATGTTTACTGATAAGCCTGAGAGCTACAGGGGAGTTTATTCCCTCCTGCTCACCCCGTTCAAAGAGGATAAGTCGATAGATTACGATGTCTACGCGCAGTATGTCGAGTGGCAGGTCGAGAGAGGAACCCATCATCTGTTCTCCGTCTGCGGAAGCTCCGAGATGACGACGCTCACTCCCGAGGAGAGAGTCGAGTGCGCGACTATCGCCGCAAAGCACTCCGGCAGCGCAGAGGTCGTCGCCACGGCGAACCTTGAGCCGACATGGCATATGCAGGTCGAAGAGGTCAAGCGCATGGAGCAGACCGGCGTTGACGGACTCGTTTTCGTCTCAAAGGGCTATGCCGATAACGACCAGAGACTTGTCGAATATCTCAGCGAGCTCGCGGGATATACTACTCTGCCGATAATTCTCTATGAGTTCCCGGGAATGCAGCCGTGCAATATGTCCGGCAAGGCATACGGCGAGCTGGTCAAGACCGGCAGATTCCACGGAATAAAGGACACCACCTGCACCATGGCGGGAATAAAGGACAAAATCGCCGTTCAGGGCGATTCCGCAGTGCTCCAGGCGAACATCCCGTTGCTGTTTGATGCATATATGGCGGGCGCGCGCGGCGTGTGCGCAACCCCGACCTCCTGCGGCGCAAATCTGTTCCGCAAGATGTATGACGAGTTCTTCGTCGAGAAGGACATAGCCAAGGCGAGAGAGACTTTCAACGAGATAATCCTGCTCGACAACGCTATCGACAGCGGCTTCAACGCGAGCGCAAAGTATCTCGTCAGCCTGCAGGGTATCCCGATGACGACCGTCACCAGAACCGGTTCGAGCGTCAACGAGGCGAGAAGACGCAGCATCGAGGCATATTACGAATATGCAAAAGAGCACGGTATGCTCAAATAATTAAAATACATAGCGGCACTCTCAATCGGGAGTGCCGTTTTTTAATTTGCAGCGTATAAATATTTTCAGGTTGCGGGATATGCCGAAACAGCCCATCGCAGTAGCTTCGTCCGAAGCGCCGCGGTGGGCGTGATTTTATAAAATAATGCTACCGTCCTGCAAATAAATATATCACAGATACGGTCTGAGCCCGCAGAGAAGATCCTCTTCTATCCCGATTAGGCGGCGCGCCGTGCTGCGCGAAGCGCCGTCCGCGCCCTTATATTCGTTGAGGTAGCGGGTCAGGCTCTTTATGCCCATGTCGCACCCGTCGGTCATCAGCCCTGCGACCGTCCTGTCCGAGTCGTTCATGCCGAGCTTGACGTTGGTTTTTATCCACGACATGCTCTTCGCCATTATCCCCGGGTCTTTGCCGTCGTCGCCGAGCGATGCCAGCTGTTCTTTTATCGTACCGCCGAGCTGGCTGTGCTCCTCCTTGCTCTTCTCGAGCAGGTTTTTGAGATCCTCATCTTTAATGTGTCCGCTCACTTCGTCAATGCTGCCGACCGCCATCTTTATTCCGCTGTCGCATTCTCGCAGCAGCTCAAGTGTGTCTTTGCTCATTTTATGCACCCTTTCTGTTCTTTTTCGCTGTATAGTGTGCCCGGAATGCGGCGAATTATTATATATTGTATAAAGAACGAATATAATATATAATGCACAAAAATCGATAAAAAATTATGGAAATTATGGAAATATAAAATAAAGTTTATTCTCTTGACAAACGAATAAACATAAAGTAAACTTGAATCGTAGCATGGCAGAGGATGCTCTGCCGAAAGATGAAAGGAGACAAACTATGAAGAGAATTATTGCTATCCTGCTCGCGCTGATAATGATATTTGCATTTGCGGCATGTAAGGGCAAGGACGACAAGAACGACACAACGGCTGAGAGCTCACAGGACGCGAACGCAGACGTTCAGGACACCCAGACGGGCGACGCGGAGAGCAACGCGGCAGAGAGCACCGCTGACGACAGCACGGCAGTCGCACCCTCCGAGGGCGGCAGCGAGGCGGCTACTCAGGGTCAGCAGGGCGGTTCTCAGGGCGGCCAGCAGGGCAACAAGCCCGCAGCGGAAATCAAGGCTCCCGTCAACGGCAGCAAGGCTGAGATCGTTGCGTTCTTCAACAAGTACGCTTCGGCTATGAAAAGCTACACCGGCAAGGTCTCTGTCAAGAGAGTCCAGGGCACTACCTCGAAGATCAACAGCATCACCGGCGGTTCGGCTATAGCGAAAATCGCTCAGCCCCTGCTTCCCAACGACTATCCGAAGACCGACAACAAGACTTTCAACGGCGGCAAGGCTTCCGACGGCACAACTCTTGCAAGCTTCCTGCCCGCGGCAAAGCGCGCTTCCTATAAAGTCGATCCCGCAGGCGTTAAGTCCGCTTCCTGCGTCAAGCAGGGCAGCGGCTGGAAAGTCAGCATCACTCTCGTTACCGAGAGCGGCGAGGGACTTACATATGTTCCCAAGCACCACGGCTCCTGCTTCGACACTCTCTCGCTGACGAAGGATTCCTTCGGACCGTTTGAGCCTGTCAGCACCAAGGTCAACTATCAGAGCGGCACATTCACTTTCGTGCTCAACGCGAACGGCACTCTTGCGAGCATCAACGTCAGCGAGCCCGCAAACGTTGTCTGCAAGCTCAAGAAGGGCATCTCCATCGACGCCGACTTCACCGGCACATGGCAGCAGCAGTACACTTTCGTTTATTAATAGGAATTTCATAAAGACATGGGTCTGTCGATTAGCTCGGCAGACCTTTTCTGCCTTTAATGTCGGATAATTTTTTCATAAATATATTGACTTTCGCCCGCAAAGGGATATAATTAAGCCACAACCAATGGGGAGTAGCTATGGGTTACCCATCCGACTGTCACCAACCGCACAGGAGCTGTGCTGGCAGCGGACATTGGCGGCGTTGGCCGTGAATGAAGCAAGACCTTTGGCAGACCGATTCTGCCGAAGGTCTTTTTTGCGGGATACGAGGTGAATTATGAGAAAGCTGTTAAAAAGAATGTCGCCTGCAAGAATAATTGCGCTCGGTTTTGCAGCCGCGATATTTATAGGCTCGGGTCTGCTGATGCTGCCGTGCAGCGTGCAAAACGGCGTAGACTTAAAATACATAGACGCGCTTTACACTTCGGCGAGCGCCGTCTGCGTGACGGGACTCGTGACCGTCGATATAGGGGACACGTTCACCGCGTTCGGTCAGTTCGTTGTTGCGGCACTGATACAGATAGGCGGACTCGGAGTCGCGTCAATGGGCGCGGGCGTTATCTTAGCGGTCGGAAAGAGGATAAATCTGAAAGGTCGGCGTGTTTTGCGCGATGCGATGAATCTCGACTCAGGTAAGGGAATAGTAAAATTTATAAAAAGCGTGTTTTTGACTACGGCGGCATTTGAGCTTGTCGGTGCGGCACTGAGCTTCATTGTTTTCGTGCGCGATTACCCGCCGCTCAAAGCTCTCGGAATAAGCCTTTTTCACTCCGTCGCCGCGTTCAACAACTCCGGCTTCGACATCCTCGGAAACTTCCAAAGCCTCTCCGCCTACAAAGAGGATGTGTTCTTAAATCTCGTGACCTGCCTTTTGATATTCTTCGGCGGAATCGGCTTTCTCGTTATCCGCGAGATTGTCGAAAAGCGATTTCGCTGGCGCAGATTTTCCATGCACACAAAAGTAGTGCTCACGATGAGCGTTGCACTGACGGTCGGCGGCGCGGTGATTTTCAGAATTACCGAGAATATGCCGTGGATAGGAGCCCTGTTCAACAGCGTGACCGCGAGGACGGCGGGCTTCTCGACATATTCGCTCGGCGAATTTTCAAACGCGGGACTGCTCGTTATGATATTTCTTATGTTCGTCGGCGCGTCGCCCGGCTCCACCGGCGGCGGTATAAAGACGAGCACGCTGTTTGCGCTGATCCAGGGCATAAAGACCGCCGCAACAAACACCTCGGGAAAGGCGTTTCACTATTCCGTGCCACGCGGCGTGTTCCGCAAGGCGTCGGTCATAGCGGTCATGGGTATAAGTGTGATAGCAGTGGGAACGTTTATGCTCTGCGCCTTTGAGCCGGATATAGCAATAAGGGATGCCTTGTTCGAGATGACGAGCGCGTTCGGCACGGTGGGACTCACTACCGGGATAACCACGGGACTCTGCACCGCGAGCAAGCTTACATCAATAGTCATGATGTATATCGGCCGCTTGGGGCCGCTTACAATAGCGACTCTCTGGTACTTCACAAACGGAGATCGAATAAAATATCCCGACGGAAACATAGCCATAGGCTGAGAACGGAGGACAAAGATGTTTAAAAAATCAAAAAGCGACAGCAAATCTTACGGAATAATCGGACTCGGGCGCTTCGGCTCTGCTCTGGCTGTGGAGCTTGCGAAATCGGGCGCGGAGCCGCTCGTAATCGACGGAAACGAGGAAAAGGTGCGCGAGATGCGCGAATACACGGAGAACGCTTTTGTGGTCAACAGCTTCGACAAAAAGACGCTTTCGGAAACCGGAATACAAAACTGCGACGTCGTGGTGGTCTGTATCGGAGAGAAGATGGACACCTCGATTCTGACTACGCTCAACGTTGTCTCTCTCGGTGTGCCGACCGTCATATCAAAGGCCGCGAGCGCCGAGCAGGGCGAGATACTCAAGAAGCTCGGCGCAGAAGTCGTCTACCCCGAGAGGGATATGGCAGTCAGACTCGCCCACAAACTGGAAACTCCCAATATGCTGGACTTTGTTCAGCTGAGCCGAAAGCTGAATCTCCTTAAGCTTGAAGTTCCGCGTAAGATCGTCGGAATGACGATAATGTCCGCCGATATGCGGGGAAGGTTCGGAGTAAACATAATCGCTATAGAAAACAACGGAAATTTGACAGACAATGTGCATCCAGATTATATGTTCCGTGAGGGCGATATTCTCTATGCTGTCGGCAGCGAAAAAAGCATGACGCGCCTGTCCGATTGGATGGATGAGACAAGATAAAACTACGGGCACCGTGAAACCGGTGCCCGTCTTTTATGCGGTTTTGTGTGTCGGCCGGATTTTGAGCTTGTAGAGGAACATCTTTTCAAGATTCGGTCTGCTGTTTTGTATTCTTCTTTAGTGTGAATAAAAAAGCATATTCACGCTACCCGCACACTCTCCCCGTCAGCAATATGCCGTCGAGCGGCTAAGTCAAGGCACTCGGATCGACTTTATTGCCTCGGCAAAGTGAAATTTGTTCACTGCTTTTCTGTAACAAAAAATCGATTCTTCATTTCTTCCTGTCATTTCGGATCATCGCATACCACACCTCGTCACAGATTCCGAGGTTGTTCTTTCCGGCAGCTCTAAGAATACCTTCCCGTTTCATTCCGGCTTTTTCCATAACGCGTCCTGATTTTGGATTGTTTGCATCATGACAGGCGGCAATACGATTTAGTCCGACAACATCAAAAAGATAATCCATCACGGCATTTAATGCTTCAGGCATTAATCCCTGCCCCCAGTACGCCCGGCTCATACAATAACCCATATCAGCAGCCTTTGTATTCTCATTAAGCTTTACAACAGAAATATTACCAATAGCTTTTCCTGTTTCTTTATACTCCATAACCCAATTAAAGTATCCGCCATCTTCATATCCGGGTATCCAATCGGCAAGAAGGCTCTTTGTCACTTCAACGCTCGAATGCGTCGGCCATGTCAGGAATCTCG
>OLPR01003394.1_pt1 | contig 10671 bp, 10 predicted proteins | sample 1672761 | NCBI WGS metagenome assembly OLPR01 (sample SAMEA3136721, study PRJEB25190) | human gut metagenome | biome: human gut; feature: human-associated habitat; material: faeces | place: Austria | collected 2013
GGCAGCATCACCGCAGACCGGATGCAGGCGAAGACCATCACCGCCGAAAGCGGCATACTGGCCGACGGCGTGGTGGGCACCGCCCAGATTGCGGACGGCAGCATCACCACGGCCAAGATTGTGGAGCTGAGCGCGGACGTGATTACCGCCGGAACCCTCAGCGTGAAGCGGCTGATTCTGGTGGGGGAAGACGGGCTGATTTACAATATCAACGCCGCCGCCAGCGGACTGACCGCCGAGGAACTGACTGACGAAAAATATCAGAACCAGATCAACGGCACAGTGATTGTGGCCAAGTCTATCACGGCGGCGCAGATCGCGGCGGAAAGCATCACCGGCAACGAGATACTGGCCGGGAGCATCACCGCCGGGAACATCGACGTGACGGGGCTGTTTGCGGACGAGGCCACCATTGCGGCGATTAACGCCATGGACATCAGCAGCAACAGTTACCTGAAGCTGATGGTGGAAACGGCGGTGGACGACGTGCAGGTTGGCGGACGGAATTATGTGCTGGGTACGGGAGAAGCCTATGTGGCGGAATCTGATGGATCAGCCCGGACGTGGCTGTTCCCGTGGAGATGTGCGAGCGCGAACATAGCCCACAGCCTGTACGGGAAGACGGTGACGGTATCTTTCGACTACGATCAGACCATCACTTCGGGGGCGTTTACGCTGGCATTCCACAATACATGGGGAACGGTGAAGATTTTCAACGCCGGAACGGCTTCGGGGCAGAGGTTCGAGGAAACCTTCGACCTTCCGGTACCTGATACATTTGCAGAGAACGATCCGGATGTGGTGATTTACATTGACGGCACATGGAACGGCAGCGTGACCTTTAGAAATCTCAAAATGGAAATCGGCAACAAGGCCACGGACTGGACGCCTGCCCCGGAGGACGGGTACAAAACCAGCTACATCGAGATTCGTGACGATCATGTGGACATCGGCACCGGAGGCACATTCCGGGTAAATTCCGGCGATGTGGATATTTCTACCAGTAAATTCTCGGTATCGATTACCGACGAAGCGGGTAGCGAGGATGAGCTGCTTACGATTGATGCCACGGGGGTACGGGCGGCGAATCTCAGTGCCCCCAACGTGGCCATGCGCTACGACGGGCCGTGGCAGATCATCGTCAACAGCGGTGCCACCAGCGCACAGGTGGAATCCGGAAGCTATGTGCGCAGCGTGCAGGAGGCCTTCGACCGGCTGAACGACCGGTTTCTGCCGTACTACGCGGAGGTGAAGCTGGAGACCGACACCTATGAGAACGTGAGCATCCACGGGATTTATGCGGGAAACGCATCGCTGGCAATCGTTGGGCAGGGCCACACGGTGTACGGACGAATCACCATAAACAACATAAACGCGTATATGCGGGTACTTAACCTGAGGGCCTGCAACGCCAATGGCGATGTGTGGTGGATCGATAACTGCCGGTACGTCTCCCTGAACGCCTGCACGGCGGAAGGGTATTCCACGGCAAGCGCGGGATATCACATCGACAACGGGTCGGTGGTGACATTCGGAAGCTGCGAGGTATACAACTGCGGAACCGGCGTGGACGCGGGCTGGGGAACCAACATCGACATCGCGGTCATGAAGGGCACGACTACTCAGTACGCCTACAAGGTATTCGGCACGCGGATTACCAACAGCGGGAGCAGGCCATCCGGGGACTGGACGGGCATGAATTTCATGGCCGCGCCGGGCGATCTGTTGACAGTCCCCATCGACACCGGCAGCGGCGTGGTTGTACCCACTACGGGCAGCGCCAGTTTTGCGCCTGCCGCCACGGGCACGTACACCACCTACTGGTGGAACGGAGACAGTGACATCCGACAGGGGTACACCAAGAGCAACGGACGGATCAAGGGCGGCATTTTCTACGCCGTCAGTGGGGTGAGCGGGACGGTGAAGTCCGCGATCCTGAAACTGACCCGATTGAAAAATTACGGCAAGGGTGCGCCGGTGCAGGTGAAGGTGTACGGCACCACCAGCGCCGGAAAGAGCGGGAACCCTGCGTTGAGTACGGAGGGCTATGTGCTGGGGACGATTGATGGTGGACAGACGGCGGAATTCGCGCTGCCTGCGGCACTCGTGACCGGATTGGGCAGCGGCACGTACAAGGGGATTGTCCTGTACGCCGACGACACGACGGTGCTCCATGGAAAAACCTACAGCACCAACTACGCGCGGTTTTCCGCCGACGCGCGTTTGACCATTACCTGGACGGTATGACCGGCGCGGCGGCCGGAAGCATAGGATAGGAGGAAGAGGATGTATACGGGAGAACAGCTGGCCCAATGGGCGGAACAGGCCCTGGCGATGCAGGCCAGATACTGGTACGGAACCTGCTGGTACCGGGCCACGGAGGATTTGAGGAAGCGAAAGGCAAAGCAGTATCCCGCCCATTACGGCGCGGCTCGCACGGCGGTTTATCGGCAGCACATCGTCCAGGGGCGCATGGTGTGCGACTGCGTGGGCTTAATCAAGGGATTCTTCTGGACCGGAAACGGCGGGCATGGGCAAAAATACGCTTCCGGCAACTGTCCGGACGTATCCGCCGACGGTATGCTGCGGCTTTGCGCCGTCACGGGAAATCCGCGCGCCCTTCCGGAAAAGCGGGGGCTGGTGCTCTGGCGGAAGGGGCACATCGGCGTTTACGTGGGCGGCGGCTGGGCTATCGAGGCTCGGGGATTTGCCTACGGCGTGGTACGCACCCGGGTGACGGAACGGGGCTGGCAGAAGTGGGGGCAGTTGCCCATGCTGGATTACGGCGCAGAACAGGCGGAAAACCCGCCGGAGGCGGCGGAACCGCTGCTGCGGCAGGGCGCCAAAGGGGAGGCGGTAAGGCGCATGCAGGGGCTTCTGATCCGGTGGAACGCTCAGGCGCTGCCCAGATACGGCGCGGACGGAAAATTCGGCGGGGAAACCCGCAAATGGGTGCTGCGCTTTCAGAAGCAGGCAGGTATTGGCTGCGACGGCATTGTGGGGCCGATTACATGGCAGAAATTGAAGGAGGAATGAACATGGCGTTTCAGTGGATTGCCGCCGTGGCCGGGATTATCAGCATTCTGGGGGCGCTTCTGAAGCTTTTGGGCAAGGTCAACGCCCAGCAGCGGGATTTTGAAGAGACCCGGAAGCTGGCCCGGCGCAACGACGAAATGTGCAAAATGCTTTTGAAGGCGGATCTGGCCATTCTGGACGGCCTGAAGCAGCAGGGCTGCAACGGCCGGGTGACGGATATGCACAACAAACTGGTGGCTTACGCGGTGGATCAGTAAAGGAGGACGGCGTATGCAGCTGGAATATACCTGGGCGTCTCTGGGCACCACCGCGGGATGCAGCGCGGCGGTATTGCTGGTGACGCAATATGTCAAGGACTATCTGCCCCGGTGGCTGCCCACCCGGCTGGCGGTGTGGGGGCAGGCGTTTCTTTTCCTGGCGGGGGCCTGGTTTTTCGGAGAGGAGCGACATGCCCTCAGCGATCTGCCCCTGCTGGCGGTGAATTCCGTCACCATCGCTCTGGCGGCCATGGGGGCGTATGAGACGGCGCTGAAGGAAAAAACCCAGGGAAAGGGATAAAACAGACGAGGCCTCCGGCGCGTGCGCCGGGGGCCTTTTCGGGGCTTTATTTTACTACGCCCTTTTTCAGGATGATATTGGCGTACAGGGCGGTCTCTCCCGTGGCGAGAATGGCGTAGGCCTCCCGGGAGCGGCGGTAGAATTCGAAGCGTTCCACTTCTTCGATTTTGCGGTCGCCTTCCCGGCGGCGGATAATGTCTTTATAATCTTCCCAGATGGCGGGCACGGTGGGGTCGCCGGGGGCGACGGCCATCAGCGCCACCGGGGCCTCCACGTAGGTATCCAGGGGAAGCAGGGTCAGTATCGCGTCCAGAATTTCCGGCACGCCGTGGCCGTCCAGGCGCACCAGCCGGCGGGCGTTGGACGCGGTGGGGAAATTGCCGTCGCCGATGACCAGTTCGTCGCCATGGCCCATTTCCATCAGGATTTTCAGAAGCTCCGGGGAAAGAATGCTTGGAATGCCCTTCAGCACGATTCATCGCTCCTTACATCAAGTTTACCTTTGTTTTTCATTATACCGATACGAAAATTTTTGTCAACCGCGGGGTTCAAATTTCGCTTTCCCGCGCTTGCCAAACGTGCCCTGATCGCTGTAAAATAGAATTCAGAGGTGAAAACATATGGCAAACGATTTCCGCTCCGCGCGATTCTGGGCGCGCGAAATGATTCTGCCCGCGCTGCATTCCGGTTCGCGCGCGATCGACGCGACGATGGGCAACGGCGGCGACACGCTCGCGCTGTGCGAGCTCGTGGGCGAAACGGGGCGCGTTTACGCGTTCGACGTACAGGAAGCGGCAATTGAATCCACACGCGCGCGGCTTCAGAGCGCAGGAATGCTCGATCGCGCGACGCTGATTCACGCCGGTCACGAGCGCATTTCCGAATTCATATCCGAACCGGCGGACGCGATCGTATTCAATCTCGGCTGGCTGCCCGGCGCGCAGCACGGAATCACCACGCGCGTGGAAACGACGCTGTCGGCGGTCGATCAGGCGCTGGAGGCGCTCGCGCCGGACGGCGTAATGACGATCTGCATTTACCCCGGCCACGAAGAAGGCGCGCGCGAGCGCGACGCGCTGATCGATTGGGCAAAGCGCGTCAATCCCCGCCGGTTCGACGTGCTGATCAAAACCTATCTCAATCAGCCGAACGACCCGCCGATGATGCTCGCCGTTCACAAGCTGCTGACCAAAAACAAATGACGGGAGAGAAGCAAAATGAATCCGAATCGAAAGCGCCTGACGCTCGCCCTTTCTCTGATGGGCGGAATGCTGTTTATTTCCTCGATTTTCGCGCTGCACGGCGCGCTGCTGACGAGCATCATTCGCCATTTTCACCTTGAATCCTCCGCGCAGGGATTGCCCAGCTCGCTCGCGTTCGCGGGCAGCTGCGCCGCGCTGGTAATGTCGTTTGCGGTAATCGGGCGAGTATCACGACCCACGCTGCTCAAATGCGCCTCGGGCGCGTGCGCCGCAATGCTGGCGATTTTGTCGTTTGCGCCGACGTTCGCGACCTATCTGATCGCATGGCTGCTGGTCGGCGTCGCGCTTGGATTTATGGACACGCTCCTTTCCTCCACGATGGCGACGCTGTATTCCGGCAAGATGGCGACGCGGATGATGTGCACGATGCATATGCTTTACGGCGTTGGCAGTATGCTCTTTCCGCCGGCATATGCGTTCCTGATGCGCTCGGGGATTGCGTGGAACCGCATATACCTGTTCACTGCGGGGCTCGGCGCGCTGATCTGCCTTGCGTTTACCGCATTTGCGCGCGGCGCGGGCGAAATTCTGCCGAAGAACGAGCCTGAATTCTCGTTTCCGCTTCTGAAAACGCTTTTGAAAAACGGCGTGCTGCCGCTTCTGATGATCGCCAATTTCTGCAACGGCGTGTTCATGGGCGGCGCAACGACGTGGCTGAATCGCTATGTCGAATTGCGCTTCGACGTATCGCTCGGCGATCTCGCGCTGTCGTTTCTGTTTCTCGGCGTGCTCGCCTCGCGCCTGCTGCTGCCGATGACGCCGATTGATCCGAAGAATTACTTAATCGGCGCGGGCCCGCTCGCGTTTATCGCATTTCTTTTCGTCATTCTGATTCCGAGCCGCATCGTCACGTGCGTGGGCATTTCGCTGGCTGGACTGATTCTCGGCGCGATGATCCCATGTATGCTCGATTTCGGCTGCTCGACGTTCCCGGAGAACACGCTCATGATCACCACGCCGATGTTCCTCGCATATTACATCGGTCAGACGCTCGGCTCGCCTGCGGTCGGTTTTCTGGAAAGCCACATCAGCCTTGCATTCGGCGTCGGGACGTGCGCGGCATTCCTCGTCGTCAACAGCTTCTTCTGCCTGCTCGCCGCGCGCAGGCAGCGCAATCAATAATATATTAAATAAATAGGAAGTGATTTTCAAATGGCTCTTCTTCACGTAAATTATCATTCGCGCGTGCTGGACTGCGATATGCAGGCGGACGTGATTCTTCCGGAACAGACCCGCGGTCAGATCGGCATGGAGGGCAAAGATTCCGATTCGAAATGGAAGACGCTCTATCTCCTTCACGGCATGAGCGACGACCACACGATCTGGCAGCGCCGCACGTCGATCGAGCGTTACGCGGCGGAAAAGGGCATTGCCGTCGTGATGCCGACGACGCATCTGGGCTGGTATACCGACATGGCGATCGGCCCCAAATACTTTACCGCCACAGCGATTGAGCTTCCGGAAATCTGTCGCGCGCTGTTCCCGAGAATGTCTGATCGCCGCGAGGACACCTATGCCGCCGGACTTTCGATGGGCGGCTACGGCGCGCTGAAATTCGGCTTGCGCGCGCCGGAAATCTATTCGCGCGTCGCTTCGCTTTCCGGCGCGGTCGATATGGTTGACCACGGCTATGGCGAAAATCGCGCGTACTGGGAAAGCATTTTCGGTCCCTTTGAATCGCTGCCCGGATCGTTCAACGATCTGATGGCAGCGGCGACGGAGCTGAAGGATTCTCCGCTGCGCCCGGACGTGTATATGTGGTGCGGCACGGAGGATTTCCTGCTGCATGGCAATCACAATATGCGCGACCACCTGCGCGCGCTGGGCTATTCGCTCGTTTACGAGGAATCCCCCGGCGATCATCAATGGAAATACTGGGACGCGAAGATTCAGACGGTGCTCGACTGGCTGATTCCCGAAAAGGAGGCGTAAATCATGGCGCTGATTGAAACGAGATTCTTTTCCAAAACGCTCGGTATGTGCGCAACGGTGAACGCACTGATTCCGCAGCCGGCAAATCCTGAATCCGCAAAGCGCGCCTACCCGGTCGTTACACTGCTGCACGGCTATGGTCAGAACGCGTCCGCGTGGATTCGAATGAGCATGATCGAAGCGCTTTCGCGGCAATACGGCGTTGCGGTAATCATGCCGGACGCCTTCTTAAGCAGCTATGCGGATATGGCGCACGGTCTGAAATACCAGACGTACCTTTCCGAAGAACTGCCTGACGTCATGCGCGGCTTCTTCCCGCTCTCCGATCGCCGTGCGGACAATTTCCTGCTCGGCTGTTCGATGGGCGGTTACGGCGCGTTCCGCATCGGGCTTTCGCAGCCGGAAAGCTATTCGGCAATTGGCAGCCTCTCGTCCGGACATCGCAGCATCCCGACGTTCATCGGTCGCCGCGACGACCGCGGATTCGCCATCGCCGACGCAATCTTCGCCTCCGCCGGTTCCGATCCCTCCGACGATGAAACGGAAAGCCGCGCACGTGCGCTTGCAAATGCCGGAACCGCGCCGAAAATTTTCGTCCGCGTCGGAAAATCGGATCCGTATACGCTGGAGAATTGCCGTCAGGCGCGCGATTTCTTCTCCGCGCTGCCGGTTGAATTCGATTATGCGGAAGCCGAAGGCGGGCACAGCTGGACGTTCTGGAATGCGCAGCTGGACGCGTTTTTTCAGTTCTGCGGGCTGACCCGCGAGGAGAAATACCTATGATTCTTTCCGGAAAAATCGTTCATGGAAAGCATCTCGGGCGCACAATCGGCTTCCCGACGGCAAATCTTGAATCCGATTCGCCCTTTCCCGGCGCGCGCGGCGTATACGCGGGCTATTTTCGCGCGCAGGGCGGCGAACGCGTTCCGTGTATGGTCAATATCGGCTCGCACCCGACCGCACCGGAGGGCGCGCCGACCATCGAAGCGAATCTTCTGGACTTCTCCGGCGACCTTTACGGCATTCAGGCGGAAATCGAGCTGGTCGAATTTCTGCGTCCCGAGCGTCGTTTTCCATCGCTGGACGCGCTGAAAGCCCAGCTCGCGCTTGATCGCGAGCATACCCGCGCAGCGCTCGCAATGCCCAAAGGATAGCCGCAACCGACGCTTCATACGCGAAAAAGCGGTTTTCATTCACCTCGTGTTGCAATTTTCTTCCAAATATGATACAATAGCATTACATTCGTGATCATTCGAATGCGCTCTCAAACAAAAAAGCGCCGCACTGCGGCAAGGAGGTTGATTTCATGAAGGCAATCCTTTCGATTTTCATCTGCCTGGCAATGCTGGTCAGCGGCCTCGCGTTCGCCGAACCCGCCGAGACGCCCGTCTCGAAGCTCGCCACCATCGACAACATTTCCGTTCAGGTCGGCACGAAAAGCTATGATCTTCCGCTCGCCGGACATCTCGGCGTTTCCGCAGACAGCGAAAGCGCGCTGATCGATTTCGGCCTGGATTACAATTCCGACACGCTCTTCCCGTTCCAAATAAAGGTCACGAAAGACGCGATCTCCCTGCTGATCGGCAAATCCACCACCGCGTATACCTTCGTAGCGGCGCTGCTGGAGAGCGATGATTTCAGTCTTTCGGACATCTCGGATATGTTTGCCGAACTGATGGACGCCTATCGCATTGCGCCCGCCGACATTGAAGGCGCGGACGAGGCGGTTGCCGAAGCGATTGACAAGGCGTTCAACGCGCCCGAAGAGGACGCGACCTATGAAGGTCAGCCCGCGAAGCGCATGACCGGCACGGTTGAAAGCGATCAGCTGCTCTCGCTGGTCGACGATATTCTGAATGCCGCCGCGCCCAATTACGGGCCGATGGTTTGCGAATACATTCAGCTTCTGGATTCGATGGACGATTCCACGCTGTATCTGGACGAGGAGGATTCCGAGTCCGAACCCGAACCTGAAGAAGAGATCGATTCCATCGGAGCGCTGATAAAATCCGAAGGCATTGAAATTTCCTGCGATTACGATTTCATCACCGTTGAATCCGGCGCGGGCAAGATGGATTTCATCTTCCACGTAAAGGACACGGAATCCGGCTTTGAATTCTCGATTCCGATGACCGTCACGCTCGACGACGCGGGCAATTTGACGCTCGAAAGCGTGTTCCCGATCACGGACGAGGACGACGAAACGGTGAATTGCACCCTTACCGCCACTTCGAACGATGAAAAGCTGAATCTCATGTTTACCGCAGAGGACGAGGCCGACGAAAACAACTCGATTTCCCTCACCTGCGACATGACCGATCTGGGCGACGGTGTGGTGAAATCCGACATTGCGTTCAATCTCTCCTTCATGGAAGACGAAGAACTGTCCACTTTCAGCTACGCCGTTACCGGTACTTCGGATACAAACATGAATTCCGACATGGAATACGCGTTCAGCGTTCAATCCGGTGTGCTCGATTTCGGCTTCAAATTCCATGTGCAGGAGCAGGACGGCGAAATCGAAGACCGCATTGCGGGCGCGAAGAAGGAAAAGTACTTTACGACGGACGAAGACATTGAAAACGGCGCGAGTATGCTCATAATGCGTCTGGCAAGTCTCGCGGGCGACGTTGAAACGCTGATGAACGACAGCACGATCAGCGAATTAGCGGACGCGTTCAACGAGATGAGGGATTCCTATTACGAAGAACTCATTCCCGTGTCCCCCGATCAGAAAACGCGGGAAGATATGCCGTTCGAAATCCCCGAGTTTACGTACCTGCCCAAGGACTTTGAGCTGATCGCCGAACGCTACAGCACCTACACCCTTTACGGCGCGGAGGACGAAGGAATCAAGGGTAACGCGATGCTGCGCTACGATCTCCCGACCGAAAAGGACGAGGATGCCGAAGTTTACGAGCTTCTCTGGGCTGGCTCCGGCATTCGCATCGATATCGACGGTCCCGTAACGGCGAATGCGGAGTATTCGCTGGATGCGGACGGCAAGCTCGTTGAATCCGAACAGCCGACGGTCGAATCGCCGAAGATCACCGTGCTTTCCGACATTGAATACACGATCGAATTCGATTACGAAAACGTCAGCTATTGCTTCTACGTTTACGACAACGTGCTTCCCATCGAAGACGTTCCGACCTTCCTCGCCGGAATCGTCTGGGCGGAATAACAGATTCACAGAAAACGGCGGCGAACCCGTTTGGGGTCGCCGCCGCGATTCATTTTGGGTATTGCCTGCCGAATTTCATTCGCAAACTCAATACCTCCATGCAAAAGGCGACGGAAATTCCCGCCGCCTTTCAAATTTACGCCTTCACAAAGCGCTGGAAGCTCTTCTTGCCCTTCTTGACCAGCGCGCCTTCGCCGGAAAGCATTTCCGCCGTGAACGCAAAATCCGCGTCCGCAATCTTTTCGCCGTTGACCGAAACGCCGCCCTGCTGAACCGCCTTGCGCGCTTCTCCGTTCGATTTCGTCATGCCCGCGCGGGTCATCCATGAAATCAGGCGCGCGTCCGCCGCGAGATCGGCTTCGGAAATCTCCATCGTCGGAATATTTTCGCCCATTCCCGCGCCGCCGAACAGCGCTTCCGCCGCCTGCTGCGCCTTGGTCGCTTCCTCTTCGCCGTGAATCAGCTTCGTAACCTCGAACGCCAGCACGCGCTTGGCTTCGTTGATTTCGCTGCCCTGAAGCGCGCCCAGACGCCGAACCTCGTCCATCGGCAGGAAGGTCAGCAGTCCCAGACACTTCTCAACGTCCGCGTCGTCAACGTTTCTCCAGTACTGGTAGAAATCATACGGCGAGCACTTGTTCGCATCCAGCCACAGCGCGCCCTTTTCGGTCTTGCCCATCTTGCGGCCGTCGTGGGTCA
>OLPR01003395.1_pt1 | contig 10671 bp, 13 predicted proteins | sample 1672761 | NCBI WGS metagenome assembly OLPR01 (sample SAMEA3136721, study PRJEB25190) | human gut metagenome | biome: human gut; feature: human-associated habitat; material: faeces | place: Austria | collected 2013
TGCTCGGCGCTAAAAGTCGATCAGACCTCAGGCGGGCAGTATCTAAATGAGCTGGAGGTTTCTATAAACAGACTATTGCCCTGACTGAAGCCTGCATGATAAAATAACAGCATGAAAAAGCATTTATTTTTACAGGCGCCGATACAGGCAGGCAAATCAACTTTGCTTCAGGAGGCTATGGAGCCTTACAGAGAATACATAGGCGGGTTTGTATCACAGCGTTTAAAAGACAACAGTCTTAATACTTTAGGGTTTCGGCTGGCAGATTACAGCACGCGCCCTGAACTTACATCCACATTTTCAGACGAGCTTTCAAACATATTTATGAAACGCACCACCGAAGAAAAGTGGTTCAAATTATCCGTCTTTGAAAATCAGGCAATAGAAATTCTTGAAAAAGCAAGGAGGTCCAAAAAGATAATACTGCTTGATGAAATCGGCGGAGGAGAACTGAAATCGGATATATTTAAAAATTATCTGGACAGGCTTCTTATGGGTAATGTTCCCTGCATTGGAGTACTTAAAGCCCCTAAGGCTGCTGCAAATACCGGCAGAGGAATAGGCACTGACCTTAAAGATGAAAACGCCCTGCTTCACGAAAGACTTGACGCATATAATGCTGAGTTACTTATGTACAGCAGAGATAAATTCTATGAGCAGAAGAAATATATACAAAGGTTTATTGAGGAAAAGCTATGTGGACATTTTATGACAGATTGATTGACGGTATAGACGAATGTATTACTGTCGACAGAGTTGTTTCCGGTGCAAGCTGGACAGTCGTTAAGGCGGGAGAATACTGCGGTCTGTCTGCCAATATAGAGGGCAGACGCACCTCTCCTGATTTTCCTGCGTTTAGAGGTAAGTCCCTTAGAGAAGTGGCGAGGCTTTGCAAATCGTGGGATTTTGCAGAGGCTGCAATAGGGGCCGCCGCAGTTAATGCCTATTACAACAGCTGCAGGTTTTTAACCGATACAGCACTTTCTGCAAACAATACCTTTGATGCATATGAAAATCTTACCGCAGGAAAAAAGGTTGGAATGATAGGCCATTTTATGCACCTTGAGGGCATCCTTACCAAGGCAGATGTTTATATTATTGAGAAACGCCCCGAAGTGGGTGAATATCCGGAGGCGGCCTGTGAATATCTGCTTCCTGAAATGGATTTTGTCTTTATAACCGGTTCTGCTTTTGTTAACAAAACAATGCCAAGGCTGCTTGCGCTAAGCAGAAAGGCTCACACAGTAGTTATAGGACCGAGCACTACAATGTCTGACGTGCTGTTTGACTACGGCGCCGATGAGGTTTCGGGACTGATGATAACAGATCCAGCCGCAGCAATGCACACCGCAGTTTTTAACGGTCACAGAAACATATTCAGATGCGGCAGTAAATTAAGACTTTTGAAATAAACGGATAAAAAACGGCAGAGGGGGCTTATTCCTCTGCCAAAAAAATATTCTCTAATATTTATTTAAAATTGTAGTTTCTAACTTAGTTATTATTTAAGTAAACCCTTTTCGACGATTATATCAATCATCTCAGCACAATCTACAAAAGTCTTTTTGATACTCTCAAGTGCTCTACTCATAATATCCCTCTTTTCTCTTAACCATCTTGTGGTTATTTTGATTATTTCTTAACTACATTGTTATTATACCACCTTTATTTGTGGTTTTCAACAACTTATATCGAACTAATTTGCTCTTTTTAACAAATTTATTTATGCCCTTATTTAAGATTTTTCAGTCAAATCATAATCTTGCTGTACTTCCAGCCTCATATTTTCTCATATACGCCTTTTTTTCAGCAGCTGTCCTGTCCTGCACGCTAAAAAAGAACAGATTTGCAGTTTATCGCTTTGCTCCTCTGTCCTTTTCTATATATTCTTGCTTTTTATACTCTGACAACTCTCACACCGCCGGTTTCGGGCTTCTGCCATGCATCTTCAACGCTGCCGCCTTTGAGATTGTTTTCAATACACCGTATAACGCCGCTGTGCGCTACTATGAATATTTCCCTGCTGTCGTCTTTTTTAAGAATATCCGTCAGCGCTTTAACGACTCTGTACTGCAGATCATAGAAGTTTTCGGCTTTGTTTCCGGTTTTGAATGAAAACAGGTTTTTCCCTCTTTTTTCGTACAGCTCCGTAAATTCCCCTCTGATATCCTCTATATATCTGCCGTCCCAGCTTCCCAGGTTCATTTCCCGAAAGCCTTTTACCTCCGTCACTTCACTGCATATAATCTGCGCTGTTTCCCTTGCTCTTTTGAGGTCGCTGGAATATATTCTGTGTATATTACCGGGCAGCTTTGCTTTTGCCTCTTCTGCCTGCTTCCTGCCGGTTTCACTGAGAGGCACGTCTGTCTGTCCCAGAAATATTTTGTCCTTATGCTGCTGCGGCTGCCCGTGCCTTACAAGATAAAAGGTTCTGCCTTTTGCAAGGTCTGAAAGAGCTTCTGATTTCATCCCCCGCTCATAGAATTCTTTGAGTTCTTCATAAGCTGCAGGGGTGTCCATATCCAGAACAGTGCTTTCTCTGCCGGTTTCAACTCTTATCATAAGGTCATCATATTTGTCGGTTATACCTTTAAGTCCGTTAGTGCCGTCGTGACTCAGTATCTCATCTCTGTATTTCATGGGGATATACAGAGGGTGTCCTTTTTTGCCTCTGCAGCATGGAACAATAAATGAACTGTCATCTTTAATCTCCCTGACAAGGTCATATACTGTTTCTTTTTCAAGCAGGGGACAGTCAACAGGTATAAGGAAGAACCCTCTTAAGGTTCTGTCTGTTTTTCTGACTCCCGCCTGTATTGAGGTGAACATTCCCTTCGGAAAGTTTTCGTTATAGCTTTCGGTCACATCAAACCCTTTGATAAGGGACTTGAGAACTTCTCTGTTGTGTCCGCTTACAACCACTATGTCCTTAATGCCTGCATCATAAAAAGAGGCGATAAGCCTTGCTATGACTGTCTTACCGCCTATCTGAAGCTCGGGTTTGAAGCTTCCCATTCTTGACGAATAGCCTGCCGCAAGTATTACGGCTCCTATTCTGTTATTTACCGTAGCCTGCTCTGACATTAATCATTTCTCCCGCAATGCTTACTGCAATCTCCTCCGGAGTTTCAGCGTGTATTTCAAGACCTATTGGTGAATATACCTTTTCAAATTCGCTTTCGTCAAAGCCTTCTTTTTTGAGCGCTTCATAAAGAACCTTGTTTTTGTTTCTGGAACCTATCATTCCAAGGTAAGCGCAAGGGAGTCTGAGAGCATCTCTTAAAACGTCAAGGTCACCCAGGTGGCCTCTTGTAACGATTACTATATAGCTGTTTTCGTCAATTTCAATACCTTCAAAGGAATTCCTGAATGAATCTATAGTCTTTACCTCATATGCATCAGGAAAACGTTCTCTGTTGGAATACTCCTCTCTGTCATCTATTACAACTGTTCTGAAATTCACATATCTCAAAAGCTTCTCTGCTTCAAGCGCAACGTGTCCTGCGCCGAAAATGTATGCTGTGGTAATCTGTTCAAATTCTTCTTCAAAAGCTTCAGGATGAGCGGCATCCACATACTGTATCAGAATATCGGCATCACCGCCGCAGGCCATTCCTATGCCCTGCTCTGAAGTATCCAGTCTGAAATGAAACACTCTGCTTTTTTCCTTTGTCTTAAACACCTCTGCCGCAAGTCTCTCAGTTTCGGCCTCTATCTTGCCGCCGCCTACGGTACCTATGGTGCTGCCGTCTTCCCTAACCAGCATGCACGCGCCTTTTTTTCTCGGTGTTGAACCCTCTGAATTTATTATCTTGCACATTACAAAGCTTTCGCCCTGCTCCAGCATATCTCTGCCGTGATAAATTACTTTCTGTGACATAATTACCTCCTGTTTTTTACTCTGTCTATTCTCTTTAAAACACTTCCGCAGGCGCATTCCTCCGTAATCCATCTGGATATATCGCCTGTCCTGTACCGTATGAAAGGCATAGCCCTCCTTGTAAGTGTCGTAAATACTATTTCTCCCCACTGCCCGTCTGAAACGGGTCTGCCTGTTTCGGGATCTATTATTTCAATATATATATCGTTTTCTCTGACATGATAGCCTGCTCCCTGTCCGCAGGACACAGCGCAGCCAAGTCCCATTTCCGTCATACCGTAATGCTCGAAAGTCCGGCTGCCCCAGCTTCGTAAAATTCTCTGCCTTACACTCTCTGATACATAGTCAGAGGAAAGCAGCACTGTGCCTGCTCTGATATCAGGGTTTTCTTCGGAAAGCTCTGCAATATATTCGGGCGCTCCGATTGCGCAGTCGATATGCCCCTTAGGCTCAAAGCTGACCTCAACACCTGTTCTTTCAAGAGCTGTTTTTAAAAGCAGCCCTATAGAACCCTCTGATGTGTGCGGAAACAGTATCAGCGCTCTGTCGCCTTTCCCTACCATAAACTGCATGCCGTTTGCAAAGTAGTCAACGGTCAGCTCCTGATCCTCTGCGGTAAAATATATTCGTTTGGGTCTGCCTGTCGTGCCGCTTGTCTGAAGAGTTACAATTCTTGAAACCTCCGAGGCTCTGACACATACCATCTCTTCACCGAAGTTTCTTAAATCCTCAGGAGTTGTAAATGGCAGGCTTTCAAAGTCACCGATATCACACTGCTCATATAGTCTGCTGTAAAAGCTGCTGTTTCCTTTTGCATATTCTACGGTTTCTCTCAGCTTTTCTCTCTGGTATTTCTCCAGTTCTGTCCTTGAGCTCATATCCAGCCTGTGCTTCCCGGCTATCCACAGATCCAGCCATTTTTTGTTCATCTAGCACTCCAGCTCAAGTATCTCAAATACGTATTTAATAGTTTCCTCGGTTATAACGGGGCATTTTTCAACCTTGTTGATAGGCTGTCCCTCCATAAGATTGCTGCAGATTTTATCACCAAAGGCGTCCTCAAACCAGTCCTCAAGGTCTGCGGCATTTTCGGGTCCTGTCTTGGGATCTGCAAGATGCAGCAGACACTGGGCTGCCGTAAGCACTCCGCAGGGCTTCTCGCAGTCAACATCTCCGCACAGCGCCGATATTGCTTCTATAAGGTCCTCGTTCTGTTTACCGAGAGCTCTGAGTCCCATTTCCATAACCATCTGGCTGCAGCAGTAGCCCTGCAGTTTAAGTTCAAATAATTCTTCTTTCATATTCTCACCTCTTCTGTGCTGCAAGCATAAAATATCCTGTATTTTTTTTATTTTTGACATTGCATATAATGCTGTCTTCTTTACCGTCAAGTATTGTCTCCGCCATATACTGGGTAAGGTCCTCGGTTCTGTCCTCAAAGTGAGTTATTATGAAGCCCATTTCCTCCAGCTGATCTCCCAGAGGCCCTATTATGAATTTACCGTCGTGGCGGAAATCAACGGCTTTAGCTGTTCTCTCCTCGCAGTCTCCCTCCTTGTGTTTGCGCATTGCCTGTCTGTCTGCCTCTATTCTTATGGCTTTGATGAAATTTCTTTCGGGATTTATATGAAACAGATCACTTAATATGAGCCTGCCGCCTTTTTTGAGTACGCAGTAGGCTTCGTGAAGCGCTTCATCAGGCATATTTATTACGGACAGTACACATTCCATAAACACACCGTCAAAGGTCTTTGAGGAAAAGTCGTCAAGGAATTCACCGTCGCCCAGTCTGATGTCAAGATCGGGATTTGCCTTGCTTCCCTCTTCAATAAATCTTAAATTCATATCCACGCCGACACAGTCAAGACCGTATTCATCGGTGAGAAATCTCATAGTTTCGCCGCGTCCGCAGCCCACATCAAGAATTTTGTCTCCTTTTTTAAAGCCCGCAGCCTCTGCCGCGCTTCTTGTTATATCAAAGTTTCCGGGTCTAAGCATCTGTACCTCCTGTTTAATTTATTTTCTGTATATGCTGTTGTATGCGCAAAACGGTATAAGTCTGTCATCGTCTGTAAGCTGCACCACTCTGCATCTTTTCAGTCTCTCTGCATCGAGATTGGAAAGGTCCATAAAGGCCATTCCCGATACTGTAAACATATTTGATTTATAGTAGGTAATAAATTCATCAAGGTCTACAGGCTCGTCCGCACAGCAGCAACAGCTCTCCTCAGCAGGTGCTTCACCGCAGCAGCAGGAGCTTTCTTCCTCAGCCTCTCCGCATGAACAGCAGTCTTCGTCTGTTTCCTCATATTCGGGCAGGTCCCATTTGTTTAAAACAAAATCCCTGTCCTTTCTGATTATTTCAAGAGGGTCGTGGCTGTCACAGCAGCTTACCCCTGTTTTCCTTGTCTGCTCTGTTATGAGAGAACGTATACTGCCGTCTTTTTCTCTGAGATAAGTTCCGTAGAAGCAGCACATTGTATGACCTGTGGTTATAGGGCACAGGTCGCCTGTTTTGAACAGTCCGTCTGTCTGCTCCTCTATAGCTCGCATACAGTCAAACATTGTGACTCTGTTTTCGTAATCCTTATCGGGCACTCTGCCGAAAAAGCTGACCGGCTGGAAATGTATGCCCTTTACCACATCTCTGTTTGCTATGAGAAATCTCATCAATTCCCCTATGTTGTCAAGGTTGATGTTTTTGACAACCGTAGGTACCAGTGTAACCGGAAGTCCCGCTCTCCTACAGTTTTCGATGGCCGAAAGTTTCGTATGAAGCAATGGCTCGTTTCTCATCTGCATATATATTTCATCGGTTGTACCATCAAATTGCAAATATATTACGGAGACTCCCGCATCTTTGAGCTTCTTTGCGTAGCCCTTTTCTTCTGCTATTCTTCTGCCGTTGGTGTTTATCTGTATATATTCAAAACCCTTGTCTCTGCCCATTCGGATTATCTCCGGCAGGTCATCTCTGACCGTAGGCTCGCCGCCGGAAAGCTGTATGTTGAATTCTCTTTCTTCGCCCAGCTCCAGCAGCAGATCATATTTTCGTTCTATCTCTGACAGCGGCATATCGTTTCCCGCATCTTCCGCCTTTGCAAAGCAGTAAGGGCAGTGCTGGTTGCATCTGTCTGTTACGTCTATGAGAACGCAGCAGGCTGTTTGCAGGTGGTTCTCACAGGTGCCGCAATGAAGCGGACATTCTCCCTCAGCGCCTTTAGTTATGTTAACCTTTGGCGGTATGTTGACAACCGGGTGCTTTGTCCACCTGATATAGTCCTGCGGATTTCTTGCCACAAGAGCCGAAACCTCCCCGTGCTCAGGACATTTTTTTCTTATAAGGACTTTTCCTGCTTCAAGCACATATTCCGCCTCTACCGGCTTGTGACATACAGGGCATATACTCTGTGTTTTTGATAAAGTTATCATTCTTGTCTCTCTTTATTTGAATTCAGGAATTCTCCTGAGTATGAAATACGATACTATTCCGATGATTGCGCCGCTTGCGACTCCCGAAAATATGAGAACCGGAAAGTACACAAATATCCTTATATTCTCCACCAGCAACGCCGCCACCAGTATCTGTCCCAGATTGTGAGCAACGCCGCCTGCTATTGAAACTCCCGTAATCGAAAACACCTTTGCTTTTTTGACAAGCACCATCACTGCAAAGGACATAAGCGCTCCCGCCAGCGAATAAAGTGCTCCGAAGAGTCCGCTGAACAAAAGTCCCGCCACCAGCACCCTGACTGTGTTTATGCCAAGCGCATATCTGTATCCCAGTCTGTACAGAGCGATTATGACTACAAGGTTTGCAATGCCAAGCTTGATGCCCGGCACGCCGAAGTTAAAGGGTATCAGTACTTCTATATATGAAAATATCAGCGCCAGAGCCGTCATAAGACCTGCTACTGCTGTTTTTTTTGCACTGTTTTTACTGTTCATTTTATCTGGCTACGGCATCAAGCTCCGAGCTTCCTCCTGTGATTTCTGCAACTACTTTGTTGGGCAGGCAGATTATACTCTGCCCTGTTTTGGAAATACTGCCCTGACTGATACAGTCGTGTCCACTGCAGTCTGCCGATTTCATATACATACTGCCGTCTTTGATTGCAATTATGTTTGTATGTCCGTTCTCTGCAACTGTGATTTCTCTGTCCTCATCAAGGGCGTATATGCCGTAAAGTTTGCCGTCTGAATATATCTCCGCACGGGAGCCTGCTTCCTGTCCGAAAGACAGCATATATGACATGGCAAGCCCTGCAATTATAAGAACCGCTGCCAGAATTATGTCTGCTTTTTTAATCATTTTTCTTAAACTCCACGCTGCTTATAATAATGGAAAGCAGTATCAGAATGCTTCCCGCAATCTGCACTCCCTGCATTATCTCATGCAGGAATATGCAGCCAAATACCGTCGCCGAAACTGACTCCAGCGGGAATATAACGCCGGCCTGTGAAGCCGAAGCGTATTTGACTCCAAAGGTAAACAGAAGCTGTGTAAAGAATGTACCAAATACTACAAGGTATATAAATTCCATAACTATCGGCGCCGAAACCATATCAAATGATGGTACCGGTTCTCCCAGCGCCAACGCCATTACAAGAGCAACTGCAAAAGAAAATATAAACTGCATGCCTGTTATCAGGGATACGCTGGTTTTTCTTGTGAAATAGTCTGCCGTAACTATCGCTCCCGCATAGCAGAAAGCGCTCATAAGAGAAAGCATCTCGCCCTTGCCCATGGAAAGCGCCCCTGAGGTAATGCCCGTTATGGACATTATTGTAACGCCAGCCATTGCTATGGCTGCGCTTACAAACACTTTGCCTGCAGGTCTTGATTTTTCGATTATCCATACCATAAACGGGACTATTACAACATAGGCTGCCGAAATGAAGGCGTTTACTCCTGTGTTAATCAGCTCCAGTCCCATAGTCTGAAGCGCGCCTCCAAGTCCGAACAAAGTCCCGCAGATTGCGCCTCTTTTCCAGTCGCCTGCCGTAGCCGCTCTGAAATCCTTTCGCCAGATTACAAGCGCCATAATAGCAGTAAGCGCATCCCTTATAATGTTTGTCCAGTTGGGCGCGATTGTGTCAAGCACGTCTTTAGCTACAACATATTCGCCTCCCCAAAGTAGCGCAGCAATAACCAGTGATATAACGCCTACCGGCGCTCCGTATTTTTTTACAAGTTTATCAAGCAAGCAAAGTCCTCCCTATAGATGTTCTGTCTAAATTATATCATCTTTGAGCGCCTGCGAAAAGGAAAAACATTGCTCCGGCAATTATAAAAAGACCCTGTTTATAAAATATCATATACAAGGATCTAAAATACCCCGTATAACAGCAATTATATCATACGGGGTTTATATTCAGTTTAAAGCTTTTGGGTATGCAGATTATCTGCAAAAGTTATAGCAACTCAACTTTCTCTTTAGGCAGCCCTGTATATTTAACAATCTTCTCTACAGGCTCATTATCCACTTTCATCGCCTTCGCCATCTCCAGTGCTTTTGAAGCCTCGCCCTGAGCAATTCCGGCTTCAAGGCCTTCAGTTCTGCCACGTTCTTCGCCTGTCTTTTCGCCCTGCTCTCTGGCTTCCTGTATATCGTGCATTCTTTCCTCATATGCGTTCATATACTTCACTCCAATCTCATCATTTGCCTTAATGGAAGATACTATCTCATTAAGCCTGATTATTCTCTCATATCCTGACGATAATGCCTTATCGTCAGTTGTTTCCTCAAAGTATTCAAGCATAGCTATAAGCTCATTGCTCACTCCCGCAGTATCTTTGCCTTTGGTGTTCAGATAGAGAATTACTTCTCCGTCATATACCTCTTTGTCAGGATATCCCTCATACATTCTGCGAACTGTATAGCGGTATTTTCCTTCTCCGCCCATATCAAAGCCTGCTATTACTATCATACACAGGTCACTTAACCTGTTATAGTCTATAGTTCCCTCAGGCAGCAGCTTGCTTGTCATTAACGCGCCGTAATAACGCATTCTTTTATGCATGTTATTTTCGTTTTCTTTCTGCACTTCGGCGTTGTAAACTCTATTATCGTCACCTATGGCGCATACATCAAGCCTTGCTATTTTGCCCAGAAGCTCCTTTCGTTTCTCATTCTCCGCAATGGGTTCCCCTTTAAAGTTGATTTCTTTTTCAAGGATGATTTCAAGAATTATCTTATATGCTTCTGCGCTCTCAATTACTTCACTAAACAGAAAGCGATCCATAAGGTTTAAATCCTGCAGTTTTTTAGGTGGGTTTGTATGCAATCTTATATTTCCTGCCTATTTTATCAGCGAAGCTATAACATCCACAAATTCACTTTCAGTCAGCCCCTGACCTATTATCTGAAAGCCGGCGTCTTTATACATAAACTGCGCATAATAATATCCGTCAGCCTCAGCAATTTTCACCTCTGTACCCTCTATAACCGACCTCTCCTCTATTTCATCAAAAAACGCATAGCAGCTTACAGGCAGGCTTCCCTTTTCAATCTCCAGATTTACACTTCTTGAAAAATCCTCATTGGAGTAATTCAGAATGACTCCGTCATAATATACATCTCCTGTGCCGCCGTTTTCTCTGTACACACCCTGAATATCATCCCATTCCTCAAGGTCTTTGGGAACCTCGGGAAACAGCTCTGTTCCGTAATATTCAGTCAGCGAAGCTTTATCCATTTCAACAAAATCCTCAGGCTTAAGTTTAAAATCAAGCTTCCTGCTGCTGTCTGTCATAATGCCGTCGGTATGTCCGATTACAATTTTATTCC
>OLPR01003400.1_pt1 | contig 10656 bp, 9 predicted proteins | sample 1672761 | NCBI WGS metagenome assembly OLPR01 (sample SAMEA3136721, study PRJEB25190) | human gut metagenome | biome: human gut; feature: human-associated habitat; material: faeces | place: Austria | collected 2013
AGCGATAATAACTTTTTTCCTGGACAAATTGATCGATGACAATCTGTTTAGGAAGTGTGTATCCTTTGTGTACTAGATTGACATAAGCTTGGTTGTGCAAACGACATTTCATATCTACCATGTTACAAGAATCATGCATGTCATTATATTTTGAATTGGGTACAATCAAAATACTGTGTGGACACAATTCTTTTATAATAGGAGCTAATTTACGAATTTTAATATCATCGACTTGTTTAGAATCTTGAATCCCCAAATGAGCAAGCTTTTCTCTTGCTTTTTTTGTAACAATACAGCTTGCCACTACAACAGGACCAAAATAATCGCCAGTACCAACTTCATCACTTCCAGCTTGATCATATGCTTCTTTTTTACTTTCTTCTTTCTTTTCAGGTTCTAGCCAACTTAAATCAGCTCCCTGAAAAACGACTTTACCACTTGTATAAGCTATAATTGTACACTCTTTTGTTTTGATTTGATAATACGTATATTGAGGTGTACTTTCATTTAATATAAATGGGGTTAATCGATTTTTTAATTGGATTATTTCCTCTTTTGTCATTTTCTTTGTCAATATTGCCATTTTAATCACCTTATTTAGTTTACCATAAAATTTGTGTTAAAATAGGTAGGAACGGAGTATTTTATGAAACGAAATTTTAGAGATGAACTAAATCAGGCAATTGATTTCTCAAGTGTACTAACTCAGATTTCTGCATTTTCCAGTTTTTCTTGTTCCAAAGAAAAGACTTTAAATGCATTGCCTCAATTTAATAAATTAGAAATACAAGAACAATTAAATTATGCCAAAGAAGCAATTCAGTTTGAACAAAACGGGTTGTTACTATCGTTATCAGGTGCAAATGATATTTCTTTACCTGTTTCAAAGGCAACTAAACAAATGACTTTAACAAGCAAAGAATTGATATCTATCTATCATTTTTTAACTGCAGTCAAACAGGCTAAACAAAGTTTGGATTCTTCGGAATTTAGTGAATTGACAAATCTAGCTCAATCTATGGAGGGTTGTTCTCGTTTAATGGATTCAATCATTTCAAAAATTGATTTGACAGGTTCAGTAAAAGAAGATGCTACTCCTGCTTTAAAAAGTATGCATAAGGCATTAGTTGATACGCGTCTTGTTCTACAATCAAAATCTAGACAGTTTTTAAAAAAGAATAGTTCTAAATTGATGGAAAATATGACGACAACTGTTTCTGGGCGTGTTGTTGTTTTGGTACGTGCTCAAGATAAAAATGCCTTTGGCGGTATGATTCACGGACAATCTAGTTCAGGTCTTGCTTACTATGTTGAACCATCAAGCTTTGTATCGGATAATAATGAGATTTCTTCTTTACAAATTCGTATTGAAGAAGAAAAGAAGCGTATTTGTAAAGAATTGTCTTTACAAGTTAAGAAAAATGCCTTGGCATTAACTTCTGCATTAGAAACATTAACTGTAATTGATGTAGCTTTCACAAAGGCAAAATGGGCAGTACGCTATGACGGATGCATTCCATCGTTACAATCTAGAGATCATTCTTTATATTTAGAACATGCTAAACATCCATTGATTGATGAAAAGAAAGTGGTATGCAATACATATGAATTAAATGATCGACAGGCATGTTTGATGATTTCAGGACCGAATATGGGTGGTAAAACAGTTACATTAAAAACAATCGGCTTGTTTGTTGCACTAGCCCATGCTGCTTTTCCGGTGCTTTGCCACAAAGCCATTTTACCATTCTATCAATCGATGTATTTTGATATTGGAGATCGTCAATCTATTGAAAATAATTTATCTACATTTTCAAGTCATATTTCAAGATTATCAAATATTTGTCAAATGAGTGATGAAAATAGCTTTATTTTATTAGATGAAATTGGTAATGGTACAGATCCTTTAGAAGGAGCTAGTCTTGCGGTTGCGATATTAGAGTATTTGATTTCTAAGAAAAGTACGATTATTACTTCAACTCACTATTCACAAGTTAAAACGTATGGAAAGGCAAATGATGCTGTTTTAGTTTCTAGTGTAGAATTTAATCCAGAAACACTTAAGCCGACTTATAAATATATTCCGGGCGTATCCGGTGCGAGTTATGCTTTTCATATCGCAAGAGAATATCATTTAGAAGAAACAATTTTAGCAAGAGCGGCTTTTTTAAAGGATGAAAATGAAAAACAGACGGAAAAAGAGTTGGAAAAATTAGAAAAGCTTCAAAATGATGTTTTGAAACAGAAAGAGCGTTTTAATTTGTTGATAGAAGATGCGCATCGTGTTCAAAAAGAAGCTTATGAAAAAGAAAAAGAAATTGAAAAGCGTAAAGCTGAATTGGATACCACATATCAAGAACAATTAAATGAGATGCTAGAAAAGAAAAAAGCACAGGCCAAAGAAATTCTGACTGTACTTCGCAAGGAAAAAACGGGTAAACAACATAAACAAATCGAAAAGATGCATGAATTGGATCTTTTAAATGATAATATGCTTGAGATGGAAGTGGAAGAAAAGAAAGAATTTAAAGTGGGTGACTATGTCAAGATTATAGGCTTGAATTCACATGGAGAAATTGTAGATATTCGAAGAAATGAAGCTACAGTTTTAACGAATGGAATGAAGATGAAAGTGAAGCTTTCAAAGTTGGAGCCTATGCATAAACCGCAAATCAAAAAAACAACATATAAAGCGCATGTAGAAAGTGTATCGAGTCGCTTTCCTTTAGAGTTGAATCTAATTGGAATGCGTGTTGAAGAAGGTATTGCAGCTTTAGATAAATATTTAGATCAGGCTGTTGTAAAACACATAAAACAAGTTCGTATTATTCATGGTATGGGTACGGGTGCTTTGCGTACAGCTGTATGGAAGGATTTAAAGAAACAGCCAAATGTTTCTAAATTTACAAGTGCAGGTCCAAGCGAAGGTGGACTTGGAGCAACAATTGTCATATTAAAGTAGGGGATAAAATGAGTGTTTCTAAACATTTACAAGATAAATTGGCATTACTTCCAGATTCACCTGGTTGTTATATCATGAAAGATGAACATCAAAATATTTTGTATGTAGGAAAAGCTAAAGTTTTAAAAAATCGTGTACGATCTTATTTTCATGGTACGCATAACAATAAGACAACGCGTTTGGTTTCGCATATTCGAGACTTTGAATTTATTGTAACGGGTAGTGAAAAAGAGGCTTTATTATTAGAAATCAATCTAATTAAAAAACATACACCGCCATATAATATTATGTTTATGGATGACAAGACATATCCATATATTGAGATCACAAAGGAAAATAATTTTGTGGTTCGTACAACGCGTAATATAAAAAATAAGAAGAATGAATATTTTGGTCCTTATCCAAGTAGTCAATCGGCTTATGAAATTGTTAAGTTGATTAATCAAATCTTTTGCGTACGTAAATGCCGTCATATTCCAGATAGTCCATGTTTGTACTATCATATGCACCAGTGTTTAGGACCTTGCATTAATGATATTGATCCTAAGGAAAATGAGAAGACGCGTAAGAAAATTAAAAAATTCTTGCAGGGTGATACAAAAGAGGTCATGGATTCTTTGCAATCTAAAATGTTAGAGGCGAGTGAAAATTTACAGTTTGAAAAGGCACAAGAAATCTATAATACGATTCAGGCGTTACAGCATGTTATTGAAAAACAAACAATCGACTTTAAAGATCGAGCAAATCGTGATGTTTTTGGATATTATGTGGATTCGGGTTACATTTCTTTTCAAGGGTTCTTTATTCGTCAAGGTAAATTGTTGGAAAGAAATATGTCTATTACACCTTTGTATGAAGATGAGATGGATGCCTTTACAAGTTTTATTGTGCAATATTATGAGAAAAATGTTGTGCCTAAAGAAATATTGGTTCCTGAAGGTACGCCGATAGATGTTTTAAAAGAAGCTTTAAATACGAATGTACATATTCCTGTTCGTGGAGAAAAGAAAAAGTTGATTGACTTGGTGTACAAAAATGCGAAAGAGGCGCATGAACAAAAGTTTAAACTGGTATTTCGCAAGGATAACGAATTAAAAAAGGCCAATGATATGTTGAGTGAGATTTTTAAGACGGATATTCATACTGTAGAAATGTTTGATAACTCACATATTCAAGGTACGTTTAATGTTAGTGGTTTAGTTGTTTTTAAGAATGGAATTCCTGATAAAAATTCGTATCGTCATTATAAATTGGATGGTTACAGAAGCGATGTCGATAGTATGAAAGAAGTTATTTATCGAAGATACTTCAGGTTGTTAAAAGAGCATCAGCCAATGCCCGATTTATTATTGGTGGATGGTGGTGCCTTACAGATCAATGCTGCCAAAGAAATTATAGATATGTTACAACTTAATTTACGCGTTGCAGGTTTAGTGAAGGATGATAAGCATGCGACAAGAGCTTTAATGGATTCAAATCTTAATGAAATTCCAATAGATTCAAAGTCCAGTTTATTCTTTTTATTGACACGTATGCAGGATGAAGTGCATCGTTTTGCGATTACGTATCATAGAAAACTTAGAGATCAGTCTATGACCAAATCGGTATTGGATACGGTGAGTGGAATTGGACCAAAGCGTAAGAAAGAATTGTTGAAGCATTTTAAGAGTATGAAACAAATGCGCCAGGCGAGTGTTGAAGAAATAGCTACAGTAATTCCTGAAAATGTTGCTAAGATTCTTTATGCTCGTTTGCATGAGAATTGATAGTTTAGTATAATATTTGGCGTGAGGTACTTATTTTGATTAGTAAAAAAGAATTGCGAGCACGTGTTCTTTTGATTGTGGTTTGTTTTGCGATAGGATGTTATTGCCTATACTACATGGATAAATCATATGATCCTTTGGCTCGATATCCTTATACCACCGATGAGAATCGCGATATTATTCTAGAATATTTGGATAGTGATGATATTGATTATTTAGTCAATCAACATATTACGCCAGATAAATTTATGGATTTTATCGAGTTGAGTGATTTTGATTTAAAAAACACGTTATATTATAAAGAGGCAAAGGATACGCAGGATGCCGATAATGAATATATTGTCAATTTTGTAAATCGTTTTCGAAAAAATTTTTCGTATGAATCTTTAAAAGAATTGTTATCCCACTATTCTTATATTGATTTAACAACTTTTTATGAGAATGAAGCCGTATTATATTCAAATCTTAGATTGGTGACGGATCCGACAAATCCTTATACCGTTTTAAACCAGGAGAATACAGTCTATAAGTATGCTCCAGAAAATTTAGTTTCTTATAATGGTGTTTATGTGCAGAGTGCTATGGTTGATGATTTGACGAATATGTTGGATGCTTATAAATCCGTAATGGACGAACAAGATCAGCTTAGTATTTCAAGTGGATATTTAAATTATGAAGAAATATTAGATTTATATGTCAATGCTTCAAAAGAATTTAGTGGTATTGATAATTATATGTTTAGTGCTGGTAAAAATGAGCAGCAGCTAGGCTATACAATTGTTTTAAATGGACAAGATGAGTGGATCAACCTTTGTAAACTTTATTTAAATGAAGATATGGATTACACACAGGTACAGGAAGAATTATCAAAAGAAAACCAGAATCGTGTTGAATGGCTCCTTGAAAATGCGTATCGATATGGTTTTGTGGTGCGTTATGAAATGGGTCAGGAAAAAAAGACAAGACATTGGTATCAACCTTTTGTATTGCGTTATGTGGGTGTAAAAACCGCAAAAGCTATGCACGATAGTAATAAGGGTATGGAGCAAATGACTTTTAAGGATGAATTGGAGTAAAAAAGTTTATGAAAATAGTTGTTGTGAGTGATTCGCATGGAAGAAATGATATATTAAATTTGATTCGCGAAAAACATCCTGAAGCAAGATTATTTATTCATTGTGGGGATCTTGAGGATGATCCAATGAATTATCCGGGCTATATTATTGTTCGTGGCAATAATGATTATTTTGGTCGTTTTGAAGATCAGCGTATTATTCCGATTGGAAAGCATCGTATCTTTGTTACGCATTCACATCGTTTCTCTTATTTTTCAAGATGTGAACAATTAGCAAATCGAGCAAAAGAATTGGATTGTGACATTGTTTGTTTTGGACATACACATGTAGCTTATTTTGATCAAGTTGATGGTGTAGTATTATTGAATCCAGGATCTTTATCGCATTCAAGGGATGGAAAACCTTGTAGTTATGCGGTTTTAGATATAGATGAAAATCATGTTTCGGTTGATTTTAAGTTTGAACCGGAATGGTAAGAAAGAAGGAAGTTTATGTATAAAATTAGTGAGCTATATGATTTAAATCACACTTTAGCAAAGGATTATTTATCGCAATTTGAATATCCTTGGCAGGCATTGTCTGGAATCAAAGAATTGATTTTAGAATTAGGTAAAAATTTAGGCGAAGATTATGTAGAAGTAAAAGAGCAGGTTTGGGTTCATAAAAGTGCACATGTTTTTGAAAGTGCTTATTTAGGAGCTCCATGCATTATTGGTCCTGAAACTGAAGTTCGTCATTGTGCTTTTATTCGTGGTAGTGCCTTGGTTGGCGCAAATTGTGTTGTAGGAAATAGTGTTGAATTAAAAAATTGCATTTTATTTGATAATGTGGAGACACCACACTATAACTATGTTGGGGATAGTATTCTTGGATTTCATGCTCATTTAGGTGCTGGTGGTATCACAAGTAATTTGAAGAGTGCTAGAGATAATATTATCTTAAGAAGAAAAGATGAAAATTATAATGTGGTTGAAGAATTTGAAACGGGATTAAGAAAAATCGGTGCTTTTATGGGCGATTATGTAGAGGTTGGATGTAATTCTGTGCTTTGTCCAGGAACTATTATTGGTCCACATACAAATGTATATCCATTATCTCGTGTGCGTGGTCAGATTGCGGCAAATTCTATTTTCAAAGATGCAACACATGTAACTTTAAAAGATTAATCTTACGGACTTGTAATTTTACAAGTTCTTTTTTGTATGTTAATGTTTAGGTATGAAAAAGTTAGTTAAGTTTATATTTAAGTTGTTGTTGATTCTAATTATTGGTTTTGTCGGCGTCTTTTTTGGCAAGGGGTATTGGAATTATTTACAGCTTACAGAAACAAAATCAGTTGATGAGGTAGTCAATGAAGTAAGGGCAAGTCCTTATTATGTGGATTATGATGATATATCACCAAATTTGATTCGGGCTACCATTGCGATAGAGGATCGTCGCTTTTATGATCATGGTGGTTTTGATTATATTGGCTTGGTTCGTGCGGCCGTTTCTCAATTTGATGAAGATCTATTAACAAGTGGTGGTTCTACGATTACGCAGCAACTTGCGAAAAACTTGTACGGGATGTTTGAAAGTTCATGGGATCGTAAGAGTACAGAGTTTTTTGTGGCGCGTTATTTAGAGAAGCATTATTCAAAAAACGATATTGTTACTTTATATGTGAATGTGATCAATTATGGAAATAATTATACAGGCATATATGAGGCGAGTATGGGTTATTTGGATACGCTTCCTGCAGATTTAACGGTTGCGCAAGCTTCTTTATTGGCGGGTATTCCGCAATCTCCAAGTCATTATGAATTGGTCAATCATTTTACGCAGGCCAAACAGAAACAATATGCGGTATTAAAGGCAATGGCAGAGTGTGGCTATATTTCAGAAAGTGATATTGCGACATATTATAATGCATCTGTTTAAATGGATGCATTTTTATTTATATTCTTTATGATAGGATATTTGCAAAAATATATCATATGATATAATTGTGATAGAGAAAGAAGAAAATGCCATCATAAAGTGGAGGTGAATCTCTTGATTGATGAATCTGAAATTAATGATTATTTAGGTGAAGCAAAAAAACTGATTTTGGATGGTAAGTTTAGAATTGCTTTGAATTCGAATCGATTAACAAATTTGTCATTATTTGATGAATATTTGATAAATGAGGAAAGTGTTAAATCAATATTGTTGAATTTAACGGTATATGACTTTTGTGAGAAGGTTCAAAATAAACATGCGAATTTTAATCATGAATGGCTATATGTTTTTGGAAAGGAAATTGATTTGATTAAAAGATTCGAAGAAAAAAGTGAAATGGTTCCATTGTATATTAAGTTTAATAAAATAGAAGATAAGTTTTTGATTGTGGTATCTTTTCATAAACAAAAATATCCACTGGTGTATTATTTTCAATAAAAGAAGGAGGTAATTGTAGTATGCAAAGAGAAACTGATTTTTGTGTTGAGTGTAGAGAGATGTCGTCTTATTCATTACAAAAAAGATGTGTCACAAAAAATATTCGTGGAGAAAATTTAACTTTTGAGATTACTTGTGCTGTTTGTGATACGTGTGGTGGATTCATGAGTGTTCCTGGTATTATCGATTTAAATGTCCACGAAATAGATGAGCAGTACCGAAAGTTAAAAGGTTTAGTTTCAATAGAAGATATTCATACTTTGATGGAATTGTATAATATTGGAAAAGCTCCATTATCCATTGTGTTAGGCTTTGGTGAAATAACGATTACGCGATATTTGTTGGGGCAAGTGCCTTCAAAAGAGTATTCAAATATCATACGCAATGCGTTATCGTCTCCGGTATATATGGAACAAAAACTGTTGGAAAATAAAGATAGAGTTGCTTTGGCAGCATTCAAAAAATCGATGAATAGAGTAAGTGAGTTAAAAAATATGTTCATTATTTCGAATAAGATGATTGGTGTCATTTCGTATATATTTGAAAAATTAGATGAGGTAACTCCATTAATGCTTCAGAAATTATTATATTATATACAGGGATTGTCGTTTGTATTAAATGGTAGAGAAATGTTTGAAGAAAATTGCGAGGCTTGGGTACACGGACCGGTTTATAAAGATGTGTATAATATATTTAAGCAGTTTGGTTTTAATGTGATTGATGATCCGAAATTTATTATGTTTGAAGGATATAAAAAATATTTAGATGATGAAGATAAATATATTATAGATTTAGTTGTAAATACATTTGGTCAATATGGGGGTAAAACTTTGGAGAAAACAACACATAAAGAAAATCCATGGTTAATTGCTCGTAATGGTTATGGTGATGATATACCTTCAAATGAATTGATCACAAAGGATTCTATTAAAAATTACTTTATTAAAATATGTGATGAGTATGATATTTCAAAGGAAGAAGATATTCATAAGTATATTTTAAAATTGAGTGGCATTGTTTAATGCATCTGTTTAAATGGATGCATTTTTTTCATCTTTTCTAGAATTTGTTGAAAAAATTACGTATAAGAGTATGTAGGTAATCTGGCGTTCTATATCTATTGCACCTAGTTGAATAGATAGTCATAAAATGAAGGGGTAAATGTATCTTGATCTATGACTCAAAAGTGATGTTAGCTCTTTTAATATCGATACTAACTGAATTTAAAGTCTTATCAAACAAATTGTTGTTTATTAAGCAATCAAACTACAAGGAAATATACAAATCCACATTGCGATACTTATCTATCTAGATGACAGTTAAATGCCTACTAGAAATGAGGTGCTTATGAGAAGCGCTAATTTATTAAATGATTTCGCCTTTAAATATGTCTTTGGCGAAGACTGTAAAGAGGCTAATGATGCCTTAAAATCATTACTTACTGTATTTTTAGAAAGGAGTGTGAATAAAGTTGTTGTAAAGAATTCAGAAATGGTAAAAGACTATAGTAAAATGAAAAGTCCACGCTTAGACTTATTAGTTGAATTTGATGATCGTACAACGGTAGATTTAGAGATGCAATTAAGACAAACGAAAGATAATTTGCCAATTCGCTTTAGTTATTATTTGGCAAGACTTCATGGTTGCCAAGAATTGGAAGGAAAATATTATGGAGAGTTAAAGGAAACAATCGTCTTAGTGTTCTTTAATGTGAATTTAATTGATAATCATAGAATGTGTAACACATTCACATTAAGGAATGAAGAAGGTTTATCTTTTGTAGAAGAAAGTCAGGATCGCATGAAGTTACGAACAGTTGAAATGGCAAAGTTGGATATAAATAAGTCACTTGAAGACATGAATGAACAGGAAAAGATGGTTTATTACTTTTTGAATTGCCACAAAGGAATGGATGATAGTAAAATTAAGGTGATGATAGAAAGTGATGGGGTGATTCAAATGTTAGAGAAGCGTGTAGAAACCATATCGGATGATGGTTGGAAGAAAATAATAGAAGATTTTCAAAAATTGCATGAAAATGAAGAACGAATGGAACGACAACTTGAACTTGAAGAGGCTCATAAAGCACAAGAAGAAGCAAAAAAGGCATTACAAGAAGCGAATAAATTAAACCAAGAAGCTGACAAGAAAGTAGAAGAAGCTGAAAAGAAGTCGGAAGAAGCTGAAAAGAAGTCGGAAGAAGCTGAAAAGAAGTTGGAAGAAGCAGATAAGAAATTTGAAGAAGCTGATAAACAAGTGAAACAAATGGTTCGTAAGATGTATGAAGATGGTTTTAGTCTTGAACAAATTTCTGCATATTGTTCACTAAATGTGAATGAAATTGAGTTGTTGATAAAATCATAAAATTTCTTATTGCAATTAAAAAAATGTTTGTTTATAATAAAGCCATCCTTTGTAGAGGCAATGAAAAGAA
>OLPR01003402.1_pt1 | contig 10648 bp, 8 predicted proteins | sample 1672761 | NCBI WGS metagenome assembly OLPR01 (sample SAMEA3136721, study PRJEB25190) | human gut metagenome | biome: human gut; feature: human-associated habitat; material: faeces | place: Austria | collected 2013
AAGGTTTACTGGAGGTAAATCGAGGAATCTGCATGCCGCAGATGGCGGAAAAGACGGAGCCCGACGCACCGCCGAATTGTGCGGTGCTGCCTTAACCTTTAACGGAACCAACAGTCAAGCCGGCTACAAAGTATTTCTGCACAAAGGGGTATAGAAGAATAATGGGACCTGTGGCGACAACGGCGGTGGCCATTTTCAGCGTTTCGCTGGGCAATTCTTCTATGACGACGTTGGAGCCTGCCACTGAGTTCTTCAGGCTGGCGATTTTGTTGATGACATTATACAGATGGAACTGTAGCGGCCGGTATTCCACCGAGGCGTCCAGAAAGAGCGACGAGTAGTACCATTCATTCCAGTAGCCAAGGGCAATGAACAGACCTATCGTTGCAATGGCGGGCTTCATGGATGGCAGGATCAGGTTCCAGAAGATGCGGAAGTCACCCGCCCCGTCGATTTTACCTGACTCGGTGATCTCATGGGGAATCGCCTTGACGAAGTTCTTCATCAGCACGATTAGCCATGGATTCATGAGCAGCGGCAACAGAATAGCCCAGTAGGTGTTGGCGAGGTTCAGCGTCTGTTTGATCAGCAGATAGAAGGGAACCAGGCCTGCGGAGAACAGGGAGGTAAAGTAAATGTAGAACATAATGCCGTTGCGCAGGGGAAAATCACGACGCTGAAGGGCATACCCCGTCATGGAAATAATGAACAGACCAATGAGCGTACCGACTACGGTCAGTCCTATGGTAACGAGATATGCTCCGATCATCTGATCAGGATTCCGAAACAGAAGACCATAAGCGTACGTTGAGAAGTCCGAAGGCCAGAGCGTAAACCCCGAGCGGCGAATGGAGGTCTCTGAGGCGAACGACGAAGCAATGATCAGCCAGAAAGGCAACACGCAGCACAGGGAAAATAACGAAACCAGCACATAGGTGAAACCGCGGATGAATTTGTCCGAAGGATCCAGCTTAATTTTCTTATGAGGCCCGTTGTAAGGCACCGCAGTGGTGGGCTTTTCCTGCATATTCCATCCTTCTTTCTCTCAATGGTCAGAGACACGCTCTCTGTCAGAACAATGCGTAATCCGGATCCAGATGCTTTACAAAGGCATTGGCGCCCAGAACGATAAAGAAGCCGACAACGCTCTGGAACAGTCCGACTGCGCTGGACTGAGCGAAGTTGAAACTGTTCATCATGGAACGGTATACGTAGGTTTCGATGATGTCCGTGGTAGAGAACAGCACTGAGTTGTTTCCGACAAGATTATAAAACAGGCCGAAATTTCCTTTCAGAATACCGCCGATGGCGAACAGAAACAGCACAACCATGGTGGGCTTCAAGGTGGGCAGGATAATGTAGCGGATCTTCTGGAAACCGTTGGCTCCGTCGATCTGTGCGGCTTCCAGCATGGAGGTATCCATGCTGGTTATGGCGGCGAAGTATACCACCGTGCCGTAGCCAGTCCCTTTCCAGATGTTTACCAGTATGATGACCAGAGGCCACGCGCTGGCGTTCTGGTAAATCTTCGGCATTTCGCCTCCCATAGAGCGCACCAGGTTGGAGATGAAGCCGAAGTCAAAGTTCAGCAGGTTGTATACCAGCAAAGACACGAGTACATCTGAGATAAAGTAGGGAAGAAACATCAGGGATTGAGTGGTCTTCTTGAACACCTTGCATTGTACTTCGTTCAACAAGATCGCAAAGAACACCTGCAGCACGTTGCCGATAATGATAAAAGCCAGATTGTACAGAACTGTATTGCGCAGCAACAGCAGCAGCTGGCCGGAGGTAAAGAGAAACGTGAAGTTTTTCAGTCCAACAAAAGGACTGTTAAAAATTCCAAGGCTGTAATTGTACTTGACGAAGGCAATGTACATGCCTGGCATAGGCATATAGCAAAAGATAAAGAAGAAAGCTATGGCGGGCAGACACATGAGGATCAGCGTCTTGTTCTGCCAGAGCACTCTTCCAATCTGCCTTCTTGATGGACGACGCACAGCAACGGCAACCTGATTGGACATGATAGAACCCCTCCTTTGGCTTGACTTCATATGGAGTGACACCGGTTTCAACGGTGATACAGCGACAAATATCCTTGATTCTCGCAGTTTTTAGACTTATAGAAGGTCGATTCCCAGAGGTACAGTCTTATAGTAAGGTTGAGTAATCGAAGCAGAATGAAACCGATTTCAAATTCGTTTTAAAAATATGCCTTACCCGCGAAAATATCAATCAGGAACAGAACCCGCACTGTCGCCAACAGGCATCTTCAAAGGTAACGCTTTATGTGGATCTAGTGTATCATAAATAATCAGCCTTGTCAACAGCAATAAAAATTTTTTTGAACTGATTTGCAAAATTAGAATTAAGCATATAGCGGCATGCGGACGTTTGGCAATAAATAAAGCGATTTTTTTACAACACATTTGCTCAACATGCTTTGTTTGAACCCGAGTTGTAAGAACAACTGCTTCCATATTAAGCATCACTCCCTCGCGTGTTGCAACAAAACGCGGGGCGCATGCGCCCCGGCGGACACCTGACCGGCAGGAAAGTCGGAAGGTGTCCGCCTGCGCGCTGGAATCGGCGCGCTGTTTTCGTCCGCTGGAATGGTTTGATCTCATTCATTCAGGCTCTACGTCGAAATATACCTTGTCAGATTTACTTCAGCTTCCAAGCAATATCGCTCAGAAACAGATCATGCTCGAGGCCTTCCACGGTGGTTTCTTTTCCAATATGGACGAACTCGATATCCATCATTCGCGCCCAGTCGCGCATCTGCTCGGCGGTTACGTCATAGCTCAGCACTGTGTGATGGGCGCCTCCCGCGGTAATCCAGCATTCCAGTCCCGTGGTCAGATCGGGCATTGCCTTCCACATGACCCGCGCCACGGGCAGGTTCGGCATGTCCATAATGGGCTTTACACATTCGATGTCCTGGCAGATCAGCCTCAGGCGACCGCCCATGTCCACCAGGCTTACCACGATGGCCGGGCCGGCCTTGCCCTCAAACACCAGCCGGGCGGGATCCTCGCGGTCGCCGATGCCCAGCGGATGCACCTCGATGCGCGGACGCGCCGCCGCCACGCTGGGACAGACCTCCAGCATATGCGCGCCCAGGCTGTACTCCTGACCTTTTACCAGATGGTAGGTGTAATCCTCCATGAACGCGGACGCGCCGTTTCCGTCCTTGCCCATGACCTTCAGGATTGCGGTCATCGCCGCCACCTTCCAGTCGCCCTCGCCGCCGTAGCCATAGCCCTGCGCCATCAGATGCTGGCTGGCCAGACCGGGAAGCTGGCGCATGCGCGACGGGAAAACGCTGAAGCAGACGGTTGAGAACCGAAAAAGTCTATTCAATATCCGTCATCCTTAACGCAATTTGCAAGGCGTTTTCCCGCCGCTATATCAAGCCCGGCGCTGTGTTTCTGCCTTTGACGGCGCGCTGACTGCTTCCAGTTTCCGCACGCCTGTGATTAATAAATTTACACGTCATAAGCCGGAACACGAACGACCTCCCGGTTGACAGAAGATTGATTAAGGAATATAATCATTGTCAAAGCAACATGCGGGAGGTTTCTATGGTTACCATTGCAGAATTGGCGAAAGCCTTGAATCTGTCTACAGCCACCATTTCAAATGCGCTTTCAGGAAAGGGAAGGGTCAGCGATGAAAAGAAAAGGCTGATCATTTCAACTGCCGCGAGGATGGGATATGATTTCCAGCGCATCCGGGCAGCCGAGATCAAGCGCAATATATGCGTGCTCACAGAGAGCATTACCTCGGCTTTCTGCACTTCTATTGTTGAAGGAATCTGCCGTTCCGCGCAGAGCTGCGATTATATAACTACAATCTACAATTTGGATCTGCTGAGGGAAAATTCGGATAATATCTGCCCTGATAAGGCGACTGTGGCTGCGGCAATTCAACGCTTCCTGGCAAACGCAGCGCCTTCCCTTTTCGGATTGATTTACGTTTCGCAGTATCCGCGCGATGTCAGCGGCATCATGCCCGCGCTCCCTTATCCCATTGTCTACGCATACTGCTATGCGGAAAAGGGGTCGGTCTGTGTAAATACAAACGATCAGCAGGGCGCGTATATTGCAGTGAGACATCTCATTGAGCTGAAACGGCGTCGTATCGCCATGATCAGTGGGCCCATTGATTCCGTACCCATGATCAAGCGCTTTTATGGCTATCAGCGGGCGTTGCTTGATGCGGGCATTGCCACAGATTTGCAGCTGACGAAAGCGGTAAACTGGGATGCGGACAACAGTTTTTTAAAAATGCAGGAACTTCTGGCGCTGGATAAAGTGCCGGACGGCGTTTTTTGTCAGAACGACGCGATGGCGATGGGCGCGATTCGCGCCATACAGAGCGCCGGGCTGCGCGTGCCTGAAGATATCGCCGTTGTCGGCTTCGATAATTCTGTCATCGCAAGCGTGACGGCGCCGTCCATCACCTCTGTGGCGCCGCCGTTTGAAGAAATTGGCAGACAGTCGTTTATGCTTCTTCAGAGCATTCTGGAAAAACGGGAAATTGCAAATCGAAATATTTTGCTCGATACCAAATTGGTTTGCAGAACGTCTGCGTAAGCGGAAGCAGTTTGTTCAACACCCTTGAAAGTTCTTTTTCGCAGTTTCTTTGCGTATTGATATTATTCAAACAGAAGGCTGTACGCCATGAGGCGTACAGCCAGAAATCGAAAACACAGGGAAATGTCCGCTGCATATCTTCGCGTTTGACGGTGCATTTCTATATGCTTTGACCGGCAATAAATCAGGGCTGTCAGAGCCGCAGCATATGATTTGCGCGCACAATGCGTTAATCATATTAATCATCGAATCAAGCAATAATACGATTGACTTTAAGCGTTATTTGAAATACAATAAGGTTAAGAAACTGTGCATCGAGTAGAAAGCGAGCCCGGCTGCAGGAACAGGTTTCCACCACATACGCCCAATATGGCGCGATATAATACCGATTGGATACAGGGAAGCCGCTGAGAATTCCCGAAAGGGAGGCTTTGTCGGACTCTCTGAATCTTTATAAAGAAAGGAATGGTAGATCATGAAGAAACTGTTGTGCGCACTGCTGACTCTCTGCCTGCTCATGCTGACATTCGGCGCGATTGCCGAGGAACAACCGATAACGCTGACCTTCTCCAGCTGGGGAGACGCTGCCGAGAAGGCGATTCTGGAGAAGACGCTGGCCGCTTTTACGGAAGAAACCGGAATTCAGGTGGAGTACCTGTACACCCCCGAGGATTACATCACCAAGCTGACCACCATGGCTGCTGCAAACGATCTGCCGGACGTTGGCTATCTTTCCGAGCCGAGCGTGGTTCAGTGGGCCAACGAAGGCATGCTGAAGGATCTGACCCCCGCTCTTGAAAGCGGCAAGGTAGATGAAAAGATGGACAGCAACAAGTTCATTGATAAGAACGGCAAGGTTGTCGGCGTGTCCGTGGCGGACGAAATCGCCCTCATCTTCTACAATCCAACAGTCTTTGACCAGATGGGCGTGGAGTATCCTCCGGCGAATTATCAGGACGCATGGACGTGGGATGAATTCGTCAGCGTCTGCCGGCAGCTGACGGTGGACAATAACGGCAAGCACCCCGGCGAGGAGGGATTTGACGAAAACAACATCCGCACTTATGGCGTAAAAATGGATGATTCGAGCTACGTCTACGAATCCTTCATGAATTCCAACGGCGGCGGCTTCTTCACTGAGGACAGGAAGAGCATCGCGCTGTATTCGGACGAATCAGTGGAAGCGCTGCAGGCTATCGCGGATCTGATCAATGTGGAGCATGTTATGCCCTCTGCGGAAGATGCTGCCAGCAGCATGGATATGAGTTCCTCCTTCCTGAGCAATTCCTGCGCCATGGTCATCAGCGGCCAGTGGAGCTTCCAGTCCCTCGCCATCGCCGCGGAGGAGGACGGCATCACCTACGATGTGGGCGTTCTGCCCTACTTCAAGAAGATCTGCACGTGCAATACCGGCACGCCCGTCGTCGTTTTCAAGGACACCGAGCACTACGAAGAGGCGCTGCTGCTGGCTTCCTACATCATGAACACCGATTTCGTAATCGACTTCATTCACTCCGGCCTCTGGATGCCTGTCTCTGAGGACTGGTATACCGACGAAGCGCTGATCGACGAATGGCTCACCGAGGGCGTTCATCCGGAGCACTATCGCGAAGCCGTCATCGACTATGCGCTGAACTGCACGACGCCCTCCTCGTACTTCCAGATGGGCTGCGTGCAGCAGATTGACGATCTGTACCTGCCCGCCATGGACAATGTGCTGCTGGGCACCATCACGGCCAGGGAGGCCATGGAAAGCATCCGTGCGGAGCTGGATAAGATCATGGACAACTATCTGGCGAGCATTTCGTGACAGCCGCTTTTTGAGGGGGGCTCATCCCCCTCTCCTCCCTGATTGAACGCCGGTTTCAGGAAACTGCGAATGCCTCGCAGTGTCAGTCGTGGATATGTAAGGGGTGAGCCAATATGAATACAGGGCGCGGAAGCTCAATTCGGCCGCGGAAGTCCGTCATGCGGCGCAATGAGGCCATAGCGGGGTATGTGTTCATGCTGCCGCTGATATTGGGAATCATACTGCTGACGTATGGACAGTTCATTTATAGCCTGATCCTTTCCTTTACGGATAAGACCGTTTTCGAAGCCGGCAGCTTCGTGGGCTTTGAAAACTATCGGAAGCTGTTATTGGATGATTTTTTCTTTTGGAAATCCATTAAGGCCACGGTGCTTTACGCTTTCGGATCGGTAATAGTGACTCAGCTGGCTGCTCTTGCCGTGGCATTGCTGCTCAACAATCGCAGCGTCCATGGCAAAGCTTTCTTCAGAACCATTTTCTACATTCCATCCATTGTGCCGGCAGTGGCGTCATGCCTTCTCTGGATGTGGATGTTCAATCCGGATTTTGGACTTTTTAACGCCCTTCTCAAAGCGCTTGGGTTGCCTACGAGCAAATGGATCTATGCGGAGAGCAGTGCAGTGCCTTCGCTGATTCTGATGAGTGCGTGGGCATGCGGCGGGCCGATGGTAATCTATCTGTCGGGACTGGCAAACGTCTCTCCCGCACTGCTCGAAGCCGTGGATATTGACGGCGGGGGCGCGTGGACAAAGTTCATCCAGATCACCATTCCGATGATTTCGCCGGTGCTTTTCTACAATACGCTCATGGGCGTAATCGGCGGCTTCATGACCTTCACCAACAGCTACGTTATGACGAGCGGCGGGCCGAATAACGCGACTTTGTTTGTGAATTATCTGATTTATCGCAATGCCTTCCAGTATAATGAGTTTGGCTACGCAAGCGCACTGGCTTGGATCGTGTTTGCGGTTTTGGCGATATGTACGCTCGTCATCTTTAGGTTCTTTGGAAAGAAGGTGTATTATGGTGACGCAGTCTGACATTCGAGGAATCAAGCGCAACAAGCGCGTGCTTCGCCCTTCTACAGTCATTCTGTACATCATTCTCATCGCAGGTACTCTCGTGTGCCTGGTGCCGCTGTACTGGATGCTGCGCTCTTCGCTGATGAGCAATGCGGAAATCTTCGTTTTTCCTCCTCTGTTTTTTCCGTCAAAATGGAGGTGGAGCAATTATGTGAAGACTTTTCAGAACTTCGCTGCAGGCATGTATTTCTTCAATACCATGAAGATACTGATCCCATGCGTCGTTGGCACGGTTTTGACGTCCGCCATGGCGGGCTACTCTCTTGGCCGTCTCAAATTTCCGGGAAAAAAGATATGGTTCGGGCTGACCATCGGAGCCATGATTTTGCCCGGCCATGTCGTGCTGATTCCGCAGTATCTGACCTATTCGGCGATTGGAGCCACCAACACCTATCTGCCCTTCTATCTGGCGGCATGGTTTGGCGGCGGCGCATCCAACGTCTTCCTGATGCGGCAGTTCATGCGCACGCTGCCTAAAGACTATGATGAATCCGCCATGATCGACGGCGCAACGCGGCTTCAGATATTCCTGAAGATCCTGGTGCCTCTGTGCGCGCCCATCATGATTACCGTCGCCGTGTTTTCCTTTATGTATTATTGGAACGACTTTCAGGGCCCGCTGATTTACCTGCGCAGTGATTCCAGGTTTACTTTGGCGCTGGGGATTCTTTCTCTTCGCGGTGCCTATTCTTCCAAGTGGAATTACATCATGGCCGCCTCTTTGGTCATGGTACTTCCCGCTGTGGTTCTGTTTGCCTTCGGGCAGCGCTACTTTATCGAAGGCATCGTGCTGACGGGTGTTAAGGGATAATGTATTTCGGATTTGCTCTTATAATTCACAAAAGGACAAGGAGGAAACGACATGCAAGGAGTTGGACAGTTTATGCAGAAGGTACAGATAAAGGATGCGTTTTGGAGCCAGGCTCGCGAAACCGTTCGGCAGGAGGGCATTCCCTATCAGTGGAAGGCACTGAACGACCTGATTCCGGATGCTGCCCCCAGCTACTGCATGCGCAACTTCCGCATTGCAGCCGGCAAGGAACACGGTGAGCATGCGGGATGCGTATTTCAGGACAGCGATATCGCCAAATGGATCGAGGGCGCGGCGTTCAGTCTCCGCTGGCATCCCGATCCGGAGCTGGAAGCGACCGTTGACGGCGCAATTGATGAGGTTGTGGCCGCCCAGCAGCCCGACGGCTATCTGGATACCTATTACATCATCAACGGGCTGGAGAAGCGCTGGACAAACCTCAAGGACAATCATGAGCTCTACTGCGCCGGCCATTTGATTGAAGCCGCCGTGGCTTACTTTCAGGTTACCGGAAAGCGCAGACTGCTGGACGCGATGATCCGCTATGTGGACTATATCGACAGCGTGCTCGGCCCGGAGGAGGGAAAGCTGCACGGTTATCCCGGACATCCCGTCATTGAAATGGCCCTGATACGCCTTTACGACGTGACAAAGGATCCAAAGCACCTGAAACTGGCCAGGTACTTCGTGGATCAGCGCGGACAGTCGCCCCTGTACTTCAAGGAGGAGGACGAGCGCAATCACAATGTTTTCTACTGGAAGGACAGTTATTTCCAGTATCAGTATTATCAGGCCGGCCTGCCCCTGCGGAAGCAGCAGGAAGCTCAGGGACATGCCGTACGCGCCATGTACCTGTACTCCGGCGCGGCGGACGTCGCTCGGGAAACCGGGGACGCGGAGCTGGCGGAGACCTGCCGGCGGCTGTGGAAAAACACGGTGCAGCGGCGCATGTACGTCACGGGGAGCGTCGGCTCGTCCGAGTATGGCGAGGCGTTCACCTTTGATTATGACCTGCCCAATGACACCATCTATGGCGAAACTTGCGCGGCAATCGGCCTGGTGTTCTTCGCGCGCCGCATGCTGACGCTGGAGACGAAGGGCGAATACGCGGACGTCATGGAGCGCGCACTGTACAATGGCGTGCTTTCCGGCATGCAGCTGGATGGCAAGAAATTCTTCTATGTAAATCCCCTCGAAGTTCTGCCTGAAGCGTGTCTGAAAGATCAACGCAAGCACCATGTCAAGGTTCAGCGCCAGAAGTGGTTTGGCTGTGCCTGCTGCCCGCCGAACGTCATCCGCCTGCTTGCCTCGTTGGAGGACTACATCTATTCCGTAAGCGGTCGAGACGTCTATATTCACCTCTATGTGGGCGGCAGTCTGGAAGCCGACGCCGAAGGTCGGGCGGTTCGCCTGGATGTGAAGACCAATTATCCATGGGAAGGCTCTGTGGCGATTGCTGTGCAGGAAAACGCTGAATTTGCTCTGAAGCTGCGCGTGCCGGGCTGGTGCAAAAAATGGCATGTGAAGGTAAACGGCGAAGCGGCTGAAATCGAGCCGGAAAACGGCTACCTCAGCCTTGACCGCGCATGGAAAAAGGGCGACCGAATCGAGCTGGAGATGGACATGCCGGTGGCGCTGGTGCGCGCCAATCCCCGAGTCTTCGAGGATGTCGGTAAAATCGCCGTGACGCGCGGGCCTGTCGTCTACTGTCTGGAGGAAGCGGACAACACCCGCAATCTGCACATGGTGCGGCTGGGCGAGACGAACGCCGCTGACTTCGACGCGACATGGAAGCCGGAAAAGCTCGGAGGAATCGTCGAGCTGAAATCTCCCGGCATCCGCGAAACCGACGCCGGTTGGGGTGAAACGCTGTACAGCGCTGCGAATGAAATCAGCGCCGCGCCAGCCACGCTCACATGGATCCCCTACTACAGCTGGGCCAACCGCGAACCGGGCGAGATGCGCGTATGGATCAGAAAGTAGCCGCTCGCTGAAGGTTTCTTCTTTGGAGTTTCACTAAGCCGCGCCTGACGAGCGCAATACTGTGCCGCGCTTTTTAATGACGCCGTGAGGATATCAAATTGCGAAGCGATGGATCTGCGGTTCATTTCGACTTTGGAGTGCGAAAAAGCAGGCAGGCGCAGTATTGCGCTTTCCTTTTCATCGGAGGAGACCGCCAGATTTGACTTCAGCCTGATCGGATGTTGAACCTCACGGCACTTCCAATGGCGATTTGTATCCTATTTGCAGATGGACGCATTATCTCTTTTTGTAAACACGACCGCCAGAATCGCGGCGAGCGCTCCGCCGAAAAACTTTGTCAGCAGCAGCGGCATGAGCATCTGCG
>OLPR01003403.1_pt1 | contig 10645 bp, 6 predicted proteins | sample 1672761 | NCBI WGS metagenome assembly OLPR01 (sample SAMEA3136721, study PRJEB25190) | human gut metagenome | biome: human gut; feature: human-associated habitat; material: faeces | place: Austria | collected 2013
CGGGGGGACTTTCAACCCCGTCCACAACGGTCATATCGCCGCGATGAAAGCGTTTTGCGAAGCGGCAAAACTCGACCGACTTATAATCATGCCCACGGGAACGCCGCCGCATAAGCGGTTTGAGCGTGAGGTGTCGGATGCGGACAGGCTCGAAATGCTGAAACTTGCGGCGGGCACGCTCGGCGAGGTCAGCGATTACGAAATGAAAAAAGAGGGAAAAAGTTACACGGTCGAAACGCTCGAATATCTGAAAAGCGTTTACCCGAACGATGATTTTTTCCTATATATGGGTTCCGATATGCTTCTCGGATTCGAGACCTGCTGGAAACGCACGGAAGACATAATGAAAATGTGCTCGATAGTCGCACTTTCCCGTACGGGAGACGATATTGAAAAACTGAAAGCGTATGCCGAACATCTGAAAAAGGATTACTGCGCAAAAGCCGATGTTTACGGGTATGAACCGTTCGTCGTCAGTTCGTCGCAGGTGCGCGGAATGATTTCCGCGGGGGAGGACGTCTCCGCGCTCGTTCCCAAAGCGGTCTGCGATTATATAAAAGAAAAAGGGCTTTATCGGGGAGGCGTGAAAAATGGCTGATCTTTCCGAATACAAAAAACTTTTAAAAACGCTGCTGAAACCCGAACGGTATGCGCACAGTCTCGGCGCTTCGGAAACGGCGAGAAAACTTGCCGAGAAATACGGGACGGACGCGGACAAAGCGGAACTTGCGGGACTGCTTCACGACATAACAAAGAATATGTCGAACGCGGAACAACTTAAAATGCTTGAAAAATACGGCGTTCCGCAGACGGAATCCGTGCTTGCCTGCCCGTTTATATGGCATTCCTACACTTCCGCGTTTTATGTGCGTGACGTTCTCGGCATAAGCGACACGGAGATTTTTGACGGAATATATTATCATACTACGGGTAAAAAGGGCATGACCCTTTTCGAAAAGGTAATTTACATCGCCGACCTTGTCGAACCCACAAGAACTTACCCAGATGCAAAAAGACTTTATGCTCTTGCGTTTGAAGACCTTGACGAAGTTGTTTTCGAAAGCGCAAAGTGGTGTCTTTTCAAAAACAGCCGCGACGGCGGTTATATATACGGCGATACTTTTGAATTGTATAACGAATGCGTTCTGAAACGGAGGGAAAAAGATGAACGAAAAGATTTTTGATATGGCAAAAATTGCGGCGACCGCTTTATCCGACAAAAAAGGACAGGATATAAAGGTCATCAAAGTTGCCGAAAAGACGACGCTTGCGGATTATCTTGTTATCTGCAACGGTTCGTCTTCAACGCAGATCCGCGCGCTTGCGGACGAGTGCGAATACCGTCTCAAAGAAGCGGGCTATGCGGAACTGCACAGAGAGGGTCAGCCCGGCGGGGACTGGATCCTTCTCGATTTTAAGGATATAATAGTGCACGTTTTCAGCAAGGAAGCGCGTGCGTTTTACGATCTCGAACGCTTTTGGAAAGACGGCGAAGAGATTGAAATGGATTTTGACGTAAAAGAGGAGAACTGAAAGACAATGGATTACGATTTTTCGAAAGTCGAAAAAAAGTGGCAGGCGCGTTGGGATGATAAAAAAGTCTTTGTCGCAAAAGAAGACAAGACAAAAAAGAAGTTTTACGCGCTTGTTGAGTTCCCGTATCCGAGCGGCGCAGGAATGCACGTCGGACATATCAAGGCGTACGGCGGACTTGAAGTTATCGCAAGAAAGAAGCGTATGGAGGGGTACAATGTCCTTTTTCCGATAGGCTTCGACGCTTTCGGTCTTCCGACTGAGAACTATGCGATAAAAACGGGCATACACCCCCGCAAAGTTACGGATATGAACATCGCGCGTTTCACCGAACAACTCAAAAAGGTCGGCTTCTCGTTCGATTGGACAAGAGTTATAGACACGACCGACGAGGATTATTATAAGTGGACGCAGTGGATATTCCTGAAAATGTTCGAGCACGGGCTTGCGTTCCGCGACAAAACGCTTGTCAATTATTGCCCGAGCTGCAAGGTCGTTCTTTCGAACGAGGATTCGCAGGGCGGCAAGTGCGATATATGCCATTCGGATGTTGTTCAGAAGTCAAAGGACGTTTGGTATTTGCGCATAACCGAATATGCGGATAAACTTTTGCAGGGACTTGAAAAAGTCGATTATCTGCCTAACGCAAAATTGCAGCAGCAGCATTGGATAGGCAAATCGACGGGTGCGTTTGTCAATTTCACGCTTGCGGGAACAGATGAAAAACTTCGCGTTTACACCACCCGACCCGACACTCTGTTCGGCGTTACGTTTATGGTTATCGCGCCCGAACACCCGCTTATCGAAAAATACGCGGCGCAGATAAAGAACAAATCCGACCTTGACGCTTACAAAGAGGCGAGCGCGAAAAAGTCCGAGTTTGAACGCACTCAGCTTGTCAAGGACAAAACGGGCGTTCGCATAGAGGGACTTGAAGCGGTCAACCCCGTCACGGGCGGCAATATTCCCATATATATTTCCGACTATGTAATGATGGGTTACGGCACGGGCGCAATTATGGCTGTTCCCGCGCACGACCAGCGCGACTGGGAGTTTGCGAAGAAATTCGGCATAAACATCATTCAGGTTATCAAGGGCGGCGATATAGAAAAAGAGGCGTATGCCGGCGACGGGGAAATGATAAATTCCGATTTCCTGAACGGTTATACGGATAAAAAATCTTCTATCGAAAGAATGATAGAATATCTTACGGAAAAGGGTATCGGCGAAAAAGGCGTTCAGTACAAGATGAAGGACTGGGCTTTCAACCGTCAGAGATATTGGGGCGAACCCATTCCCATAGTTCATTGCCCGCATTGCGGACTTGTTCCCGTTCCCTATGACCAACTTCCGCTGCGTCTGCCGAAAGTTGAGAACTTCGAACCGGGCACGGACGGAGAGAGCCCGCTTGCAAAGATAGACGAGTTTGTCAACTGCAAGTGCCCGAAGTGCGGCGGCGACGCAAAGCGCGAAACGGACACCATGCCGCAGTGGGCAGGTTCTTCGTGGTACTTCCTGCGCTACGTTGACCCGCACAACGACAAAGTTTTTGCCGATGCGGAAAAACTGAAATACTGGATGCCCGTCGATTGGTATAACGGCGGTATGGAGCACGTTACCCGCCACCTTATCTATTCGCGTTTCTGGCATAAGTTCCTTTATGATATAGGCGAAGTACCGTGTGACGAACCTTATATGAAGAGGACCGCGCAGGGACTTATTCTCGGCCCCGACGGCGATAAAATGTCGAAGTCCAAGGGCAATGTGGTTGACCCGCTTGATGTCGTAAACAAATACGGTGCGGACGTTTTGAGAACATATATCCTGTTCATGGGTGATTACGGTCAAGCTACCCCGTGGTCGGACAACAGCGTCAAAGGCTGCAAACGTTTCCTTGACCGCGTATGGGGACTGAACGATATTGTCAAGGGCGGTGACGGCTATTCGAAAGCGCTTGAAACGCCGTTCCACCAAACAATTAAAAAAGTTTCCGCGGATTACGACTCGATGAAGTTTAACACCGCAATAGCGGCGCTTATGACGCTTATCAATAAGATTTACGACGAGGGAAGTCTGACGAAAAAAGAACTTGCGTCGTTTATCACGCTGCTTAACCCCGTCGCACCGCACATAACCGAGGAAATGTGGGAAATGAACGGTTTTGACGGAATGCTCTGCGAGCAGAAATGGGTCGAATACGATGAGGCGAAAACCGTTGAAGCGACGATAGAAATACCCGTTTCCGTCTGCGGAAAACTCAGAGGAGTTGTTTCCGTGCCCGCCGACGCGGACAAGGACGCCGTTATTGCCGCCGCGAAAGAGGACGAAAAGGTTCAGTCGTTTATCGCAGGCAAAACGATTGTCAAAGAGATATTCGTTCCCGGCAGAATGGTAAATATAGTTGTTAAGTAATCTGTCTTCAATATCAGGGAGGTTATAATGAGACATATCAAAAAAATATTTGCGGTCGTTTTGCTCTGCGCACTTATTCTTACGAGTTGCGCTGTTGTTCGTCCCGCGATGTTCAAAGGCAAATCTGCATCCGAATGGGAAAACAAATTCCGTTCGACATACGTTTCGCTCGAAAAAACGGGAACACCGTCCGAAGAACTTAACGGTTTTGTTGTCCGCGTCGAGGGAGAGGACAGAAAAAGCGATACGATAGGCGGCGAAGTTATCGAGGATTCCGACTATTCGGGAGGCAAGGCGCTGCGTGCAAACTATGCGCGTGACGACTCGACCACGCACGGCGTTAATCTTTCGGTCACCGTCCCCGAAACGGGTTCGTATTCTCTTGTGACGGTCGTAACTCGCTACGGCAGAATGAATACGACGGACTTTGACATTTATGCCAACGATACATACGCTTACAGCGTAAATACCAAGGATGACGTTATTTCCGAAGAGACAGTTACGGGCAAAGCCAATATGCGAAAAATGACGCTGCCGTCGATAATGCTCAATAAGGGCGAAAACACGGTTTCTTTCGTACTTCAAAATACGGACAGACAGCCAAATAAACCTAATTTTTATCTTGATTATATAGAACTCAAACCCGACCTTTCCCCGTCTGCTTCCGGTAATATCGGTTATGCTTCGACCCCGACTGGCGACTATTCCAAACAGGCTGTCGCGGCTGCCGAACTCGACGTTTACACCGGTTCGTGGGATATGAGAGCGACGTTCAATCTCGTTTCCTTTGCTTCCACTGAGGAAGAGGCTGCTGACATCACGGTTAAAATAACCGATTATTACGACGATGTTGTTTTGGAACATACCGAAAGACCCGTTTTCGGCGCATATACGCTGAAAATCGACCTCGGCAAACATCCTACGGGTTATTTCACCGTTTCCGCAGTAACGGGAACGCAGACGCTCTTCACCAAGTCCTATGTGGTTCTTCCTCCCGTTGAGGACAGAGACCTTGAATCGGATTCTCCGTTTGCGTCTGACTTTGCGTCTTATCATATCCTTGCTGATCGCGAAGATGTGGTCGCAAACTATGCGGCAGCGGCAAAACTCTGCGGCGTCAGCGTTCTGCGCGAACGTCTGGACTGGATATATACCGAATGGAACGAGGGGGGCTGCGACTTCTCCCGTGCAGACAGGTTCTATAACAAAATAAACGATATGGGTCTTGAAATACTTCCGTTTTTCTCAAATGCTCCGAGATGGACAACGGAAAACGGCAAGGTATTCATGGACGAACAACTTGCGGTTTACAGGTTCTCAAAACGTGTTGCCGAAAGATATGCAAACATATCTCAGGCGCTTGAAGTTTGGAATGAGATGGACTATTTCACATACGTTCCCGCCGATATGTACGCTTCTTTCTACAAAGCGGCGGCGCTCGGAGTAGTCGATTCGGGAACCTCTCTTCCGAAGATCATCGGAGGACTTTGCGAGCCTGTGAACAGCAACCCGTATCTTACCATTCTTTACAAGAGCGACGTTTTCGATTACAGCGATGCTTTCAACTGGCACTATCACATCTATGACCGCGCGGAACGTTCCGTTACGGAGTTTGTTGACGGTACAAAAGCGGGACAGTTTGCGACGTTCGCAAACACATACCTTTCTTCTCTGCCGAGTTGGTGCACCGAAGCGGGTATAAAACTTTATACACCCGCGGGTTGTGCGGATATGACGTTTGCACAGCAGAAGATTCAGGCAAACTATATGGTAACTTCCGCTTGCCAGTCCCTTGCGGCAGGCACGGATAAACACTTCTGGTTCATACTCGGCAATATGCCCGAAGATGGTGGCTGGTTCGGCTCTTACGGCGCGGACGACAGACCGTTTGCTTCCGTTGTTACAGAAGCGGTCATGACCCAGACTCTCGGCAAGGGTATCTACAAAGGTGAACTCAAAGGTCTTCCGAGCGGCGCGGAGGGACACGTTATAAACAACGGCGAGGACGATGTTATCGTTCTTTGGGCAACTTCCGACAGAGATGTAACTCTTTCCGTTCCCGGAAACGTACTCAAAACGACCGTTGTCGGCAACCGTGAAGTGCTTTGCTCGACAAACGGAAAAATAACCGTCAAGGCGGGTTCCGAACCGATGTTTATCACGGTTGACGGCACCGTTGACGCTTCTTCTTACACCGCAACTTCCAACGATGAGATAAAGACCATTTCCGCAAAATCCGATTTCACTGTGGGCGAAAGAGTAATTCTTACGCAGCTTTGGTACGATCTGACTGATTCCGCATCGTATCTTTCCGCGCGCAACAACGGATACCGTGTCTCCGCAAACGGAAATACGATAACGCTTCAACTTGTAAACTTCAACGATTTTGAGGTTACGGGAACGGTAAGCGGCTCCGCGGACGGTTACACCGTTACGGGCAGCGGCGAAACGATAACCATTCCCGCGATGTCCGAAACGGAGGTCACGTTTACGATAACTCCGAACGGCGGAACAGGTGCGACCTATCTGACCTTTGAGGGCACTTTCAACGGAAGCGAAACCTCGAAGTCCGTTTCGAGAATCTACGGATAAGGTGACTTGTATGGAATTTTTCGAGCTGACAGAAAAAAGACGGAGCGTGCGCTCCTACGACGCGACGAAGACGGTAACGCGCGAACAGATTGAAAAAATAATCTGCGCCGCGCAACAGGCTCCGTCATGGAAAAATCGCCAACCGTCAAGGTTTTACTGCTTGCTGACAGGCGAAAAACACGATTTGTTTTGCAAAGAGTGTCTGCCTGCGCGCAATGCGGCAAAAGCCGTCGGAGCAGCTCTTATAGTTACAACGTTTGTCAAAAACGTTTCGGGCTTTTCCGAGGACGGACAGACGGCGGACAACGAGTGCGGCAACGGCTGGGGATATTACGACCTCGGGCTTGCAAGCGAGAATATCTGTCTTGCCGCAAAGAATATGGGACTTGACAGTCTGATAATGGGACTGCGCGACGGCGAAAAGATACGCGTTTTTCTGTCCTTGCCCGGAAACGAGCAGGTCGTATCCGTCATCGCCGTGGGGTACGCGGCAGAATCTCCCGCAAAGCCCGCGCGCAAGGCGACCGGCGAAGTTTTGAAATTCATCTGAGCAACAACACAAAAGGCGGCGTTCCTTCCGTGTGAGAGGAACGCCGCGACGAATTGACCCGAAGAGGTATTTTATGAAGCAGAAAGAACCCGCGCCGCATATCGGCATAATGTTTAACGAAGACCCCAACCACCATATCGGAGAAACATGGGCAACGCGAAAGACCTATAACAAGGGCTTCCGTTTTTCCGAGGAGAGCGAAAGAGAGTTTGTGAGTCAGTACAAAGGCTCGCAGCTGACCGATTTTTTGATAAACGTCAATTTTATGCGTTCCGTTTATCCGTCGAAAACGATTGACAGCTACTGCGAAAGTTGGCTTGATTTCAACGAAAACGGCGATCCCATCGATGAAAACGGAAATGTTCTCGAAGAAACGGACAACCCGTATTACGAGGCGTTTGTCCGCGATAATTTCGATATTTTCGAAAGCTGGATAAGAAACTTCCGGGAGATAGGTGTTCGCCCGTGGCTTTCCTTCCGCATGAACGACATTCACGGCGTTGCGGAAAACAATAAGCCCATGCTGACAAAGTTTTGGCTTGAACACCCCGAAGCATACAGAATACATCACCATGTCCCCGACGGATATTACGCGCGCACGCTCGATTACGAGCAGCGGCAGGTTCGCGACCTGATGTATGCGTATATAAAAGAGTCTCTTGAAAGATATGACGTTGACGGCATCGAATTGGATTTTATGCGCGAGATGTTCTGCTTCGCGCCGGGCAGAGAATTTCTTTGCCGCGATCTGATGACCGATTTTGTCCGCAGTATCCGCGCGCTCTGCGACGAGTTCGAGCAAAAACGCGGTCACCGTATAATGACGGGCATAAAACTCTTTTCGCTTCCGCATCAGGTCTTTGACGCGGGTTTTGACTATTTTACCTACGCAAAAGAGCGTCTTATCGACGTGTTTGTAACAGGTCCGCGCTGGGAAACGATAGACAACGACATTCCCGTGGAGATATGGAAAGAGATATTCGCTCCTTACGGCGTCAAAGTCGCCGCGGGGCTTGAGCTTATCCTGCGCTGTCATCCGCGCGGAGAGTTTTACTATCTGAACACCGTGGAAACTACAATGGCGTCCGCCGCGCAGTATCTTGCGGCGGGAGGAGACTTTACGTACCTTTATAATTATATGCGTCCGACGAAAGTGGACTATTCGAAAGATTGGGTCTATTCGATATATCAGACAGAGAACTATCAGCGCCTTATTCATAACGCGGGCGCGAAGGAGACCGCGCTTCCGCTTCCGAGGCGACACGTTAAAACTTTTCACGATATAGAGCCGCAATGGGAAAGCGCAAAACTGTCGCCGCTTCCGCTGACGGTTGCTTATGATTATACATATTTCCAAGTCAAAGTCAGAGCCTGTGAAGCGCCGAAAGACGCAAAATGCTATGTCATTCTCGGTGCAAAGAGCGTTGAAAAGGATGAGATAACGCCCGAGACGTTTGATATCTATATGAACGGTGTTCATCTTGAATACGGCGGAAAATGCGAAGTTACGCCGTATACAAAATGGCAGGGCTACTATTTCCCGATTCCCGATTCTTCGCTTGTGGCAAACGGCAACGTTATAGAAATTGCCCGTGCCCCCGGTGCGGAGAGTTATTCGGTTGAGTATGCGGAGATCCGCGTCAACGCCGCTCTTGAAAAAGACCAATGGGAAAAAGACCACCTTGTTTGGATAGAACTGTAAAAGACGCATAAATAAGAGGGACAAAAACCGCCGGGAAGCGGATTTTGTCCCTCTTTGCTGAAAAATAAGGCTCTGCGCAATATAATTGAACGGAATTTTTGTTTATAATATTCGGTTTATCGTAAAAATTATACAAAACAAAAAAAATTTGTTTTTGCCTATTGACATTCAGACGAAAGCGTGATATAATACAGCCAAACCGATGAGAAAGAGTAAGTAAGTCTTAACACTGTTTCAACAGAGAGCCGCAGACGGTGGAATTGCGGTGGAATAAGATCTGACCGAATGGACTTTCGAGGGCGATCGGAAACGGAGCGTATGCTTCGGAGTATGTGAGACGGAGCGGCACTCCGTGACCAAATGCCGGTGCATGGTAGTGCACGCGAAGTGGGCGCAAATAACGCGCCAAGCCGGGTGGCACCGCAGGATGTTATCTCCTGTCCCAGCAAAACCGCTGGGGCAGGAGTTTTTTTATTTCCCCAGCCAAGAAATTGGAGGAACCAAAAATGCCGCACAACATGCTCTATAAACGATGGCGTCCCGAACCGTGACAAAATTCAAAGAAATTCGCCAAAAATCAACCCTAACCCCCACCGTGCCGTCCCGGCACGCGTTCATAGAAAGGAAATCATCATGAAAAAAGCAACGTTTAAAAAACTGATCGCCTCCACCCTGGCCGCCCTGGTCTGCGTCGGCAGCTTCGCCGGCTGCGGCAAGACGGCGGACAACACCAACGGCTCCGACGCCGCCCCGTCCAGCACTTCCAGCGGTGAGACCTACACCGTCGGCATCTGCAACTACGTCGATGATGCGTCCCTGAACCAGATCGTCGCCAACATCGAATCCCGCCTGGAGGAGATCGGCCAGGAGCGGGGGGTGAGCTTCGAAGTTTCTTACGATAACTGCAACGCCGACGCCAGCCTGATGAACCAGATTATCTCCAATTTCCAGGCTGATGGCACGGACCTGCTCGTCGGCGTCGCAACGCCGGTGGCCATGGCCATGCAGGCCGCGACGGAAGGAACCCAGACCCCCGTCGTCTTCGCCGCCGTCTCGGACCCCATGTCTGTCGACCTCGTTGATAGCCTGGATGCCCCGGGCAGCAACATCACTGGCACGTCCGACTATCTCGATACCGCCGCCATTATGGACCTGATCTTTGCCCAGAACCCGGAGACGAAAAAAGTCGGCCTGCTCTACGACGTCGGGCAGGACTCCTCCGCCACCGCCATCGCCGACGCCAAGAAGAATCTGAGCGATCGCGGCGTCGAAGTCATCGAGCGCACCGGCACGACGGTCGATGAGATCGCCCTGGCCGCCCAGGCCCTGGTCGCCGACGGCGTGGACGCCGTCTTCACCCCGTCGGACAACACTGTCATGAAATCCGAACTGACCATCTACGAGACCTTCGCCGAAGCGGGCATCCCTCACTACACCGGCGCCGACTCCTTCGCCCTGAACGGCGCGTTCCTCGGCTACGGCGTCGACTACGCCAATCTGGGCCGCGAGACGGCGGACATGATCGCAGAAATTCTCCTCGACGGCAAGGACCCGGCCGCCCTGGCTGTCCGCACCTTCGACAACGGCACCGCCACGATCAACACCGAGGTCTGCCAGCAGCTGGGCTATGCGTTTGATACCATGAAGGAGACCTTCGCTCCTTACTGCACCGAGGTCAAGAGCATCGAGACCGCCGAAGAATTTGCCAGCTGATTATAATTTTAACCTGAAACTAGGGGAGAGGAGACCAGTCATTTTATGGACGCTTCCATTTTGAATCTGCTCCAGACAGCTCTGGAGCTGGGCCTCATCAACGGCCTGACGGTCCTGGCGTTGTTCCTCAGCTACTCCATGCT
>OLPR01003404.1_pt1 | contig 10642 bp, 9 predicted proteins | sample 1672761 | NCBI WGS metagenome assembly OLPR01 (sample SAMEA3136721, study PRJEB25190) | human gut metagenome | biome: human gut; feature: human-associated habitat; material: faeces | place: Austria | collected 2013
AAACGCTCTTATCGGTATATTTTAGTGTACTGCCTGATTTTACAGTTTTAACGCACTTGTATCTACTCCCTGTTGAGCGGTACACTTTGTAGCCTGCAGCTCCTGATACCCTGTTCCATTTGACAGTTGTTCTAAGCGCGTAGGTTGAAGTTGTTCTGACATTTTTAACCTTTGCAGGCTTTGTAACGCGCGGCTTGCTTACCTTTGAAGCAACGCTGCTGCTACTGCCTGAACGATACGGGCAGACTCCGTTATTATGAAGATGCGCCGGATAGCCTCCGCAGTGATAGTGATAATATCCAAGCCCACTGACATTTCTGTTATCCCTGTGACCTCCCGATGAATCTGTTCTGCCGGAATGCCCGCATACGGGAACTGCCGCAATCATTACTGCTGCTGCGATGATACATATTATTCTGCTTATTCTTTTCATTTTCTTTCCCCTGTAATCAACTTTTCAACATAATACAGGTTCCATTATATCATCTTTTTTCCCTGTCATTTTGTCACATTATTCGACATTTGCGCAAAGCCGGAAAAAGCTGCGCAGCATATAGCCGCACAGCCTTTAAAGCATTATCTGTATTGACTTGTACGCGGTTTACATAAGCTCACATATAAGTTCGCTTATTTCTGCCGGATTTTCTATCTGCAGGCCCGATATCAGCCTTGCCTGAGCATACAGAAGCTTTGCATAATCTGCAAGCTTTGCCTTATCCTCTGCAATAGCCTTGAGCTTGTCTGCAATAGGGTGGTCTGCATTGATTTCCATTGCAACCTTTGCCTTTACCTTTTCACCCGTAGGCATTGCATTAAGAGTCTTTTCCATCTCTATTGAAATTTCGCCCTCACTTGTCAGGCATACAGGGTAGTTTCTGAGCTTATTTGTAAATCTTACCTCTGCAACATCATCGCCCAGAGCCTCCTTTATAACTTCGAGGACGTCCTTTGACTCCTCATTCTTCTTCTGGAGAGCCTCTTTTTCTTCTTCGTTATCCATATCCAGATTATCAGTGCAGATGTTTACAAAGGTCTTGCCCTCATAGTCAACTATGGCCTTTACTGCAAATTCATCGACATTGTCTGTCATATACAGTATCTCAAAACCCTTGTCCTTAACTGCATCTGTCTGAGGAAGCGCGTCAATCATCGCAATGCTCTGACCGCAGGCATAATAGATCTTGTCCTGTTCAGGCTTCATTCTCTCAACGTATTCCTTGAGCGTTACCGGCTTCTTCTCTGTTGATGAATAGTACATCACAAGATCCTGCAGGGTATCGCTGTTCATGCCGTATTTGTCATAGATGCCGAATTTAATCTGCGGTCCGAATTCCTCAAAGAACTTTTCGTATTTCTCTCTGTCGTCTTTCTGCATTTTGAGAAGCTCGTTTCTGATTTTCTTTTCGATGTTCTTCTCTATAAGCTTGAGCTGTCTGTCATGTTGCAGCATTTCTCTGGAAATATTAAGCGACAGGTCAGCGCTGTCTACAACACCCTTGACAAAACTGAAATAATCAGGCAGCAGATCCGCACACTTGTCCATAATCAGCACGCCGTTTGTATAAAGAGAAAGTCCCTTTTCGTATTCTCTGGTATAGTAGTCAAACGATGCTTTCTGAGGAATATACAGCAGCGCATCATATGATATCTGCCCCTCTGCCTTTGTGTGAATTACTGCGGCAGGATCATTGAAATCAAAAAATCTTTCTTTGTAATAGTGGTTGTATTCCTCAGATGTTATCTCGCTCTTGTTCTTACGCCAGATAGGTACCATACTGTTGAGTGTTCTTGTCTCTGTTATAGTCTCATATTCAGGCTCTATCTGATTGCCGTTTTCGTCCTCAATACCTGTACCGGCTTTCATTCTGGTGGTTTCAAAGTCCATCTTGATAGGATATGAAATATAGTCCGAATATTTCCTTACAAGTCCTGCTATTGTGTACTGATTGAGGTAATCCTCATATTTGTCGTCCTCAGTATCCTGCTTGATATACAGTACGATTTCGGTACCCCTGTCAGGCTTGTCACACTCTTCAATCGTATATCCGTCTGCTCCCTCAGATGTCCATCTCCACGCCTTGTCCTCGCCAAAAGGTCTGGAGATTACAACAACCTTGTCGCTGACCATAAATGCCGAATAGAAGCCCACGCCGAACTGACCTATAATGTCTATGTTCTCCTTGGCTTCATTGTTTTCTTTAAAATCAAGCGATCCGCTCTTAGCTATGGTTCCCAGGTTTGACTCAAGCTCCTTGTCAGTCATACCGATACCGTTATCTGATATTGTCAGTGTTCTCGCATCGTGGTCAATGTCAATTCTGATAAAGAAGTCCTCTCTGGCAAGTCCCATCTTGTCATCTGAGAGTCCCTGATAGTACAGCTTGTCGATAGCGTCGCTGGCATTTGATATAAGTTCTCTTAAGAAAATCTCCTTGTGTGTATAAATAGAGTTAATCATCATATCCAGAAGTTTTTTGGATTCAGCTTTAAATTGTTTCTTTGCCATTTTATATTTACCCCCTAGGTCACTATTCATTTGTTAGCACTCTATCTTGTCGAGTGCTAAGTATATGATATACCTTTATTTCCCGATTGTCAATATGCAAACACAAATTATATAACCGGACGGATATGCTTGTTTTTTTATACTTCATATATTATACTTGACTAAACCAGCAGGCGTGATGGTACTCACATTTAATTTTTTGTAAAAAGAGTTATACCTTTTCCAAGGCTGTCTGTATAAACAGGTAAAAGAAAAAGAAGTAACTGGAGGCGAGAGGATTATGAAAGAATTTACAAAAGAAAACGATATTAAAATGGCTGTTAAGGAGGCTTGCGAAATCTCTGACGATGCACTTGACAGCATAGCGGGAGGAACAGGCGACAGCGCTGACAGACGAAAAGCAAGATTTGATGTCGGAGAAACCGTATTCTATCGCTGGGGACACGACGGCTCCGGCTTTCTCTATATGCGTGTAACAATAACAGATATAAAATGGGAATACGGTCAGTACTGCTACCTTACCGATCACTTCAGCAGATATATCCCTGAATATGAACTGTCCAGACAGGAGCGTTAGACTGTCTGCTGCATCACCGATATTTCAGACAACCCGACAAATGTAAACAAGGAGGTATCTTATGAAATTTACAGACAATATGCTTGCAGAAGCAAGACTTGCAAAGTCAGCAGAAGAACTTCTTGCACTTGCAGAGAAAAACGATATTGAAATGACTGTTGAAGAAGCCGAAGCAAACTTCGCCGTACTTGGCGGTAAAACCGGCGAACTTGCCGACGATGAGCTTGACAACTTGGCGGGCGGCGCCTGCCGCTACAAAGACGGCCGGCCCGTTGTCACAGTAGCCCATGACTGCAGCAACTGGTGCTGCAAACATGACGGCAGCGAAGAAAAGATAAAGCCTATGGGCGCCTGGATCTGCAGAACCTGCGGTATCCGAACATACTGCAACACCTGCAAATACTGCTCCTACGAAAAAGGACTGTGGCTTTGCAATAACATTAAAAATCAGATATAACCTGCAAACAGGCACCTCGAAACTGTATTTTCGCGGTGCCTGCCGTATAATCAGATCAATTCAGGCTGCTATTTCAATAAGCCCTTGTCTGTCTTTTTAACGTGCTTGAATACCTCTTCAAACCTGTTTAACGCCTCGTCTATTATTTCCGGCGTATCTGCCAGCGAGGTATACAGTCTGCTTCCCGCCAGTGTAACTATGCCGTTTGCCATATATGCGGCTCCCATTTTTTCCATTGAGTCTTTTCTTACATACATCATATCCTTATGCCTGAGAAGTCCCAGCGCCGACTTTATAAACGACATTGATGAGAAGTCAAAGCTCATAGCTCCCGTACATTCAAGATGCACTATCGAGGCCTGATTGTATGCCACATAAGGCAGACCATATCTGTCAATAAGCTCTTTAAGACCGTCACATAATCTGTCGCCCATTTTGCCCGCTATCTCGCAGGCATTTGTTCTTTCGATTTCCTTTATTGCCGTATATCCTGCAAGGCACGAAAGCGGATTTGCCGCAAGAGTACCGCCAACATAAGCTCTGTGCTTGCCGGTTGCAAGGCCTGCCGCCATAAGCTGCGCATATTCTTTCTTGCCGCCTACGCCGCCTGCCGACGGATAACCGCCCGCTACTATTTTACCAAAGATCGTAAGGTCAGGCACTACATCAAAATACCCTTGCGCTCCCGACAGCGCAACTCTTAAGCCTGTTACAACCTCATCAAAAATCATAAGCGCGCCGTATTTGTCACACAAAGCTCTTACACCCTTGTTGTAGTCGCGGGCTACAGGTCTTGTGCCGCTTTCAGGACCTACCGGCTCAACTATAACTGCTGCCGTACCGCCTTTCATTTTGTTCCGTTTAAGCATCTTTTCAAGCATATCAAGGTCGTTTGGTCTTACCTCATCTGTAGTTTTATATGCTCCTTTTGGTATGCCGTGTGACTCAAGCAGCGCCCTGCTTCCCGGTATTTTGAGTCCGTACACCATCTGATCTGACCAGCCGTGATAAGCTCCGCCTATTTTGATTATGCGCTTGTTTCCTGTCGCAATTCTCGCTATGCGAAGCGCCGCCATAACTGACTCTGTACCCGAACCCAGCATACGAAACATCTCGACATTCGGCATATGCTTATTGATTTCCTTTGCAATCAGAAGCTCCGCCTCGTGGAGCAGTCCCGTTACAGGGCCGCATGTATTAAGCAGCTCTATAACCTTTTCTCTGATTGCAGGGTAGTTGCTGCCCAGTATCGTAGGTCCTCCGGCCTGCAGGAAGTCTATATATCTGTTGCCGTCGTAGTCATAAAGATATGCGCCGTCTGTTTTGGCCATACACATAGGAAACGGCTTGTTAAACGCCAGATTGTGCTGCACGCCTCCCGGTATGTACTCCTTTGACTCCTCATATATAGCCTTGGAGCCCTTGCATTTCTCATCAAAATATTTCATTACAACATCGTTGTAATATTCGTCATCGACCTCCCAGATTTCCTGATCTGTCAGGTTCTTAAGCTGTCTGTTTATCTCGTCCGGACTGTCCCATCTTGTAATTCCGCAGTTCTTAATCATTCTCAATACCTCCGTTTTCCTTCTGCTGCTGTTTCAGTGCAGCCTTGTTTGTATCTAAAGTCTTTCTGAATACTATAAATCTGTCGTACAGATATTCAGTTGATATATTAAGCGCCATATTGATACCTGTAACTATGTACTCATTCCAGAGCAGATCCTCTGCCAGATAATTGCCCAGTATGGTTGTCACCGGCGTAAATACGCAGTAAAAAGCAAATATTTTTGCCATTGCCACCGGCACGTTGCTTGCCGATTTGAATGTGAATTTCCTGTTGAGAGTAAAGTTCCACAATACCGACAGTATCAGCGCTATCAGGTAGCATGGCCAGTAGCTCCATTTTGTCAGCTCGTTTAACAGGGTGAAAGAACCCAGCTCTATTATTCCCGCAGATGCAGAAAACAGAACAAATTTGATTATCCTTGCAGCTTCTTTTTGTTTATTGCTCGCCATTTTATTTATCTCCGTTCTTTTGTTTAGAGTATTTATGTCTGTAAACATAATTCATAAGCATTATATCGAATATGCCAAGTCTTGTCTTTGAGCTTTCATTTAATGTGTGCAGGTGGCATATGCAGGCCTTTTCGGCAAGCATAACAAGAGCCTCTCTGTCATCTTCGCTGTCAGCCCTTACTCTTACGCCCTCTCCTTTCACAAGAACAGCATTATGCTTTTGCAGAAGTCTTTCTGCCTCCTCCGGACTTTTGGCTGCAGGTATCTTTCTTCCTATCATCTGCGCCATATCGTCAACCTGCGCATATACAGCTCTGCCAAGCTCTGCCGTCTTTAATACCGCATCACTTTCGCTGCCGCCAAAGTTCTTTATATTTCTCCTGCATATTTCTTCAAGAAGCTGTACACGTTTCATCGCCTCATCTCTGTCCCTGCCGCAGACAAGAACGCCATGACGAGCCATAAGCACCGTATGATTTCCCTCTTTTAATTTATCTGCAACTGCATTTGTAAGCTTTTTTGTTCCCGGAAGCCCGTAGGCCGCAAGGGCGATTCCGCCCAAAGCCTCTGTTTCTTCCTCCGTAATATCAAGGCTGTCAAAGCCTGAAAGGCCTATCGCCGTTGCATAGTTCTGGTGGGTGTGTATCACAAACTCTGCATCAGGGAACTGTCTGTAGGCAGCCATATGTACGCCCTTTTCGCCTGACGGCTTGTGATTTCCCTGCCATTTCCCCGACTCAATGTCAAGAAGCACTGTATCTTCTGCTTTCATCTGTCTGTAATCAAGCCCGCTGGGCGTTATAGCGCAGTGGGTTTTATCAATCCTGCATGAGATATTGCCCCACGTTCTTGCCACCAGTCCCATATCAAGAAGCTGTCTGCCGGTTTGTGCAACCAGCTCCTGTGCTCTTACTGTATCCATAGTCCTACTCCCTGTTTAAAATTCTGAAACTCTTTTTATTATCCCTGTAAAGCTGCCTGAATACCTGATAATTTCTTTCATAGACAGCCCTGCTGCTTTCATCAGGCTCGAATGTTTTTTCTGCCGGTATGTAGCCGGAGGCTTCGTCAAAGCCGGATATTACTCCCGCTCCGACTCCTGCAAGTATTGCAGCTCCTGCAGAGCCTACATCTTTAGAATCGGCTACAGTCTGTATTTTCCTGCCTGTAATGTCTGCAAGTATCTGACAGGTGACATCCGACAGCGCTCCTCCGCCTGCAAATCTGACGGTCTGTGATGTCTTTATCTTTTTTTCCTGACACTCCAGCATCCACCTGAGATGATAACACACACCCTCAACAACTGCTCTTATCATCTGCCTTTTGCCTGTTTCGATTCCTATGTTAAAGAACATACCCGCCGCCGACGGATCTTCAAAAGGACACCTGTTGCCGTGAAGCCATGGGGTGAATATCACGCCTCCGGCTCCTGCGGGAACCTCTGCTATAACCTCTGAAAGATAATCATAAAGACTTTCATATATGCCCTCTGTGTTATCTGCAACATCTGTTTTGCTTAAATATATTCCTATCTCGTCAAGGGCCAGATGATTTTTGACCCACTCAAAACATTTGCCCGCAGTTTCCATTTCAGCAAAGTAGTTGAACTTGCCGTCCTCGGCATTCATAATGGCTGCTATCATTGAAACTATATCGACATACTGCTGGTCTGTCACGGTTTCAACCCAGCCCGACGTACCCCAGTATATATGGGTCTGTCCCGTCTGTGTGCAGCCTGCTCCGAGTCCTATCAGAGTGGCATCGCCGCCTCCGCCGTATACATCGGTACCTGTTGCAAGTCCCAGTTGCTGCGCTGCTTTCTCTGTCAGAGTCCCTGCAACATCGGTTGAGGATATTACCTTTGGGAGATGCTTCATATTAACGCCGTATGCTTTGCAAAGCGACCTGCTCCAGCCCTCTCTGCCTTTCCTTGTATCATAGAGGAATGTCGAATAGGCCGAGTCCTTTGTCATTACAAAGTTTCCCGTGCATCTTGCTATGAGGTACTCCTTGACGTCAAGCCATTTGTGCACTTTATTAAATATATCAGGCTCGTTTGCTTCAACCCATTTGTATTTCCACAGCGGGTCCTTGACGCTTGTTGATGCCGCATGGGTTGCCACAAGGGATTTGATCAGCTTCACAATGTTTACGCCGGATACCGTAAGTCCTCTGCCCTGTACGGATTTCATAATCTTTGAGGCCCTCTGATCCATATAGCTCATAGGCCGCCTCAGGGCGTTTGCCTTATCGTCTGCAAGTACAAGACCCTGCATCTGCGAGCAGAAAGAAAGGCCCTTTATCTCAGCCGGAGCAATTCCCGTCTTTTCAATCAGCTTCATTGTGGTGCTGCACATGGCCTCCCACCACTGCTCCGCATCCTGCTCTGCACCGCCGCCCTCAAGGATATATAAATCATATCCCTGATATGTACCTGCCACAAGGCTTACTCTGTCCTCTATGGAATACAGGCAGGTTTTGAGCCCTGTCGTACCTATGTCATAAGCTATTACGTACATATTACGCCTCCTTAATCAGTGCTTTTTCAATAAAAGTTATCATATATTCGGCAATATCTTCTTTGTCCGCGCTCTCGCCGCAGAATATTTTCATTCGCTCTCTGTAATATTCACAGCTGAACGAAAACTGCAGCATCATAAGCAGATTATCAAAGAAAAACGCCAGAACGCCGCTGTCTGCATCTTTTGAAATTCTCCCCTGTGCCTGTGCCCTGGCTATGAGGCGGCTGTATACCTGCGCCGACCTTGTTTCTATCTCTTTTGCAAACTCTGCGGCATAGACTCTGCATCCTCCTGCCGTTATCTCATTGTACATGGCATTGTAGTTTGAATGCTGCTCCGAATGTCTGACAAGCGCATACACTATATTTCTGATGCAGGAGTCAATATCATCCTCTTCCTTTACGGCTTCCGCAAGCACGTTGTCTAAAAGCTGCAGACTGTGATCAAGGCAGGCTCTGAAAAAGCTGTCCTTGTCACTGAAATATTTGTATATCACTCCGACACTGACACCTGCCCGCTGCGCAATGCCTCTCATATTGGCTCCGCTAAAGCCTCTGTCAACAAATTCATCAATGCCGGACTCAAGTATGTTATTTAAAATTTCATCGTCTAATTTCTTATACATAATTCCCTCTCGTGAACAATCATTCACAACACTATTATACTACTGTTAATCATAATTTCAATATGCCGTTTGCTTTATTTTTTGTTATAATTTAAATTCTGCAATCAAAAAGAGCCGAATTGCTCCGACTCTCCTAAAACTGTGGAAATTTTAAAAACCCTGCCCTTATCATCTGTAGCCTTTCATTAAGGCATCATTCTCCATAATAAACGGTCGCGCGGTATCCTGACCCCACGAGGTATCATATTTTTTCATCAGGTAATCGCTTAATTCTGTTCTGTTACTGAATTTAATAAGGCGGTAAGGCTCCTGAAAAGCGACTTTTTCAATAAAATACAGTTTACCATCTTTTGAAGTCAGCAATACTCCGGCATGGCCGACAGACAGCGTGTTCTCATCGTCTGAAAATTTATCGTGAAAAATTACGGAAATCAAACGCGCCCTGCTGCCTGAAAAAGTAATTCCACGCTCTGCCCAGCCGCGCTGCAGTGCCAGAACCTGCGTCTTCACCTTAGTGCTCTTTGCTGCAGCTACAGGTGCAAACAGCGCGCAAAATCTGTCGGCGCTGTCACCGCAAAGGACTTTTGTATCTGCTTCAATTGTTTTTAAATCCATAAAAAGAAAATCTTCTCCCTGTTTTTCCGGAAGCTCTCCGGCGGTTTTGATATATGCACTCATCAGGCTAAAAGCTGTGATACGACAGTTATGCCCCGGAAAGTCGCCGTTTTTTACTGTATATTCATCCTGCATATCATAAACATCATACTTTGTTTTGGCAGGTGATATGACTTCAAATCCGTCAGTCAGCCACTCTTTCCTGACACTGCCGTTAAAGTCATCAATGCGGGTCATTAAAGCGTCAATGCGCGATGCTTCAATATCGTTTTCTGCAAGCAGGTCAGATAAAATTCCGCGGGAATACTCATCCGTCATATTGGAGTATTCTATTGTTTTCAGCGCAGGCTGTGAATTACTCTGTTTCTTTGCCAGAACCTTAACCCTGCATTTTAATGTGCATTTCTTTGAAATCCTTGCCGTAATAACGCAGGTCCCGCTCTTTTTCGCGCTGACCTTTGCCTTAGTCTTCCCTGCAGATTTCACAGTGACAATTTTTTTGTCAGATGTGGACCATCTGATTTTTTTATCTGTATTTTTAACTCTCAGCTCGCTTGTGCTGCCTGCCCGAATGCTCAGTTGCTGCGCTGACAGCTTCGGTTTGGCCGCCGCAGCAGCAAATGAAGTTGTCCCTAATATAAGGGATATGATTATTACAGCAATAACGGGCACTCTCAAATATTTTCCTGATTTCATGGTTTTCCCCTTTCTAAAAAGCATCTCTAATCTCTTTTATGTTTATCTGCCTCACAAATTTACTTTCAGGGCTTTAAGCTCATCTTAATCTGCTCCTTACCATCATAAGCGCATATCCCAGCAAGTTCTGGCCTTTCCACTTGGTTTTATCAAATCTGTCCGGGTCTTTCATCGATACACCTATCCCCCATATTATGTCTTTTACCGCACACTCTGCCAGAATATCTTTGCCAGTTCCAAGAAGCAATTTCTTCAAACTTTTATTCTGTGAGAACTTTGCAATAAGCCCCTCATAAACAACAATCTGCCTTATTCCGTTCCAATAGCTTTCTTCAAATCCTGTTACGCCTCTGCCAAGTGCTTTTATCTCTGCAACATCATCAGTTTCAAGTATCTGTTTCGCAGATGCAATGTCATTGAAATGCACAGCTTTCTGATACATCATAAACTGCTCCATTGACGAGAACTTAATCTCCTCTGCCACAAAGTCCGACTTGTACCAGTTGCTCAAATACCCGTTCTCCTCTTCGGGATTATGAAAACATACTATATTCATTAAACTTCTCCCACCTTTCGCAAAAAATTTTGACAAATACTCCCTCTGATAAATTAAACCTATTGTTAA
>OLPR01003409.1_pt1 | contig 10627 bp, 11 predicted proteins | sample 1672761 | NCBI WGS metagenome assembly OLPR01 (sample SAMEA3136721, study PRJEB25190) | human gut metagenome | biome: human gut; feature: human-associated habitat; material: faeces | place: Austria | collected 2013
CGCTCTCTCTGAATAAGGCCTCAGGTGTGCCTACTCCTCCCGGTCATCGGCCAGCAGATAGCTTTTTTATTATTATAAGCGAATGCGCGCCTTTTTGCAAGGCGCGCAGGTTAAGTTTTTGAAGTCACGTCCGACTTACTTATTCGCTTCATCGGGCTTTTGCGTGCGGTCGTTGCGCCCCTGAATCAGGTATGCGCGCGCGTAACCCAGCATCGCGATTATCGCCAGTGCAACCGCCACGTACATCACCGCAACGCCCACCGTCCACAGCGGCAGCCACACGTCGCGCAGGCACACCAGCACTATCGCGGTAAAGAACGCCGCCGTGCCCGCCTTGCCCAGCTTGTTGGCCATAACCACGACCTTCTTGCCGCCCAGCAGCAGCGCCGCGCCCAGCACCATAACCAGCTCCTTGCACGCCACGACGATCAGCACCCACATCGGTATGTACGCGCGCGTAGACAGCATGTATAGCATGGTCAGCACCATCAGCTTATCGGCCAACGGGTCCATAAGCTTTCCAAAGTCGGTTATCTGATTATACTTGCGCGCGATATATCCATCCAGCACGTCGGTCGCGCTGGCCACGACGTAAACCAGCAGCGCCCAGTGCGCGCCAAAACTATTGAACACGTAAACCATGAGCGGAATCATGAGCATCCTTAAAATTGTCAGCGCGTTTGGCACATTCATATGTGTGATTCTCCTTTGCCGAAAGCCGGCACGATGGTTATTGTTAATAAACATCATAGTATTCCGCCGCCGATTTGTCAAGTGCCAAACTTGATTTAGATTCCGTGTGAACCAATTGTTGACGTACACGCCACGCTTTGAACATAAAACGCGCCGGACGGCCATAAACGCCGCCCGGCACGCATCGCACTTATCAGATTTTATTGTCCCCCGCCCAGTCGCGGCCCTGCGACAGCTGCGGGTAATAGCTGCGCATATGGTATTCCGGCTCCTTGTCGAATTCCACGCCCAGCTCGTTCAGCCATTTGATTGCGCCGGGGCCGTCCATGACCAGCTTGCGCACCAGCTCCGGGCGATTGACGAAGTGTCCGCCGCCCATCACGTCCAGATAGTGCTGCGCGGGGGAATCGCCGGGCTTGTCCGCCGCCTGAATGCCGCCCTCGGCCATCATCGTGTTCGCGTCGCCGATGCGCAGCTTGGTGACGATCATGACCTTCGCGCCGGCCTCGTGGGCCTCGATGGCCGCGGAGGAACCCGCGCCGCCGCCGCCGATGACCAGCACGTCCACGTCGTAGTCGATTTTGTTCAGATCCACGTGCAGATCCAGCACACGGGGCCGGCCCTCCAGCAGCTGTTCCAGCTCCACAGGCGCCTTTTCGCCCTTGTTCGGGCCGATCTGAATGGTCGTAAATCCGTCGGAACGATAGTCGGGATGGTACTCGGCCAGCAGCGCGTCCTTCTCCTCGGCGGTCATGCGGCGCGGCTCCAGCGCGATGTTCGCCTCGCGCGCGGCCTCGACCTTTTTCATGGACTGAAGCATTTCCTGAGTGAAAATCATGTTGCCGCCCCCTTACTTTTCAATGTCGCGATGGTTGTAGAGCTCCCTGAGCTCCTCCACCGGTTTGGCCATGATGGCCTCGATGGCCTCGGTGCACAGTCCGTCCTCGATCTCCTGAACGCGCTTCGTCAGATGCAGCGACTCGGGCGCGATGTACTTGCCGTTCAGGCGGCGCGCCAGCATGGCCACCTGCGGATGGGAGATGCCCGCCGGACAGCGGGACGAGCAGATGCCGCACATCACGCAGTCGAAGGACAGCTCGGCGCACTTGTCGTATTCGCCGCGCTGGGCGTGAGCGATGTACTGCATGACGTTCAGCCCCTGAGAGCAGCTCTTGGTGCAGGCGTTGCAGCCCACGCAGGAGTAGATTTCGGGATACAGCTGCATCATGATCTGCTGGTCGGGACGCACCTTTTCGATGTCGTATCCCTCCTTCACCAGCGGGAAGAAGGGCAGCGTCGCCACATACATGTTGTCCGCCACCTGGGTCGAGCAGGCCAGGCAGGCCTTCAGCTCGCGGTCGCCCCTGATGCGATAGACCGTGGCGCACGCGCCGCAGAAGCCGTTTCGGCAGCCCACGCCGCGCACCAGCTTATAGCCGGCGTACTCGAAGGCCTCCATAATCGTCAGATCGCCGGGAACCTCATATTTTTTTCCGTACAGGAAAACATTGACCATATTCGCCATGGATTCATTCCTCCGTCAATACTCGTTGGGCAGTTCGCCGAGCTCGTCGAAGCGGAACACCGGGCCGTCCTTGCAGACGTATTTGTCGCCGATGTTGCAGCGGCCGCACTTGCCGACGCCGCACTTCATGCGCAGCTCCATGGTGGTGTAAATCTGCGTCTTTTCAAAGCCCAGCTCCGTCAGCGCCTGAAGCACGAATTTAATCATGATCGGCGGGCCGCACACCAGCACCGTCTTGTTGGGGTCGAAGCCCAGCTCCTTGACATAGGTGGGCACGAAGGCTACATGGCCGTCCCAGCCCTCCTGCGCGCGGTCGATGGTCAGATGCACGTCGATATCGTTCTTCGGATCCATCCAGCGGGTCTGAATTTCCTCCAGATCCAGCAGATCCTCCTTGGAGCGGGAGCCGTACACCACGTCCACCTTGCCGTAGGAATCGCGCTTGTCCAGCACGTAGTTGATGACCGAATGCAGCGGAGCCAGTCCCACACCGCCGGCGATGAACAGAAGATCCTTGCCCTTCAGCTCGTCGTCCACGGGAAACGGCTTTCCGTAGGGCCCGCGGATGGTGATCTGCTGGCCCACGTCCATCTGATGCAGCCAGCTCGTCAGGCAGCCGCACTTCTTGATGGAAAACTCCTGATACTCCTTCACCGTCGGCGAGGAGGTGATGGAGAACATGGCCTCGCCCACGCCGGGAATGGACAGCATAGCGCACTGGCCGGGCATGTGCTCAAAGCACTTGCCGCCCTCCAGCGCCTCCACGCGGAAGGTCTTGATGTCGGGCGTATCCACCCGAATCTCCGTCACGACGCCCAGCATCGGCAGAATATTGTCATTCATCCGCGTTCACCCCCAGAGCCTTGATGACCTTCACGATGTTCAGCGACTGCGGGCAGCGTGCCAGACAGCGGCCGCAGCCCACGCAGGAATAGAGCCCCTCGTTGCGGGACGGGAAGTAGACCAGCTTGTGCATGAACCGCTGGCGGAAGCGTTCCAGCTGGGTCGGGCGGTTGGTGCCGTGGGCCATCAGCGTAAAGTCGGAGTACATGCAGCTGTCCCAGCAGCGATAGCGCTGAATGCCGCCCGCGCCGGTGTCAAAGTCCCGAATGTCGTAGCACTGACAGGTGGGGCAGACGAACGTGCAGGTTCCGCAGCCCATGCAGGCGCGGCTCAGCTCCGCCCACTTGGGGCTTTGGAACTTCTCCATCAGATGCTCGCCGTCGAAGCCCTCCAGATTCAGCCTGCCGAAGGGCAGCCTTTCGGCGACGGCGCGAATCTCCGCCTGTTTTTTCTCCACCTTCGAGGACTCCGCGTCCTCCAAATTGGCGATCAGCTCTTCGCCCTTTTCGGTGTTGGCGCGCAGGAACAGCGTCTCCTCCACGATCCACGCCGACGCGTCGCCCTGAGGGTTCGCCGCGTCGATGCCGAAATTGGTGCAGAAGCAGTGCTCGTCCGGCGCGCTGCACGCCAGCGTCACCACGGTTCCGTGGGCGCGGCGGGCGGCGTAGAAGGGATCCGCCGGCTCGGACAGGAACACGCGATCCAGCAGCTCGAAGCTGCGCGCGTCGCAGGCGCGCACGCCGAAGAGCACGAAGTCCTCGTCCATGAACTCGGCGGGATCGATCTGAATGCTTTTGCCCTGCATGTGGAAGCGCTGCATGTCCTCCACCTGGGGAAAGAACGCGCCCTTGGCGCTCTTGACGGTCTTGAGCACGTCGAGGCGCACCTTCGCCTCGGGCGACCACACGCCGAAGTCCACCTGCCCGGCGCTCTCCACCGGCAGAATCAGCGTCTGGTTTTCAGAAATGGCGGCGAACAGCTCGCCCAGTTTGCTCAGAGCGATCTTCTTCATGCCTGCGCGCCTCCTCTCTGATGGACGACGGAAGGCTCCGCGTCGCCCTTGGTGAAGTCGATCAGCGGATGGCGCTGGCCGATCTCCTCGCCGGCCTGATAGTCGCCGTACAGCTCGTCGATGTCCTTGATGAGCTTGCGGTTCAGCAGGTGCAGCGGAATGCCCTGAGGGCAGACGCGGGTGCACTCGCCGCAGTCGGTGCAGCGCCCGGCCACATGGAACGCGCGGATGATGTGGAACATGTTCTCCTCAAAATCGTCCGCGGCGGCCTTGTTCTGCACGCCGGTATTGGGATTGTCAAACACGCACTTGACGCAGCTGCACGCCGGACAGACGTTCCGGCAGGCGTTGCAGCGGATGCACTTGGACAGTTCGCCGCGCCAGAAGTCAAAGCGCTCGTCGGGCGACATGGCCTCCAGCTTTTCGACCATGCCGAAGCGCTCCACAGCCGTGGTCTCCTCGGAATCGCCGATGGTCTCGTCCACGCCGCGATGCTCCTTGCCCTTGCAGCTCAGGCACTTGGTCTGCAGCGCGTCGGCCCGGGCGACGGTGCGGTCGCCGTACATCGTGTGCACCAGCAGGTCGCTCCCCTGCTCCTCCACGGAGAGAATGCCGGTGACGCCCATGGCGCGGATTCTGTTCAGATCGAGCTTGCCCCGGCAGCCCACGCCCAGCGCGTAGACCTTCCCGCGATTCACGCGATGCTCGGTGCACAGCTGGTTCAGGCTGTAGGAATCGCAGGGCTTGACCAGCATGATGATTTTGCCGTCCTTCGCGCTCTCGGCAATGAGATATTTGCTCAGATTGCCCGCGCAGAAGGAGTCGTACTTCAGTTCGTCCAGATGATCTTTATCAAAAACGGCCGGCGTGCGATCGTCGAAATTCTCGCCCGCTTCCCAGCCCAGCACGCGGTCGCCGGCGTTCTCTGCCAGCAGCTCGCGCACGCGGTTTCGAATCATTTCCTGCATCGCAGATCCCCCAATTTCCTGTTCTCGCCCAGCTCGGTGATGGTTTTGGCGAAATCGTTCATCGTGGCGGCAAACTTCGCGCCCTCGGCGGCGGAAACCCACTCCACGCGGGTGCGGCCGCGCTCAATGCCCAGATAGTCCAGCATGCTGAACAGCAGCGTCATGCGGCGGCGGGCGTAGTAATTGCCGGTGGAATAGTGGCAGTCGCCCGGATGGCAGCCGCAGAGAATCACGCCGTCCGCGCCCCGCTGAAACGCGCGCAGCACAAACAGCGGATTGAGCCGGCAGGAGCACGGAATGCGAATGATCTTCACATTGGCCGGATAGGCCGCGCGGCTGGAGCCCGCCAGATCCGCGCCGGCATAGCTGCACCAGTTGCAGCAGAACGCCACGATGGTCGGCGTCCAGTCCTTCTTTTCGCTCATCGGCATATCGCATCCACCTCCGCCATGATCTGGTTGTTGCTGAAGCCCTTCAAATCCATCGCCGTGGACGGACAGGTCACGGTGCATGCGCCGCAGCCCTGACAGACGGCCTCGTTGACCACCGCCACGCGCTTCACGCCGCGGAACTCGGGGCCGCGAACCTCCCTGTCCTCATAGGAGATCGCGCCGTAGGGACAGACGCGCTCGCACTGGGAGCAGCCGTTGCACAGCAGCTCGTCGGCGTGCGCCACGCAGGGATTGCAGGTCAGGCTGTTTTTGCTCAGCAGTCCGATGACCTTCGCCGCCGCCGCGCCCGCCTGAGCCACGGTCTCGGGAATGTCCTTCGGGCCCTGGCACACGCCTGAGAGGTAGATGCCCGCCGTGGGGCTTTCCACCGGGCGGAGCTTGGGATGCGCCTCGGTGAAGAAGTCGTTGGTGTCCATGCTGGCGGTCAGCATGGTTCCGATGGCGCGGGCCGTGGGATCCGGCTCGATAGCCGTGGCCAGCACCACCATGTCGGCCTGAATGTGCACCTGCTCGTTGGCCAGCAGATCGCTGCCCTGAACGTGCAGATGATCGCCCTCCACCGAGACCTTGCCCACCATGCCCTTGATGTAGTCCACATCGTACTGCTCCACCGCGCGGCGATAGAACTCGTCGAAGTTCTTGCCGGGCGTGCGCGCGTCGATGTAGAAGACGTGCACCTTCACGTCCGGATACTTCTCGCGCACCAGCATGGCGTGCTTGGCCGTGTACATGCAGCAGATCTTCGAGCAGTAGGGCTTGCCCTTGACCGCGTCCTGAGAGCAGCGGGAGCCCACGCACTGTATGAACACGATCTCGCGGGGGTGCTTTCCGTCGGATGGGCGCACCAGCTGTCCCTTCGTCGGGCCGGCGGCGTTCATGATGCGCTCGAATTCGAGGCTCGTCACCACGTCCTTCGACTGGGTGTAGGCGTACTCGTCAAAGGCGCTGGCGTCGATGGGCTTGAAGCCCGTGGCCACGATGATCGCTCCGTACCTGCGCTCCAGCATTTCGTCCTGCTGGTCGAAGCGGATCGCGCCCGCCGAGCAGTTCTTCTCGCACAGACCGCACTTGCCCGTCCTGAAGTGCAGGCAGTTCTTCGCGTCGATCACCGCCACGTTGGGAATGGCCTGGGCGAAGGGAATGTAGATCGCGCCGCGGGTGTTGAGGCCCATGTTGAATTCGTTCAGGCCCTTGCGCGACGGGCACTTCTCGGTGCACACGCCGCAGCCGGTGCACTTCGTCTCGTCGATGTAGCGCGCCTTTTTGCGAATCTTCGCCGTGAAATTGCCCACGTAGCCGGACAGGGAGTCCAGCTCCGCATAGGAGATGATGTTGATCTTCTCGTTCTGCGCCGCGTCCACCATCTTCGGGGTCAGGATGCACGCCGCGCAGTCGAGGGTCGGGAAGGTCTTGTCCAGCTGAGCCATGCGGCCGCCGATGGTGGGCGCCTTTTCCACGATGTCCACCTCGTAGCCCGCGTCGGCCACGTCCAGCGCCGTCTGAATGCCCGCGATACCGCCGCCGATGACCAGCGCGCGCTTGGTCACGGGACTGGTTCCCGCGGTGAGCGGCGCGTTCAGGTTCACCTTGGCGATGGCCGCCCGGGCGAGGATAATGGCCTTCTCGGTGCCCTCGGGCATGTCCTTGTGAATCCACGAGCACTGCTCGCGGATATTGGCGATTTCCACCATATAGGGGTTGACGCCCGCCAGCGTCGCCGTCTTTCGGAAGGTCGCCTCGTGCATTCTCGGGGAGCAGGAGCAGACCACCACGCCGGTCAGGCCGTGCTCATGGATGGCCTGACGGATCAGCGCCTGTCCGTTTTCGGAGCACATATACTGATAATCGGTGCTGAACACAACGCCCGGCTCGGTTCGAACCGCCTCGGCGACGCGCTTTACGTCCACCGTCGCGGCGATGTTGCTTCCGCACCAGCACACAAATACGCCAATTCTCTGCATGGTATCGTCTCCTACTTTCTGTACTTGCGCATGGCGCTGACCAGCGCCTGCTGGGGCATTTTGTCGTCCAGCAGCGCCGGCAGGTCGTCGGGCCTCATGTGGTCCATGCCCTGCTGACGGATGACCGCCAGCCGCACGGCCTCGATGAGCTTCGCCGGCTCGACATTGCGCGGACAGCGCTCCACGCAGGCGAAGCACGACAGGCACCTGTAAATCGACTGAGAGCGGGCCAGCTTCTCGATCTGCCCCTTGCGCACCATGGCCACAAACTGATGGGGATGGTACTCCATCTCGTCAAAGCTGGGACAGGTGCCGGAGCACTTGCCGCACTGCATGCACTTGCGGGGATTCACACCGCTGATGCGCAGAATGTCCTCGGTTCGAATGGAATTCGACATGGCTTCAGCCCTCCTGTTCCCGAACGCCCAGCGCCTCGGCCAGCAGCTCGGTGAAATACCGCACCGGCACATGCTCCGCGCCGCCGTTTGCGTCCAGATTGTACATGCACAGCGGGCAGGCGGTGACCACCATCTCCGCGCCCGCGGCCTTTGCCGAGGCGAGAATCGCGCTCGAGCGCTTCTGTGCCGCGGATTTGTCCTCCAGCGCGATGTAGCCGCCGCAGCACTCGTTGCGCAGCGAATACCTCACCGGCGCCGCGCCGATGGCCGCGAGGAAGTCCTCGATGACGGTGGGATTCTCCGGGTCGTCGAAGGCCATCACGCGGCTGGGCCGCAGCAGCAGGCAGCCGTAATACGCCGCGATCTTCCGCCCCTTCAGCGGATTCACCACCGCCGCCCTGAGCTTATCAAAGCCCACCTCGTCGCGCAGCATTTCGAGATAGTGCACCACTCTGGTCTCGCCGGCGTAGGGCGTTTCCAGCGCGAGATAGTTGTTCGCGCGGGTGCGGATGTACTCGTTGCTGCGCATGTCGTCGTTGACGCGCTTGATGACGTGGTGGCACGCCGAGCACAGGGTCAGCAGCTCCTGATTCTTCTGCCGGGCCGCGTCCAGCGCGCGCACGGAGGACAGCCGCGTTGCAATTTCGTCCTCGGCCTGAGGATACACCGCGCCGCAGCACTGCCAGTTTTCGATCTCTTCGAGCTCCACGCCCAGCGCGCGAGCTGCCGAACGCGCGCACGCGTCCAGAGTCGCCGCCTTTGTCTTCAGCGTGCAGCCGGGAAAATAGCTGTAGTATTTCATTTTCAGACAGACCTGTCCTTTCGATTTTGAGAAAACGTTCGGAAAAATGCGCGGAACAAGACCGGCAATTCACGCATTGGTTCGTCCGGGGCGTTTTTGCGCAGCACAAAGAAGCGACCCATGGCGGCGCAGAAAGGCGGACTCAGCCGATGCAGGTATTGCCGAAATTGCTCAGACCATCTGCTCGGGGTGGAACACCTCGTCGAACCGCTCCGGCGTCAAAAAGCCCAGCGCAACGCAGGCCTCCTTCAGAGAGATGTTCTCTTTGAAAGCCTTCTTCGCCGTTTTTGCCGCGTTGTCGTAGCCGATGTAGGGATTCAGCGCCGTGACGAGCATCAGCGAATGGTGCAGGTTATAGCGCATCTTCTCCCGGTTGGCGGTGATTCCGGAAACGCAATGGTCGTTAAAGGAGCGCAGACCGTCCGTCAGCAGGCGAACCGACTGCAAAAAATTGTAGATGCAAACGGGCATGAAAACGTTCAGCTCGAAATTGCCCTGAGACGCCGCCATCCCCACGGCCACATCGTTGGCCATCACCTGCACGGCGACCATGGTCATGGCCTCGCACTGGGTGGGGTTGACTTTTCCGGGCATGATGGACGAGCCGGGCTCGTTTTCGGGAATGTGAATTTCTCCCAGGCCGCAGCGCGGGCCGGAAGCCAGCCAACGCACGTCGTTGGCGATTTTCATGAGATTCGCCGCCAGCGCCTTCAGCGCGCCGTGGGCAAAGACCAGATCGTCCTTGCTGGTCAGAGAATGGAATTTATTGGGTGCGGTGACAAAGCTCTTGCCCGTCTCCTCGGAGACGGCCTTGGCAACCTCCGCGTCGAAGCCCTTGGGACAGTTCAGCCCGGTGCCGACGGCGGTGCCGCCCAGCGCCAGCTCCTTCAGTCCCGGAAGCGCAGCGCGGAGCATCTCCATGGTCTTTTCGATCATGCTGCGCCAGCCGGAAATCTCCTGAGAGAATTTGATGGGCGTGGCGTCCTGAAGATGAGTGCGGCCGGATTTCACGCAGTCGTCGTTCTCGGCCTCGAGCCGCTTCAGCGTCTCGATCATGCGCGCCATTTCGGGCATGAGCCGATCCTCGATGCCCAGCACCGCCGCGATGTGCATCGCCGTGGGAAAGGTATCGTTGGACGACTGGGACATGTTCACGTGGTCGTTCGGGTGCAGAATCTTCTTGCCGACGAGCTCGTTGCCGCGGTTGGCGATGACCTCGTTAGCGTTCATGTTGGACTGGGTGCCGCTTCCCGTCTGCCAGACGACCAGCGGAAAGTGGTCGTTGAGCCTGCCCGCGATCACTTCGTCGCAGGCGGCGCAGATGGCAGAAAGCCTCTGTGCGTCCATCCGCTCGGGGTTGAGCCGATGGTTGGCCACGGCGGCGGCCTTCTTGAGAATTCCGAAGGCATGGACGATTTCCTTCGGCATCTTCTCTTCTCCGATTTTGAAATTCTGATAGCTTCGCTGCGTCTGCGCGGCCCAGTAGCGATCCGCCGGAACCTGCACTTCGCCCATGGAATCTCTTTCGATGCGATACTCCATTGTTCTACTCCTTCCCAAAAATTCGCATTCTTCTTCCACGCATCTTCGGAGCTATCTCTAAAATCTCTCAGTCCGAACGGGCATTTCTCCTGCCCATTTCCTATTGTATCAACATTCTAACTGTTTGTATGCACGGTTTTGTTACGCTCAGATGAATATTTACATCTTTGCACATTCATTTTTCGTTTCTTTGCCGGGGTTTTCCGCCTGTTTTCTGAACAATCCGCAGGAATCCCGTGTATTTACGTCGGATTTAAGTTGGTTCTGCGTGAAAGCTCTTGCGAAAACTCCGGATTTTCGCTATAATATAGGCAGTATTCCAGAATGGGGGAAAATAATAATGGAGCAATACGTCATCGCGCTGGACGCGATGGGCGGCGACAACGCGCCCCTGTGCAACGTCGAGGGCGCTGTTCTGGCGCTTCGGCGCT
>OLPR01003411.1_pt1 | contig 10625 bp, 11 predicted proteins | sample 1672761 | NCBI WGS metagenome assembly OLPR01 (sample SAMEA3136721, study PRJEB25190) | human gut metagenome | biome: human gut; feature: human-associated habitat; material: faeces | place: Austria | collected 2013
AGGGCGTCATGAAGCGCGTGAAGGCCAAGGGCGTGCCCGTGGTGGTCTACGAGCCAACGCTGGACGCGCCGGAGTTCTTCGGCTCCGAGGTCACCCACGACCTTGAGGCCTTCAAGGCCGGCTGCGACGTGATCGTCGCCAACCGTTGGAGCGACGAGCTCGCGGACGTGGCGGACAAGGTCTACACGAGGGATCTGTTTAAGAGGGATTAGTGCATGACGGGAAGTTGCAAGGACATAAAGGTGTGCTTTGCCGCGTCGTCTGGTGGGCATCTGGAGCAGCTGCTTGCGCTTAAGCCTTTGATGGAGCGCTATGACAGTTTCATCCTCACTGAGAGGACTGCCTACGAGGCTAAGTTGCCTGTGCGGGCTCGCTACGTGCGCCAGGTGAATCGACACGAGGTAAGCTTTCTTCCTCGGATGGCGGCTAACGCCGTGACGTCTCTTCGTTATTGGTTTGTTGAACGTCCCGACGTCATTGTATGCACGGGGGTGCTGGCTACCATACCGTTTTGCCTGGTTGGGCATGCTATGGGCGCCAAGCTCGTATATATCGAGTCTTTTGCTAAAACAGACTCGCCAACCATGACGGGAAAGCTGCTGAGCAAGCGTGCCGATCGTTTTTACGTGCAGTGGGAGTCGATGCTTTCCGTGTACCCCAACGCCCGCTTTGTCGGCGGCGTGTACTAGGGAGGTGGTCGCATGATATTTGTCACCGTGGGCTCTCAGAAGTTTCAATTCGACAGGTTGATTAAGGCGGTAGATAGTCTTGTAACGAGCGGTGTTGCCGAGGGTGGAGCTTTTGCGCAGACAGGTGCGTGCTCTTATGTTCCTCTGCACATGCAGCACGAGGCTTTTTTGGACCGTGAGACTTTCCGCTCTCAAATGGATGATTGCGATGTTGTGGTTACCCATGGAGGTACCGGCGCCATCATTGGCGCTGTTAAGGATGGCAAGAAGGTCATTGCTGTCCCGCGTCTAGCCAAATACGGTGAGCATGTAGATGATCATCAGATTGAGATTGTTGATCAGTTCGGGGATATGGGGCTCATTGAGCCTTGTATGGACCCGATTGACCTACCTGCCGCCTACGCGCGGGCACTTTCTAAGGATTACCTGCCCTATAAGAGCAATACAGCACAGTTCTGTGCCGACCTTTCCGAATACATCGACGGCCTGGGAGGCGACCGATGAACACAATGGTGAAAAACGTAGTGCTTGCACCCTTCAATGTACTCTATTCCGTGTCCCCTGAGCTTTGTCTAAAGGCACTGTTTCGCATCAAGCAGGGCTACGCGCTTGACCTGGACCACCCCAAGACTTTCAGCGAGAAGATCCAATGGATTAAGCTCTACGATCACAACCCCCTGATGCCGCGCTGCGCCGACAAGTACACTGTGCGCGGCTATGTGGAGGAGTGCGGTTGTGAACAGTACCTTAACGAGCTCCTTTGGCACGGCAACGACCCTGCACAGATTCCCTTTGACGAGCTGCCCGAGAAGTATGTGGTGAAGGTGACGCACGGGTCGACCTTCAACGTAATTGTTGACGATAACGAGTCCGTCAACCGTGGCGATGTTGTACGCAAGTGCCGGCAGTGGCTCAAAGCCAAGTTCCTTCCTTGTTATGGTGAGTGGTTCTACGGTCGCAGTGGCGGCGTAGAGCCGAGCGTTGTCGTCGAGAAGTTCATAGAGTCCGACGGCAATAACGGCCTGGACGACTATAAGGTGTTCGTGATGAACGGTAAGGCCGTCCTTACGCTTGTATGCACGGGTCGTACTGCCAACGCTCACTTTGAGGACTGCTACGACATGGACTGGAACCTGATTGAAGGCTGCGATATGGGTGAGCAGCGTTCGGGTAGGGCCATTCCCAAGCCTGTGTGCTTCGACGAGATGATTGCTGCAGCGGAGGCGCTTGCAGCGCCCTTCAACCATGTCCGTGTCGACTTCTATATAGCGGGAGGCAAGCTGGTCTTTGGCGAAACCACATTTACGTCGGGTTCTGGCTTCGACAAATTCCATCCTTATGAGTTCGATTATGAGCTGGGGAGCAAGCTGGCTCTCCCCATGACTCGTTTTGGAGTATCAAATGAAAGATAAATTCTTCACCCTTTCGTATTCCGTATATGATGCGATATGTCGATTTGCTATGTGGCAGGACTATTTCTTCATCGATCGAGATAGGGCCATAGGCTGTTCCCTGCTAAGGCCTGAGGACAAATGTGCAATTTACGATTTTTGGGGGCGTTACGGGCCGAAACACAAGCTCGAGGATTACCGTCTGAACGCTTCTCGGGGTCTTAAGCCCGAACCGGGGCTCATTTCAGCAGAATCGTCCATCCCACAGGGGGATACTTCCCCGTGTCGCTTGCGAATGGCGGTCTAAGATGACAATGCCTAGAGTTCTTATGCTTGGTCCCAGCATCGACGCACGGGGCGGCATGTCCACCGTGGAACGCAACATTATCGAGGCTGTGAAGAAGAGCGGAGACTCCGTCGACTTCATCCCTACCTACGAGGACGCAGGGAAGTTCAGGAAACTTTCAGTCGCGGGAGCAGCCTACGCCAGGTACCTGGCGAGGCTAGGGGGCTGCGACCTCGTTCATATCCACATGGCCTCCAGGGGCAGCTTCGACAGGAAACGCTTGTTCATGCGCGCCGCGTTCCGGCGCGGCGTGCCAGTCGTGGTACACATGCACGGCGGCGAATTCGGCGTCTGGTATGAGAAGGAATGCAGCGAGGCGAAGCGCGCCCAGATAAGGGAGGCTTTCGGAGGCTGTGCGAAGGTCATCGTTCTCTCCGAGGAATGGCGTAACTTCTTTGACGATAACCGCATCTGCGATCCCGAAAAAATAGTTGTCCTGCATAACGCGGTCGAGATTCCAGTGCGCTCGGTCGACGTATGCCTGCGCCAAGACGTCCTATTTTTAGGACGTCTTGGCGCACGCAAGAGCCCTGACGTGCTCTTGCGTGCGGCCAAGACGGTGCTCAACCGTCATCCTCAAACTCGCTTTCGTTTCGGTGGCGACGGCGATGTGACCAAGTATGAGGCCCTCGCCCATGAACTTGGCGTTGCAGATAGCTGCGATTTCCTCGGTTGGACCACGGGAACGCAGAAGGAGGAAGCCATTCGCGCCAGTCGCGTCTTCTGCTTGCCTTCAAGAAACGAGGGCATGCCTATGAGTGTACTTGAGGCGATGTCTTACGGGTTGGCCACCATTGCTACCCCGGTAGGTGGCGTTCCTCAGGTTATTCAGGATGGTGCCAATGGTTACCTTATGCCAATTAGAGACTCTGAGTTTCTTGCAAGAAGAATTAACGATCTACTTGATAACTCTGATCTCTCTGTCCGAATCGGTAGAGCTGGTCGCAAAACCATTGAAGAGTCCTTCGGCATGGATTCATATGCCCAGAAACTCACGAAAATTTACGAAGGGATCGCTGGGGGCGGCAACGGTTTTGACTAGGTTCACCATTTGGGATTACGTCTTAGGGAATATCGTACTCGAGAGCGGATTATAGAATCAAGATTATGCTATCAATGGCTCAAATTTCTGCCAAGGAGCGCCAGCAGTGCGACCAATGTTCGGGTTGGGGCATGTCTAGATCCATGAGCGTTGCTATGGTGCTGTTTTTAATATATCCACTGTTCAGGAACCTATTTGGTGAAATCGACGCGGTGTGGTTTACGAGCATTAGCGCTGGTGCCTACATTATCTTTCGATCGTTCAAACCGTCCGTCGTCCTCACTTTGCCGTTCATTGCTTGGTTTACCATCTCAGTAATTGCCCTCGTTTCTTTCTTGGTGCTGGGTCCTGCTGCGACTAGCGCTCCTAAAAGGGCGCTTACATTCGTCATTGCGATTCTTCTAATGTTGTCCTTGAGTACGAATAAAAACTGGATACGCCCGACCATGCGCATCGTTCTCTTCATGTTGCTTATACACGCGCTCGCAACGCTCCTGTTTGCCATAGTTCCTGGCGTGTATACCGGTTTCATCAAACCCCGTTTCTTTGCCAGCAGTCAAGATGCTATCGGGGCCCAGTCGGGCTTAACGGCCCATTACAGCTACAACGGCATGCTGCTGTCCGCTGGCGTGCTCCTTTCGGCTACGGAGTTGTGGACGGCCTCGGATAACTCACAGGGCGATATCAAGACAATTACGCCGAATGTTATGATTTTATTTGTATTCATACTCGCGTTGCTGGTTACATCTAAACGAGGACCGCTGCTAGCAGTTGTCACTGCACTGATTCTTGGACTGTACGTCGGCTCAGGAAAGTATAAGTTCAGCGCACTTTTGAAGATTGGTTTGTTTGCATTCGGTGCCGCATTTATTGTCGTGGCACTTTCGCAATTTGTGCCACAAATAGCAACGGTTTTCATGCGCTTTGCTGAGATTTCTGGCGGACTAAACGATGCAGATGCCACTAATGGTAGAAGCTATCTTTGGGAGCGGGCTTTCGAATTATGGCGATCCAGCCCTATCTTTGGCCATGGCTGGGGTACATATCGCTACTATTGGGAGGGGCGTCTCGATGTGGCGACTAGCACAGCGCACAATGTTTTTCTCAACTTGCTTGCCGAGGTTGGTATCGCAGGCCTCTTGCTATTCCTAGTCGCCGCCGTCCCTCCCTTTGTCGGACTATGGCGGGCCATGAGTCGGCGAAGTGAGCTCGGGATAGACGCCTCTGCTGTGAGCTTTGCTTTCATGTTTCAGATTTTTTTCTTTGTATATAGCTTCACCGGGTCACCTCTATACGATATCGAGAGTTATATCTTCTACCTGCTCCTTTCGTGTGGCGTCTGGTTTTCGATGTCCTGTAGTGACGAAACGAAGTCATTTTTCAGGCGCAAAGGAAGGGTATGAATGATGAATGACGGCCGACCGCTAATATCGGTGATAGTACCCGTCTACAATTCATCGGGTTATCTCTACGACTGTCTAGAATCTATCCTCGGACAAACCGAGACGGACATAGAACTTATCGTCATCGACGACTGCTCTACAGATGGATCTCTCGGCATTGCTCAACGAGTTTCTGAACATGATCCGCGGGTAATGGTTGTTAAAAACGAGACAAATATCGGGCAAGGCCTTAGTCGCAACAAGGGAATCGAGCTATCTCGTGGCAGATTTATCACTTTCGTTGATTCCGACGACACGATTGACCCGCGAATGTATGGCGTCCTCCTGTCTGCGGCGGCGGAGCACGGAGCGCAGATGGCACGCTGCGGCTTTCGGAGGGTTCCCAGTCTCGATGTCCCGGCGATAGAGTTATCTGAGGATTTTTCAGTGCGCTGCCTTTGCGGGGAGAAACTCAAGCACTACCTTGACGGGTACTTCGGGATGCTTCCTTCCCAGTCATTGGATGAAGCCCCGAGTATGTCCCCGTGCACTGCGCTCTACGATGGGGATGTGGTACGTCCTAAGGGGATACGTTTCCCCTCCGAAAGGATAGTCCGGTCGGAAGATCTTTTTTTCAATCTTGAAGCCTCAGCATGTATTGACAAATTAGTTCTAGTTGATGCGCCGCTTTACAACTACCTTGTAAGGCCTGGTTCCACGACAAGGACGTACTCATCTCCGATCGGAAAGTGCAAGCTGTTGGAGAAACATGTTCCCGTCGGGGATGAATATGAGTTGCGACTAACTAGGAGCTTCCTGACTGCGGTCAAGGAGGCGAGTATACAGCTTGCATTATCTGGTGCGTCGATAGCGCGGTCTGCGCGAGAGATTTGTGATTTGGAAACCGGTCTTCGTTTGAAGAATCGTTTGCTAGCCTATCCGATAAGCGAGCTGCCGGGTAGAGAAAGGCTTTTTGCCCTTGCCGTTCGGTTCAGCTTTGGATATATCGAAGCGCTTATGGGCAGATTGGATATCGTGAGGAGGGGTTTGTGATGTCGAATGCGATAAATGCAAACAGGATGAGCGTCGCCGTGGTGTCTCTATACGGTAGGGGAAATTACGGTAACTGTCTTCAAAGACATGCAGTTCATAAACTCTTGGAGCAGCTGGGGTGCGACCCAGTTTCTCTAGATCGTCGTTGTTTGAGCAAGGACTACTTGAGGGAACGCGCTTCGGAGGTGCTTGCCTCCACACCCATGGGGGAAGCAGTTTCTGCTTGCGCGCGCGCCAAGCGGTTTTTGGCTTTCGACCGCAAGTGCAAAAGGATTAAGATTGGAAATGGGAGCCTAGTGGGCCTAGGTGAAAAATACGATGCCTTTGTGGTGGGTAGTGACCAAGTGTGGAACCCTCGGGTATGGGACTTCAATCCCGAGTACAACTTGCTAGGGTTTGTTGAACCCTCGTGGAAGCGTATAGCGCTCTCGCCCAGTGTTGGGGTCAGCGAGATTCAGGATTCGGATAAAGAAGCGTTTCTGACATGTCTGAGAGGCTTTTCCCGGCTGTCAGCGCGAGAGGTAGAGGGAGCAAGTCTGATAGAGGGGCTTCTCGGCAGGGATGTTGAAGTCCTCCCCGATCCGACGATGGCTTTCGGGGCATCGTACTGGGAATCAGTTGCCGACCATACTTTAGCACCGAACAGTCCGTATGTGCTCGTCTATGAGCTTGGAAATGGAAGTGCGTGCGCGGAAGCGGCGCGTTCGTTCGCGCGAGAGCGCGGTTATGAAGTTGTCGAACTCAACAACCGCGACAACGAATACTACAAAGCCGGCCCAGGCGACTTCATCGGGCTAATATTTGGAGCCGAAGTCGTGTTTACGGATTCCTTTCATGCATCGGTCTTCTCGCTGCTGGGTCATATCCCGTTCAAGGTGCTTTCCCGGCAAGGGTCTGGCTATTCCATGAGTTCTAGGATTGTAACACTGGGCCGTACCTTTGGCGTCGATCCCGGGGACTTCGAGCAAGAATACGATTGGCATGCAATCGACAAACGGCGAAGTGAGCTCTCGGATAAAATCACTTCCTACCTTACCGATGAGATTTCTCGTGTCGTCGCGGAGGGCGCCCGATGACTGACAACGCTCCGCTGGTTGCGTCCCTTGACCCGAATCGTTGTTGTGGCTGTTTGGCGTGTGTCGCTTCGTGCGGCAAGGGGGCGTTGACGGAATCGACCGATTCGCTTGGGTTTTTCAGACCTTCATGGGATGATATATCGTGCGTGGACTGCGGAGTCTGCGACAGGGTGTGCCCGACGTTGTCGCCTCGCCAGCAAGATGCGAGATCGAAGACGCTCTGGGCGCAGTCGAGAGATAATGGTGCGGTCCGCGGATCGTCCTCGGGAGGCGTTTTCGCTGCACTTGCGGGCATTGTGCTTGATTCGTCTGGAACGGTGTACGGAGCAGCGTTCACCGATGACTTTTCTCATGTTGAACACACTAGGGTCGACAGCGTCTATGAGCTGGGTCGTCTCATGACGTCAAAATACGTCCAGAGCCGTGTTTCCAGAGAGGTGTATCGAAGCGTTTTGTCGGACCTCGCCGACGGTCGTACGGTTTTGTTCTCGGGAACTGCGTGTCAAGTTGCGGCCGTGAGGAATGTTCTGGGTAGCCGTAAGCTCAAGGGGACCTTACTTGCGATTGACGTTATGTGTCACGGCGTCCCTTCGCCTCGTCTTTGGTCGGACTACGTGGCGTATTTGTCCACATCTATGGGGGCGCAGCTCGAGTCCGTCAATTTTCGGAGTAAGACATCCGGATGGAAGTCTTTCTCGTTGCAATGCAGAGCATGCAACGAGAAAGAGATAGAGATTCCTCATAGCCAGGACTGGTACATGAAGGCGTTCCTCACCAACCATTCGCTGCGATCTTCCTGCTTTGATTGCCCGTCGAAGCAATCATGCGGAAGCGATTTGACGCTGGGGGACTACTGGGGCTTTGAGGGCGGCAGCGAGGGTATAATCGTTGACGAAGGCGTCTCGGCGGTCATCGCAAGGACACCGCTCGGCGAGGCGTATCTTCAAAAAGCGGCTTCAAAGATGCACTTCGGTACCGCCCGGTACGACGATGTCGCTTTGAAGAACCCGGCACTCGAGCACTCAGTTTCGCCTCCCGCAGGAAGGAACGGCTTTCTTGCCGACGTGTCTTCCGGAACGCCAATCGGTACGCTAGTGTCGAGATGGAATTTCGAGAGGAACCTTCTCGATAAAGTTAAGGGCAAGATAGCCTCACTGTTCAAAGGCAGGAGGTAGCAACTATGCTCGACGAGCGTTATCGCAGAGACATTGAAAGGAATATCTACGTATCCCCGCTCAGAAAGAAGCGATGGCTTTTGTATTTTCTCAGGAAAGAGCAGGCGGCGTCCATTCCGTTTCTGCGTAAAGCGTACGCCCTTGGAAAGAAAGCGACGCTTGCTGGGACAGGTTGCGAGTTTCCGGCATCTGCAATATCGGGGGGGGGTCTTAGGATTCCCCATCTGAACGGGATAATCATCTCGCCCGTGGCAAGGGTGGGTGCAGATTGCACGATTTTCCATCAGGTCACGTTGGGCGTGAACGGAAGAAAGAGTCTGGAAACTGGTCCTGCCTTGGGTGATAGGGTCTCTATCGGCGCGGGGGCGAAGATAATCGGCCCCGTGGAGATAGGCGACGACGTAACCGTGGGGGCTAACGCGGTCGTCACGAAAGACGTTCCGGACGGCGCTACCGTTGTTGGGTTCAACAATATCATCGATGTGGGACCAACAGGGTAAGGCGCGTCTCGAACAACGATTAACATTGGACGATTAATGGCATCAGACAGATACTCAAGGCTTTTGAAGAACTCACTCGTGTTCTTCGTCGGAAACCTTGGCAGCAAGATAATATCATTCGTCATTGTTCCTTTTTACACGTATGTTCTGACTACGGAGGAATACGGATCGGCGGACCTCATCACGACCACAGTCAACATGCTTGCCCCTTTTGTCATGGTAGGTATGAATGAGGCAGTGCTGAGGTTTAGCGTTACAAGGGAGGATGGCGTAGAAGGCATCGCGACCAACTCGCTGGTTGTTGTTGCTGCCGGAAGTATTGTCAGCTGGCTGTTGCTTCCTCCGTTCGCCAGCATCTCCATTATTGGAGACAATGTTGTGCTCTTCTTGCTTCTTCTCACCTTGACGTGCTTCAATAATGTTTTTCTCCAGCTTCTCAGAGGAATTGGAAAAAGTAAATCGTTCGCTTTCAACGGTGTTCTCATAACGTTTTCCATGGCAGCTGCCAACGTGGTTGCACTTGCCGTCTTCCATTTCGGCGTCAAAGGGTATCTGGCGTCTATGGTGCTCGCCCAGACCGTCGGTGCTATTCACATTGTAGTTAGCTGTAGACTTTGGAGACTCGTCTCGTTCAAGGCGCTGGACCGGCGGCTGACGAAAAGGATGCTCGTCTACTGCATTCCGTTGATACCGAATTCTCTCATGTGGTGGATTATGTCTGCATCCGATCGCTATGTCATTCTGTTCTTTCTTGGCGCGGGGGCGAATGGCATCTATAACGTTGCGCAGAAGATCCCTTCAATTGTCAACATCGTGTACAACATATTCATGCAGGCGTGGCAAATATCCGCCATCGAAGAACGTGACTCCGATGATAATGCCAAGTTTCAGTCAACCGTGTTTCGCTATATTTTCGTTGTCTTAGTGCTGGCTTCGTCATTGATTGCGGCTTCGTCGTACCCGGTGTACACATTACTGATGAGTTCATCATATGAGGGGTCTTGGCAGCCCGTTGCCCTGCTCTCCCTTGCTAACCTGTTCTCCTGTATTGCTGCTTTCTTTGGGACGACATATGTGGTTACCAAGCAGAGCAAGAAAGCTTTTTCCACAACGCTAATCGGAGCGGCCGTCAATATTGCGTTGACATTGGTACTTGTTCCTCTTTTGGGAATTATGGGCGCAGCAGTGGCGACCGCTGCCAGTTACACGCTTATCGCTGTAGTGCGTTATCGCGACACGCGCAAGATCGTTAAACTTGTTTTCGACAAGGCGGAGATAGTGCCAAGCCTTATTATTATCGCCGTTCAGGTGGTTATATCGTTCTTTCCGTATTCCCCGGGTTTGCTTGCTGCTGACCTTGTTTTGTTCGCTCTCGTGGTTGTGGTGCTTCGTCGAGGCCTTCTTAATATTGTTAAAAGCGGCCGCAACGTTGTTCGGACTCGCAACAATGCAGGTTAAGCGGCGGCGCGCATTAACAGAATGTTATCTAAGACACCTTATGTTTCATCGCAATTGCTGTTCTGCCTATCGTCACATGGGAATTAAAATCTAATAATGCCTCACGCGAAGTCGAGCTCACTGCGCCTACTGACTCACGCTTATTCGCAGCGGAGTTCCTTCAAAAATTTGCCCATCATCGGCTGAATTTTGGTGTGCGAGCGGTAACTCAATATCGAGTTTGCGCGGATTAACATGACCACAGTTCAGTGAAATTGCGCTTCTCAAGGTAATGGACGGTGAGTATCGTACGGGCCAGCCCTTTAGAAAGCCAATAGCGTGGTCGCGGATGATATACAAATCGAACATTCCATAGGCTAGTCGATTGCATACGTGGATGAGCTGATCTTGTGGAGGCCTACCTTGCCTGTAAATATGCAGTCTCGTTAAAGGAGGCGCGTATCGGCTCCCACTACAACAACCCCAGCTTCGGCTACGGCGGCTACTGCCTGCCCAAGGACACCAAGCAGCTGC
>OLPR01003415.1_pt1 | contig 10616 bp, 8 predicted proteins | sample 1672761 | NCBI WGS metagenome assembly OLPR01 (sample SAMEA3136721, study PRJEB25190) | human gut metagenome | biome: human gut; feature: human-associated habitat; material: faeces | place: Austria | collected 2013
GGGGCGCAGGGCTTTGGGCGGCAGGCCGGGCTGCGCGGTGCAGCGGGCGCGGAACCACCGCGCAAAAAAGTACCCCACCCAATACAAAAACACCCACGGCAAAAGCGGGAAATAATCCGATGAGGAAAACACCGTCAGATCTGGCAGACCCAGCCAGAAAAGATTCGGCTTGTACCAGGCGGCGGGTAGGGCCGCCAGGTGCGTTCCCTCAAACCCCAGCCAGCCCTGCGGCAGCTGGTTCAGCAGGGCAAACAGCACCGCGCTGCCCGTAATCCCTGCCAGCGGGGGCAGCTTTTCCAGCGCGGGGTGCAGCAGACAGGTCAGCAGGGCCGCACAGCCCAGCAGGTGCAGCACGCCGAACCAGATGACTTCCTCCGGCATGGCAACGGCGGTTGCCACGGTCAGCACCACCGCGCAGGCCGCCGTGAGCAGGCCGTTCTTGAGCGGGCGGCGGGATAGGGTAAAGCTGTAACCCGAAAGCAGAATAAAGCTCCAGCAGATATACTGCTGCCACACATGGCAGTGCGTGGACCAGATATCGTACCAGCCGCTGGCATGGCCAAAAATATACACCCAGTCATACATGGCATGGTAAACCAGCATATTCAGCAGCGCCAGCCCGCGCAGGGCATCGATCTGCCAAAAGCGCTGCCCGGCTGCCGCACGCAACGACTGTTGTTCGGTTTGCATCGCGTTCCCCCTTCCCTGCCCTGTGCCAATATGCAAAGGGCTGATGTCACTTTACCATACTTGGCATAGCAAATGCAAGGCGCCCTTGCAAAATGACCGAAAATGCGCTAAAATCTTTGGTGAAATATAACAAAGGAGGGGTCCGTTATGCCCGATATCCGTCTTGTTGCATTGGATCTGGACGGCACCGTATTCAATGATGAAAAAGAGATCACACCCCGCACGCTGGAAGCCATCCGCGCTGCCATTGCCAAAGGGGTTGATGTCATCCCCGCAACGGGGCGTGTGGCATCGGGTGTGCCGGAAGCGTTTTTGCGCATTCCCGGCGTGCGGTATGCCCTGACTTCCAACGGGGCCAGCGTGGTGGAGCTTTCCACCGGCAAACCGCTGGTCAACCTGCCGTTTGATGCTGCCCTTGCCAGCGACATTTATGATATCGTGGCCGCAACGGGCGGTGCCATGGGCATTTTTATCGGCGGCAAAGCCTACACCGATTATTTTGGTGCTAATGACGGCCTTGCCCTGATGCCCCCTGCCCTGCGCCGCTACCTGCGCGACAGCCGGATTGTGGTGGATGACATGCACGCAGTGTTCGCCGCCCACCCGCACGAGGTGGAAAAGTTCAGCATCACCTATCGGGACAATGCCGCCCGCGATGCCGCCTGGCAGGCTGTTGCCAGCCGGTTTAATGTTGAGATTACTTCCAGCATTCCCAACAACATGGAGATCAACGCCCCCGGCGTGACCAAGGGCAGCGGATTAAAAACGCTGGCCGATACCCTGGGCCTGGCGATGAACCAGGTGATGGCCTGCGGCGATTCCGGCAACGACCTTGCCATGATCCAGGCCGCCGGGTACGGCATTGCGATGGGCAACGCCACACCGGATGTTCTGGCCGCCGCCCGCTATGTAACGGACGACAACAACCATGACGGCGTTGCCAAGGCCATTGAAACCTATGTGTTGAAAGGATAACCCCCTATGCCAAATATCGTTGACCGCTTTGGCCAGCTGGTGGATGACGCTATTCCCAAGCCAGAGCTTGCCCGCCAGCTGCTACTGTTGGGCTACCGCGCCAAGGATGTGCAGCTGCTGCTTGCCCCGGAAAAAGAGCTCACCCCCGCGCGGCAGTATGCGGCACAGATCGCCATGGACGCCATGATTGCGCCCCTGGCCCACCCGCAGCGGGCGGCGCTGGTCAATATCTTTATGCCCTGTGAACTGCTGCACGCCTTCCACCTGCTGCCGATGTTTGCCGAAGCCACCGCCTGTTACCTGAACGGTGCCGCAGCCGAGCGCGGCTTTATCCATTATGCCGAGAGCGCAGGCATCAGCCCCACGCTGTGCAGCTACCACAAGGCTTTGCTGGGCATGGAGCTTTCCGGCACGGCGGGCAAGCCGCTGTTCACTGCCTGCACCTCCATTGCCTGCGATGCCAACAACCTGACCTTCCGGCGGCTGGCGCAGCATTACGGCATCCCCCACTTTTATCTGGATGTGCCCTATGACCACGACGAGTACGCTGTGGCCGAAGTTTCCGACCGCCTGCGAGAGTTCGCCGCCTTTTTGGAGGATGCGACCCACCAGAAGCTGGACGAAGCGGCCCTGCAGCAGGCAGTCGCCCACAGCGGCCGCACGCTGGAACTATTGCAGCAGGCACAGGCCGCCAAGGCCGGGCGGAACCTGCACAATGATGTCACCTCCGAATTTTACGAAGTGTTTGTGACCCACACCATGCTGGGCACCCCGCAGGCTGAACAGTACGCCCGCAAGCTGCTGGCGGATATCGAGGCCAGCCCCATGGGTGGCGGCACCCGGCTGCTGTGGGCGCACGCCGTGCCGTTTTATCAGGCGCCCGTGCGGGAGCGGCTGAATTTTTCGGCAGAAAACCAGCTTATTACCTGCGATATGAACGCCGATACCTTAGGCTGCTGCATGGACCCGGACAAACCGTTTGAGAGCATGGCCGCGCGGCTGGTGAACAATATCTTTAACGGCAGCGCCCAGCACCGCATCCAGCGCGCGCTGGAGCTGTGCCGCATGCAGCAGATCGACGGGGTGGTCTACTTCTGCCAATGGGGCTGCAAGCAGACGATGGGGGCCGCACAGCTGTTCAAGAGCGCACTGGAAGCCGAGGGCTACCCGGTGCTGCTGCTGGACGGCGATGGCTGCGACCGCGCTAACACGATGGACGGCCAGACCGCCACCCGGCTGGATGCTTTCCTGGAGATGCTGCACAGCAAACAGGAGGCGCTGGTATGAGCAAAACGATTTATTATGCCTGCAAATACGCCCCGCTGGAGCTGTTTTCCGGGTATGGGGCCACCTTCTCGGCGCTGGATCCGCTGGCGGAAAGTTTTTCCTGCGCGGAGCGCTGCGCCCACGCCAACCTGTGCGGTTACGCCAAGGCTGTGCTGGAACAGGTGGAGCAATCCGGCATCCGGGCTTTGGTGCTGACCAACTGCTGCGATGCCATGCTGCGCGTTTACGATGTGCTGGCTGCCAGTGGTAAGATGGAATTTTTGCAGCTGCTGCCCGTCCCCCACCAGAGCACCCCGGCCACCCGCGCCCGCTTTGCGCGGGACCTGCGCAGGCTGGCGGATGCCCTGCAGCGGTACACCGGGCAGAAATTCGACGCCCAGCGCGCCCACGCTTTTTTTGTGCACAAACCCCACGCCGAGGGTCCGCATTTGACCCTGCTGGGTGCCCATGGCGGCAGCGTGCTGTATGATACCGTGCAGAAAGCCTTTGCCCTGCCCGTGGTGGATGCTACCTGCACCGGCAACCGTGAGCTTGCCGATGTTGCCCCCGCCGCACTGGAGGACTTTTTGCCCGGTTACGCCGCCGCCCTGCTGGGCCAGATGCCCTGCATGCGGATGGATGCCCCGGTCAGTGAGCGCGCCGCCCTGGTGGACGGCCAGACCGTTGGCATTGTGTACCACACCGTGCAGTTCTGTGATTATTACGCCCCCGGCCTGACCGCGCCGGAGCAGTTCCATCTGCCAGTATTAAAAATTGAAACCGACTGTTCCCGCCAGACCTTTACCAGCGGCGGCGGGCAGCTGAGCACCCGCCTGGGCGCATTTGCCGAAAGCCTGAACGCCGTTCCCGATACCGAAAACAAGGAGGCCCCCGCCATGAACACCAACGCACAATATGCCGCCGGCATCGACAGCGGCTCTGCCAGCACCGATGCCGTGATCCTGGATCGCAGCGGAAAGATCTGCGGCTGGGCCATTGTGCCCACCGGCGCCGGGGCTGCAACCGGCGCCCGCCAGGCACTGGAACAGGCCCTGACGATGGCAGGCATTGCCGAAAGCGACCTGGGTTCCAAGGTATACACCGGCTACGGGCGCGAGTTCCTGGGCGATGACGGCGCAGCCGTGACCGAGATCACCTGCCATGCACGCGGGGCTCATCATCTGGACCCCGCCGTGCGCACCGTGATCGACATTGGCGGGCAGGATTCCAAGGTGATCCGCCTGAGCGAAAGCGGCGCTGTTGAAACCTTTGCGATGAACGACAAATGCGCCGCCGGTACCGGCCGTTTTTTGGAGATGATGGCCCGCACCCTGCAGATGAAGCTGCCGGAGATGAGCGAGCTTGGCCTGGACTGGCACAACGATGTGACCATTTCCAGCATGTGTACCGTGTTTGCGGAAAGTGAGGTCGTCAGCCTGATTGCCCGCAGCACCGCACCGGCGGATATCATCCACGGCCTAAACAAATCTGTTGCGGGCAAAACCGCTGCCCTGGCCCGCCGCACCGGCGGCGTGGCCCCCTTTATGATGACAGGCGGTGTAGCCCGCAACCGCGGCGTTGTGAAAGAGCTGGAAACCGCCCTGAAAGCCCCGGTGGAGGTCAGCGAGTACAGCCAACTGTGCGGCAGCCTGGGCGCAGCGCTGTTTGCGCTGGAAAAAATGGGCGTGAAGCTGTAAAACCTCCGGTGCGCAAAGTACTTGCTTTAAGTCGTACTTTCGTGTACACTAGGGTGTATCATATTAAGATAGCATGATGGCTGCAAAATAAGGAGGGCTTTCTTATGTCTTGGGGAACAAATGTACTGGTCGGCCAGTCCGGCGGGCCGACTGCTGTGATCAATTCCAGCCTGGCCGGTGTGTATGAAGCTGCCAAAGCTCTGGGCGCCGCCCATGTATACGGCATGGAGTATGGCATTCAAGGGCTTTTGCAGGGCAAGATTGTGGACCTGGATGACCGCCTTGACGACAAGATGGAAATTGAGCTGCTCAAGCGCACGCCGTCCAGTTACCTGGGCAGCTGCCGGTTCAAGCTGCCCAACCCCGCCACGGACGAACGCCCCTTTGTGCAGCTGTTTGAGCTGTTTGCCAAGTACTGCATTGGGGCTGTGTTCTACATTGGCGGCAATGATTCGATGGACACCATTGCCAAGCTTTCCGCTTACGGGGCTGCCAAGGGCAGCGAGATCCGCTTTATCGGCGTGCCCAAAACCATTGACAACGACCTGATGTACACCGACCACACCCCCGGTTACGGCAGTGCCGCCAAGTACATTGCCACCATCCTGAAAGAGGTCATCTGTGATTCCAGCGTGTATAACATCCGCAGCGTAACGGTGGCCGAGATCATGGGCCGCCATACCGGCTGGCTGGCCGGTGCCGCCAGCCTGGCTGCCGGGGCTGACTGCAACGGCCCGGACATCATTCTGCTGCCGGAGCGTCCCTTTGACGAGAATGTGTTCCTGGAAAAAGTAGCCCAGCTGGAAAAAGACCGCCACAATGTCATCATTGCGGCCAGCGAGGGCGTAAAAAACAAGGACGGCGTTTTCCTGTGTGATTTGGTATCCACAGCAGGCCAGCTGGATGCTTTTGGCCATAAAGCCATTTTGTCCGGCACCAGCCGCTACCTGGCGGATTTGATCCATGTGCGCCTGGGCTGCAAGACCCGCGCGATCGAGTTCTCTACCCTGCAGCGCTGTGCCTCCCATCTGGCAAGCCGCACCGACATTACCGAGGCATACCAAGTGGGCGGTGCTTCGGTGGAAGCTGCTTACCGCGGCGAAACCGGTAAGATGTGCGCCATCCGCCGCATTTCGGATATGCCGTACCGCACCGAAACCGAGATGGTAGATGTGCAGAAGGTTGCCAACCTGGAAAAGCGCGTGCCGGATGACTGGATCAGCCAGGACGGCATGCATGTGACCGAAGCATTCCATCACTATGCCCGCCCCCTCATCCAGGCCGAGCTGACCCCCATCTACATCGACGGCGTGCCCCGCCATCTGCATCTGCATTGATTTACGGGGGTTTTTGTTCCTTCTTTGAAAAGAAGGAAGCAGAAGCTTTAAGGCAACACCGCATAGGCTCATCCGCGGGACGATGCAAGCATCGTCCTCTATAAATATTTGTAGGTTTGCAGCAAATATTTACGTTTCTCGGCGGGGTCGGGTGCCCCCACCTTACCGGGCAAGTTGCCCTTCCCCCACAAAACCAAACACCCCCGTCCTTATTCCAGCTGTCACGCAGCCAAAACAAAGGCGGGGGTATTTTTTAATGCCAGAGGGTAAACAGCAGTGCCAGCAGTGCCAGCAGGCCAAGCAGGTAGACGCCACAAATCAGCAGGGTAGCTTTCAGCGCACCCAGGATCGCCCACAGGCGCTCCTTACCGGTCAGCTGGGGGTCTTCCTCCCAGGGACGGTCAGCAGCCTGTTGGGGCTGCTGCGCGGGGGTATGGCCCTGCTTGCGGCGGCGCGGCAGCCAGATACTGTCGTGCTCAATGCCACTCATATCGGCCACGGTGCGGCCGTCATCCTCAAAGGGTTCGTTATGCTTCATTTTTCGTACAGGTGGCACACAACATAGTGGCCGGGTTCCACCTCACGCTGCTGCGGCGCTTCGGTCTTGCAGCGCTCGGTCGCATAGGGGCAGCGGGTATGGAACTTGCAGCCCTTGGGCGGGTTGGCCGGGGACGGAATGGAGCCCTGCAGCACAATACGCTCGCGGCGAATGGTCGGGTCCGGGATAGGAATGGCGCTGAACAGTGCCTTGGTGTAGGGATGTAGCGGATGGCTGAAGATATCCGGCGTTGCACCGTACTCCACCAGGTTGCCCAGGTACATAACGCCGACCGTATCCGAAATATGCTCAACAACAGAAAGATCGTGGGAGATGAACAGGTAGGTCAGGTTATATTTATCCTGCAATTCTTTCAGCAGATTGATGATCTGGGCCTGAATGGAAACGTCCAGTGCAGAGACCGGTTCGTCGCACACAACAAACTCCGGGTTCAGGGCCAGGGCGCGGGCAATGCAGATGCGCTGGCGCTGGCCGCCGGAAAATTCGTGCGGATAGCGGGTTTTGTGGTAGGGCTGCAGGCCGCAGTTATCCATGACCTGGTCAATATAATCATTGAACTCTGCCTTGGGCACCAGGTTATGCTCGCGCACAGCCTCACCGATGATCTCACCAACCGGCAGACGCGGGGACAGGCTGGAGAACGGGTCCTGGAAGATGATCTGCATCTTGGTACGCAGGTTACGCAGCTCCCTGCCGGTCATATCGTACACTTCTTTGCCGTTGAACAGTACCTGACCGCCGGTTTTTTCGCCGGCAAGGCGCAGGATTGTACGGCCGGTGGTGGATTTGCCGCAGCCGGATTCGCCGACCAGACCCATGGTATGGCCGCGCTTGAGGTTGAAGGTAACGCCATCGACAGCCTTGACATGACCCACGGTCTGGGACATCAGGCCGCCCTTGATGGGGAAGTATTTTTTAAGCTGGTTGACCATCAGAATATACTGATCATCATAGGTGACGGGGGTATAGTCCAGCTTTTTTGCGTTTTCTGCCTGTGCCATCGTCACTCACCCGCCTTTCGATTATTTTCATAGTAGCGGTAGCAGCTGACCTTGTGCGTCGGGGACAGGCTGATCTCGCAGGGGTACTCACCATCGCAGCAGGGCAGAGCCATCTCGCAGCGATCCTTAAAGTAACAGTAGTTGGGCATATTGACCGGGTTGGGCACCTTGCCGGGGATGGAGTACAGTCGGTCCACCTTTTTGCCCACGATCGGTTTGGAAGCCATCAGGCCGATGGTATAGGGGTGAGCCGGGTTTGCGAAAATCTCCTGAGCGGTGCCCTTTTCCACCACGCGGCCTGCGTACATGACAACAACGTAATCTGCCATCTCGGCAATCACACCCAGGTCATGGGTGATCAGCATGATGGAGGAGTTAATGCGGTCCTTCAGGTTGCGCAGCAGGTCCAGGATCTGGGCCTGAATCGTCACATCCAGTGCGGTGGTGGGTTCATCGGCGATGATAACCTTGGGGTTGCAGGCCAATGCCATGGCGATCATGACACGCTGGCGCATACCGCCGGACAACTCATGCGGGTACATCTCATATACACCCTGGCTGTTGGCGATGCCAACCATCTCCAGCATTTCAACGGTGCGCTTTTTGATGTCCTCTTTGCTCTTGCCTTCGCCGTCATGCAGAGCAATGACTTCATCAATCTGAGCACCGATGCGGAACACCGGGTTCAGGCTGGTCATCGGCTCCTGGAAAATCATCGAAATATAGTTGCCGCGCAGGTGCTGCATGACCGTGCCGGGAGTTTTGGCAACATCATAGGCTTTGCCATTACCCAGGTTCAGGCGGATCTCACCCTGAACGATCTGGCCCTGGGGGCGCTGCAGCAGCTGCATCAGCGAAAGGCTGGTAACGGATTTGCCGCAGCCGGATTCGCCCACAACGCCCACGGTTTTACCCACGGGAACTTCAAACGAAACACCGTCCACGCTTTTTACCACGCCGGTATCGGTAAAGAAATAGGTGTGCAGGTTATCAAATTCAACAGCGTTTTCCGGGTTTTTCATCTGGGTCAGGTACTCAGATTCCGGCACATTCTTGCGCTTGCGCTGTTTTTCGTACTGGTCCGTAATGCGGCGGTTTTCTTTGGAGATACGCCGCGACTCCTTGGCGGAAAGGTAACCGTCCTGTTGTTTAGCCATCGTGTGTGTCTCCTTTCATCAGCGTTTCATCTTGGGGTCAAAGGCATCGCGCAGGCCATCGCCCACAAAGTTGAAGCCCAGAACCGTAATCAGCAGGCAGATGCCGGCCGGGACCCAGATGAACAGATAGTTGGTCATAACATAAGCGTTGTTGACATCGTTGATGATGTTGCCCCAGGATGCAAACGGGTACTTAACGCCCAGACCCAGGAAAGACAGGGTGGCTTCCGTCAGGATGGTGGAGCCAAGGCTCATGGTGCAGGTAACAATCAGCTGCGGGATAACGTTGGGGATCAGGTGGCGGAAGATGCGGTGCCATGCGCTGATGCCGCAGGCTTCGGCTGCCGTCATGAACTCCTGCTCGCGCAGGGACAAAATCTGGCCGCGGACCAGGCGGGCAATGCCGGGCCAGCCCAGGAAGCCGAGGATCAGCATCAGGTACATCATACGGGTCCAGGAGTCAATGCGCATGGCGTCCATGGCAGCGCCCAGAATGATGATGATGGGCATGGAGGGCAGGCAGTAGAAAACGTCCACGATACGCATGATGAGGTTATCCACCCAGCCGCCGAAGTAGCCGGAGATACCGCCCATGACAATACCGATGGAGCCTTCGATCGCAACAACGATGAAGCCGATGATCAGGGAAACGCGGCCGCCGTACATCAGGCGGGTCAGCATGTCCATACCGTTGGTATCGGTGCCCAGCCAGTGCTCCTTGTTGGGGCTTGCGTAACGGTCAAACACATAGGTTTCCGTCATCTGCTTCACGCTCCAAACGCCGGTGCTGGCATCGTACACGATGTCATACTCGGCTTCGTTGCCGTCGGCATCGGTGTAGTTGAACTCGGTAATATTATCGTCAATGGCTTCTTCCAGGCGGTCGCGGAAGTCACGGCTGATGACCACGCTGGCATCGGCAGCGGAAACAACAAAGCGGCCGATATAGGCAACTTCGCTGCCGCTCTGGATAATATTGCCGTCAGCGTCCAGTTCATAATCCTGGCCATCGGCAGTAAAGGTGGTCTCCCCTGCTGCCTGGGCAGTCAGGGCGGCCAGCTTGGCATCAAAGCTCAGCTCGGCCACGCCGTCCGCTGCGGTGACCATATCCTTAGAGGCATAAGCCAGCACAGTGCGGCCCTGGCGGAAGACGTACAGGTCCTCGTTCAGGGTTTCCACTTCGTAATCGTTATCTTTATAGGTAAAGGTCTCTTCACCCTTCTTGATGGCCTCGTTGCCCTTGCTCTGGGCAATGGAGCCGAACTCCTGGCCATCGGCAACAACAAAGCGCAGTTTATCGTTGCGGGTCACACCCACATACTCTTTGGACATCTGGGTGTAGGTGTAGAACTGCTGATCCTCCTGATAGGGGCTGATGAGTCCGCCCACAAAAGAAAACAGGAACATGGCGATCAGCATACTCAGGCCCACCACTGCCAGACGGTTCCGGAAAAAACGCTTGGCAACCAGTGCGCCGGGAGACAGCACTTTGACACGGCGGTCGTCATTTAGAGAAAGGTTCTCAGTTTCCTGAGCGTCCTTGTTTTTCAGTTCTTCTCGATTATCCTTCACTACAAGTCACGCTCCTTTCTCACGCAATGCGTACCCGCGGGTCAACCACGGCATACAGAATGTCGGACAGCAGATTGCCGATCAGGGTCAGAATGGCGATAAAGGTCATGTAGAACATGGAGAACGGAATATCGCCCGCAATCATCGCCTGGTAAGAGGTAAAGCCGATACCGGGGATCATAAACAGCGTTTCGGTAATCAGTGCGCCGGAGAACAGACCGGGCAGGCTGCCGCCGATGATGGTCACCAGGGGAATCAGGGTGTTCCGGAAGGCATGGCGGTAAATGACCTTATGCTCCGAAAGTCCCTTTGCCCGGGCGGTACGGATGTAGTCGGCGTTGAGTACCTCCAGCATATTGGTG
>OLPR01003416.1_pt1 | contig 10612 bp, 2 predicted proteins | sample 1672761 | NCBI WGS metagenome assembly OLPR01 (sample SAMEA3136721, study PRJEB25190) | human gut metagenome | biome: human gut; feature: human-associated habitat; material: faeces | place: Austria | collected 2013
AGCACCGGCACTTTACAGACCTTTGTGATTATCTCGCCCCTGGCGACTGCCTGGTCATCAACAATTCCCGCGTCCTGCCAGCCCGGCTGCTGGGGCACCGGGAGCCCTCCGGCGGCGCAGTCGAGGTTCTGCTGCTGCAGGATAAAGGCGACGGCCTTTGGGAGTGCCTGACAAAGCCGGGCCGGAAGACGAAGGCGGGGACGGCCCTCTCCTTTGGCGACGGCGCCTTGACGGCGACGGTCGAGCAGGTCCTGGAGGGCGGCAACCGGCTGGTCCGCTTCCATTATACCGGCATTTTCCTAGAGATTTTGGAGCGCTTGGGCAAGATGCCCCTGCCGCCCTATATCCGGGAGGAGCTGGAGGACGGCGAGCGGTACCAGACTGTGTACTCCAAAATCAACGGCTCCGCCGCCGCGCCGACGGCCGGGCTGCATTTTACCCAGGCGCTGCTGGAAAAGATCGCGGCGCAGGGCGTCCGAATCGCTCCGGTGACACTGCATGTCGGCCTGGGAACGTTCCGCCCCGTCAAGGCGGAGGAGATTACGGAGCACCAGATGCACGCGGAGTTTTGTATGCTCTCGGCAGAGTCGGCGGAGATTTTGAACCAGACGCGCAAGTCTGGCGGCCGGATTATCTGTGTCGGGACGACGTCCTGCCGGACGCTGGAATCCCTGGTCGAGCCGGACGGCTCCTTCCGGGAAAAATCCGCCTGGACGGATATTTTCATCTACCCCGGCTACCAGTTTAAGGCCATGCAGGGGCTGATCACGAATTTCCACCTGCCGGAGAGCACGCTGATTATGCTCGTCTCCGCCTTCGCAGGCTACGACCATGTGATGGCGGCCTACCGGGAGGCCGTCGCCCAGCGGTACCGGTTCTTCAGCTTTGGCGATGCGATGCTGATTTTATAGAAAAAAGCTTCCGTTTCCTGTGCCGCGGTATGGGAAACGGAAAAATTTTTTTGAAATTTTTCCGGGTATCATACTTTGGAAGGATTGCCAAAAAACGTAGTATATGGTATAGTGAATGCGTCTGAGAAGCTATATCTATGGTCCGCTGCCATAGATAGGAGCAAATTGGGAGCGTTGCCGACAAAGCCGAGGGGAGGGGTGTAATTCCGATTATGCGGCAAATTATAGAAGCAATCAGAACGCATCATAGCCCCACAGCGTTGCTTTGTGGGTGACTAGGTCAAAAAAGGAGAAGTGCTTATGAAGAAAAGACTGGTAAGCTGGCTGCTTGCCGTGTGCATGGTTGTATCCTTGCTGCCGTCGGTTGTCCTGGCCGATAACAGCGCATGGACGACTTGGACAACGGCAGACAGCACGCATGTTCAGGTGGAGACGCCGGCGAGCTACGAAGCGAAGATTACCGAAGCTGCGGTTCGCGCGGTCGGCTTCACAGGAGACCTTGCGGATGTTGATCATTTTTTGTACTCAACGGGCAATTACCTCTGGGATACAATTGATGTAACGTCGGGTTCGACAATACGCAGCGACGTCCTGTACATGCAATGGCTGGATAAAGCAGGAGAAAAGCATGATCTGCAGGATGGCGCGAATTTGATGCCGTCCCTGAAGAACATGGGGCACGCTACCCTGGAAGCTGAGGCCGTTTATTCGGCGACGCTTCCGTCGGACGCCGCAGTCTACAGCGTTATGCTGGACGACTCGACGGACATCGTGCAGTACGCTGGCGGCAGCAAATTGACCTTTGCCAAGCAGGTGAAATTTGCGCCGATGGGCGCGCCGCAGGAAGATACCTATGCGGCAGCCTATGTTGACCAGAATGGCCGCGTCATCAGCATGGAGCAGGTCAAGGTCGGCGAGCAGCCTGCAAACGCGCCGACGCAGACAGCAAACGGCTCTGCCATCACCGGCTGGGATCCGGCGCTGGATGCCGTGGAAGCGACAGCGGGCAGCTATGTTATCTACACGGCCCAGTATGCGACCTACCGCTTGAGCCTGAACGCGACGCACGCGGTCATCACGGGCGTTGATGTCAACCGGGCTTACGAAGCAGGCGAAACGGTCGACTACTATGCCTATCCGGAAGCGGGCTACGAGCTTGCGAATGCGGGCAAGAATACTTACACCGTCGTTGCAGGAGAAAACACCATCACAGTGACGGCGACGGCGATCCCTGTCACGACGTACCCGGTTTCTGTCCAGGTCAGCGACAGCGCCCATGGCACGGCCTCGGCGGGCGCTGCGGCCTATGCCGCAGGGCAGACAGTCTATGTCGGCGCCAAGGCAAATGCGGGCTACTATATTGCCGGCTATACTGTGACCAGCGATGGGCAGAATGTGACCTACACGCAGACGTCCGACGGCATCAGCTTCACGATGCCTGCGGCGGCGGTCGAGGTCCGGGTCCTCTTCCAGGCCGATGCGGTCTACACGGTCACGTATGATGTGCCCCACGGCGCGGCGATCGACGCAGCCCAGGTCAAGGGCGGCGAAAGCATCACCCTGCCGACGCCGGATCTGGATGACGGCTACAGCTTTGTCATCTGGAAGGACGGCAAGGGCGGCTTCTACCAGGCCGGCGACGAGGCGGTTATCACCGAGAACACGACCTTCACCGCACTGGTACGCAAAAATGAATACACCGTCAAATTTGTCGCGGACGACCGGCTGGTCGATCTGCAGCTGGTCGAGGCAGGCGAGCAGGTCGCTTTCCCGCAGCTGACAAAGGACGGCTATGATCTTTCCTGGCGCATTGCCGACTGCACCTGCGGCGGCGATCACGATGTCCAGGATCCGTACACCGTCACCGAAGACATCACCTTCGAGCTGCAGCAGACGCCGCAGAAGGTGAAACTCAATAAGATTGTCTATGTGGACGGCGTAGAATACAACGGCGATGTGTCGGCAGTCTTTGGCAGCGGCGTGAATGTCATCGCCGAGGCAGAGACGGGGACGACGGTTTCGTTCCAGCTGACAGCCAAGACCGGCTACTATTTCAAGGCCCTCACGGTGATGGCCGGCGATACGGCCCTCACGGCAAATCTGAGTGCCCTCGAGGAGACGGACGGAGGCTATACTTACACCTATCAATTCACCATGCCTGCAGAGGAGACGACGATCTCCCTGTACTTCGTCACGGACATGAACAACACCAGCATGGTGAAATTCATCGACAGCCAGACCGGTGCTCTGCTGGATCTGCAGCTGGTGGCCTACGGCAGCACCCCGGTGCAGCCGGCTGCCCCCTTTAAGGCGGGCTATGAATTTACCGGCTGGTATAATGAAGCTGGTGAGCCCTTTGATTTTGCGAAGACCGTGGACACGGCTGTGACCCTGGTCTATGCAAAATTTGCGGCAGAGAATTACACCCTGCAGTTTGACACCGCAGGCGGTACGCCAAGCTATATCGCAGCGATCCAGACCCAGTACGGTGCCCTGGAGCAGCTGCCGGCAGATGTCCCCACCCGCGACGGCTACACCTTCCTGGGCTGGAAGGACAAGGCGACCGGCTTTGTCTACGACGCTGGTGCAACGTATCATGTGACGGCGTCCGCCGAGTTTGTTGCTGTCTGGGAAAAGGACGGCCAGGCTATTGTCAAATTCGTGGATCCGGACGGCTTCCTGTATGACTGGACGTTTGCAGAAGGCGGCTCTGCGATCACCCTGCCTGCAGAGCCGACCAAGGCCGGATTCACCTTCCAGGGCTGGGAGCGCGAAAATGGCGATGTCTTTGGCGCTGGCCAGACGGTCACGGTCAATGGTGCACCCGGCGAAGTGATTGTATTCACGGCGAAATGGGAAGGCGCGGCCTACACCCTGCATATTCAGAGCCGCAATGCGTCCGGCAAACTGACGGCAGACGGTGCAACGTATGACATCCCCGATGACAGCGTTGCGAGCATCGTGGCCGGTGAGCCGGTGGAGCTGACGGTCGATCCGGATGCGGATTATGTTGTCTCCAGTGTGTACTATACCACAAAGGTCGGCGCTGTTACCAATAAGGTGCTGATCGAGGCCGATGAGAACGGCGTTTACCGCTTCACGATGCCTGGCGCAGACGCTTGGCTGCATATCGAAACGATGCGGAACGTCTTCCGGATCAATACCGCAAGCGACGGTCATGCGACTGTTACGGCGGCATCGCAGAATCCCGCCGACCGGATTGGTACGGCAACTGCTGGCAGCATGGTCGTGGTCAATGTGAAGGCCGACGACGGCTACGCCATTGATTCCGTCATTGCAACCTCCGAAAGCGGCTTCGTCTACCTGGTTTATGGTACGACCCTGGAGGATGGCACAAAGCAATATGCGTTCTGCATGCCGAATTCCGATGTTTCCATCCGGGCCAATACGGTCAAGGCTGCCTACACCCTGCAGCTGTTGGATTATGACAAAAACCTGATCTTCAGCCAAGCTGTCCAAGCGGGGGAAACGGTGGATCTGACCACTTATGTCGCGCAGATCCAGCGTGAAGGTTATACGTTCAACGGCTGGGAAGTGCTGGAAGGCATGAACAAGGGCGCGATCCTGTCGGGCGCAGCGGCGGATGCCATTGCAGTTACGGCGGACACGGTCCTGGTCGCCAGCGGAACGGCGGAGAATTGCACGCTGCAGTTTGATACCGCAGGCGGCGAGCCTACGTACATCCCTGCGATGACGGTACCTTATAGCACGGTCGCAACGCTGCCGACCACTGAGCTGACCCGCGAGGGTTATACCTTCCTGGGCTGGCGCGACAGCGAAACGGGCATTGTCTATATGGCAGGCGCCCAGTACCTGGTCAAGGGGAACGCACAGTTCGTGGCTCGCTGGGAAAAGAATGACGATGTGATCGTCAAGTTCGTCGATGAAGACGGCCAGATGTATGACTGGTTCTTCGTCGAGGACGGTGGCCTGGTGACTGCACCCGCAGCGCCGGAGAAGGCGGGCTTCCGCTTCCTGGGCTGGGAAAATGAGGCCTATGCACTGCTGGCTGCTGGCGGCAAGGAGCAGATTCACGGCGCGCCCGGTGATGTGGTCGTCTTTACGGCGAAATGGGCCGGCGCGGACTATCTGCTGCACATTCAGGGCCGCAACGCGGACGGCACGCTGACGGCGGCTGGGAATACCTATGAGATCCCCGATGCCGATGTCGCGACGATCGCAGCAGGCGAGCAGATTAGCCTGACAGTCACGCCGCAGAAGAATTACGCCATGACCAGCGTGTATTACACAACCGTCATGGACAATGTCACGACGAAGGTCATCCTGGAGCCAGACGCGAACGGCGTCTACAACTTCAAGATGCCGGCTGCCGAGGCGTGGCTGCATATCGCACGCAGAACGTGTTCAATGTCACGACAAAGGGTGACGGCAACGAGACGGTAACGGCTGTCTCCCAGAACCCGGAAGACGCCGCCGGTACGGCGACGGTGGGTGAGCTGGTCGATGTGGCCGTTCGGCCCAACAAGAATTATGTGATCGATGCGGTCACTGCAAAGTGCGGCAACAGCTTCGTCTACCTGACGTACCTCAGCACGGACGAAGACGGCACGATGCATTATTGCTTCACCATGCCAGCAGGCAATGTAGTCGTGACGGCCAGCGCGGTCAAGGCCTCCTACACGCTGCAGGTTTTGGATTATAACAATAATCTGATCCTCAGCCAGGCAGTCAAGGCTGGAGAGACTGTCGATCTGACGACGTACATTGCGGCCCTTGCCCGCACCGGCTACGACTTCGAAGGCTGGTTCGTGATCGCAGGCGAGACGCCGGACGTTCTGCTGACCGGTGCCAGCAGCGAATCTATCACGGTCAATGCGAATACGATCCTCAAGGCGTCCTATCAGGCGCAGCGCTACACGGTCGCCCGGGCGGACGATTGCAGCAAGCACCTGGAGAAGCTGGTCGTCTCCGACCCGCGGACGCCCAGCTCTGTGGACTTCTCGACCGAGGATAATTACGGCATGACCGTTACCTCCGCGACGGATAACACCGTCAGCATCAGCGTCAAGCCGGAGTTTGATTACACCATCAGCGGCCTGGCGATCCGGGGCACGGATTCCGATACAGTGGTCCAGTCCTATCTCAAGCGCTTCAATGCGATGACGGGCGTGTATGTCTATGAATTCACCATGCCCGCAGAAAATGTAGAGGTCGCGGTCTATACGGAGCCCAAGTCCTTTGATGTCAGCGTCATCGAGACGCCGGGCGAGGGTGGCACCTATACGATCAACGGCTACACCACGACGAATCTGCCCGTGAAACAGGGCGAAGACGTGGCGATTGACGTCCAGGCCGAGCAGGGCTGGTATGTGGAGAGCTACAGCGTCTACTACCTCAACGGCGCAGGCGAAAAGGTTTACGTCCTGGGCGCGGATGGCGAGCACCTAATGAACATCCAGCCCGGCACGTCCGAAGCGACCATCGCATTCCGCATGGTCTCCTACCATGTGACCGTGGAAGTGAACTATGCCAAGACGGCTTATACCGTCACGCCGGATACGGCCGCTGCCAATGGGCAGATCGGCGTACGCCTGGCGGATGACCCCAATGAGATCGTCTACGGCACAGTCCTTGATGCGACGGTCGGCGATGAGGTCGAGATCGGCCTCCTGCCGGATGCCGGTTACGAGGTCCTGCGGGATACCCTCCAGGTCCTGGACGAGAGCGGTTCTCCCATCGCGGCCCGCTTTGTCCGGCGCGACGGCGACACCTATTACTACCGCTTCACCATGCCGTCCTCCAATGTGACGGTCAGCTGTGAATTTGGTCAGAAGACCTACCGCGTCATTGCAGACCAGCGCTACACCGGCGGCCAGGTCTGGGTCGGCGATACCAACAGCAATGTGGCCACCTTTGCGAAGGACACCACGGCGACGGTCACGCTTGTTCCGGAAGATGGCTACCGCGTGACGCAGATCAGCACGCAGGTCACCGTCGGCGGCGTTGCGCGCGATGTGATCGCGGACAACTTCATCCTCTGCGATGCAGACGGGAACGAAGTTTACAACGCTGTGGAAGCAGCAAAGGAAGCAAAGCGCCAGGAGATCCTCGAACCCGAGGGCGGCTATGTGCCTCTGTACACGCCGATCCTGGAGGCGACTGCCGTTGATACGGACGAAGGCCGCGTTTACAGCTTCCTGATGCCGGATTACGATGTCTATGTGACGACGTCCTTTGAAAAGGTCGACCTCGGCGTTGACGTCGAGATGACCAACACCGCCAACACCGGGAAGGGCACCGTCTACACCGGCATCAAGGCTTCTGCCAATGCCACCAGCGATAAGAACATCACGACCCATGTCAACGATAATGTCTATGTGCGCGTTGCACCGGAATACGGCTATGTCCTGAAGGATCTGGTCGCGGTCTATACCGATGCCGAGGGCGACGAAGTCGAGCTCCCGCTGACGATGGTCAGCCAGAAGTACGACAAGCACGATATCTACTGGACGAGCTATGTTGCCCGGTTCACGATGCCGGCCAGCAGCGTGACGGTCCGCGCCACCTTTGTGGAGGACTACTACGCCGTCGTCTTCCAGGATTGGGACAACACCCAGCTCCAGGTCCAGAATGTGGACTACAAGGCCACCCCGAACCTGAGCGCCCAGTTCCCGGCAGTGACGGGCCGTCCCGGCTATCACTTCGTGGGCTGGTCCAGTGCTGATGTTGAGACGCCTGTGACGGCTCCTTCCGTTGACCCGGCAGACTTTGTCATCGTCAAGGATACGGTCATTCGGGCCGTCTATGAGAAGGATAGCTACAGCATCCACTACAACGCAGGCCCCCACGGCAGCTTTGCTGACGGCAAGACGGAGCAGGCGGAATACCTGGATGTGTGCAGCTTCACGGCAGTCCCGGAGACCGGCTACATGGTCGATACTGTTTCCGCGACCTATGTCAACGAGGCAGGCGAGACGATCGCAATTGAGCTGATCCCCGGCGCGAAGACCGTCAAGGATCACGCAGGCACCACGGCGGAAGCTTACTCCTTCCGGATGCCGGCCTGCACCGATGACGCGGGCGTGACGGTCAGCGCGACCTTTAAGCCTATGACCTATGATGTCACTAGCCAGTATAATAAGGCCCAGGGCGCGCTGCGCCTGAACGGCGAAGACGTCGACGCGATGGCGGCGAATTACACCGACACGATCAGCGTCAATGTCACTCCGGCCACGGGCTACATGCTGACGCAGCTGTACTACACCTACACCGACCCGCTGTCCGGCGATTCCAAGCAGGTGAACCTGCTGACAAACGGCAGCCAGAAGGAAAGCTGCGACTACACCTTCACCATGCCGGCGTCCGATACGGTTGTGCATGCAGTGTTTGCCCAGATCACGTACAAGGTGATCAACGATACCACCGATCCCAACGGTGTGGTGACCATCGCGAAGACGGATGTTGCGTATCTGGACACCGCGACCTTTAATGTCAAGCCCAACGAAGGCTACCGCATTGATACTGTCACGGCTTACTATGTCGACGAGCTCGGCAAGGACCAGACCATCACCTTCACGGATGTACAGCCCAATGCGACCACCGGCGGTGTGGACTACAGCTTCATCATGCCGGCCAGCGATGTGCATATCGTTGCGACGTTTGCCAAGCTGACCTACCTCGCCAGCGTCAATCTGACCGGCGAAGCGACGGTACAGCTGGACGGCAATTACACGGATGCGCTTTACTACGACTTTGCCGATACCGTTACGATTACGATCACCCCGGCTTCCGGCTGGGAGATCTCGTCTGTCGTGGCTGACGGCAAGACGCTGACGGCCAATGCCGACGGCAACTACACCTTCACGATGCCGGCCCATGATGTCACCATCGACATCACGGTCATCAAGACCGGCTACACCGTGACCGGTGTCGTCACAGGTGAGGCAGCGGGCGGCACGGTCAAGCCCAGCGTTTCGCTGGCCAATGTCGGCGATGTCGTCTCCGCGGAAGTCACGGCAGCCTACGGGTATGATCTCGTGAATGTCGTCGTCCGCGGCGAGAGCGGCAAGGTCTACAATGTGGACCGCGTCTCCGGCAACTTCTACTTCTTCACCATGCCGGCCGAAAATGTCACGGTCACGGCAGAATTTGCAAGACACCTCTTCACCGTGACCTTCCGCGATTACGACGGCAAGACGCTGAAGGTTGAGGAAGTCCCCTACGAAGGCGCTGCCACCGCTCCGGCGACCCCGGCCCGCGAAGGCTACACGTTCCTGCGTTGGGACACCGCATTTGATTGCGTCACCCAGGACCTGACGGTCACGGCGATCTACGTGATCAATTCCCACGGCTTCCAGACCCACGGCATCTCCTTCACCGGCGTGGACCACGGCACCGTCACCATCGCCAACGGGGATACGGCGAACTATGGCGATAATGTCCTGGTGAAGGTCGACCCGGACGACGGCTGGCGTGTGGAGCACGTCGCTGTTGTGACGAAAGCCGGGCAGTCGGTCAGTGTCACCCGAATCTCCAACGAGGCGGACTATGAGCAGGCGTACACCTTCGTGATGCCTGATGACGATGTTATCGTCACGGTGACCTACACGATGCATTCCCCGTCTCAGTTTACCGACGTCAGAACGGATGCTTGGTACTTCGAGGCTATCAACTTCGTGACGGATCGCAGCTACTTCGTCGGTGTCTCCGATACGCTGTTTGGGCCGGAGATTCAGATGACGCGTGCCATGTTCGTCACGGTTCTGGGCCGCGTGGCCGGGATCGATGCCGGCAAGTACACGGGCAAGAGCGAATTTACGGATGTGGCAGAGAACCAGTACTATGCACCGTATGTCAAGTGGGCAGCGGAAAATGATATCGTCGCCGGTTATCCGGAGGGCGTGTTCAAGCCGGATGAGAATATCACCCGGGAACAGATGGCTGCGATGATGCGCCGCTTCTGCCGCTACAGCGGCATGAACGTCTCGGTCAGCAATGCCAACTGGATGGCCCGCTATGCCGATGTATACGCCATCAGCGATTGGGCTTATGAGGATGTCTGCTGGGCAGTGGGCTGCGGCCTGATGCGCGGCAAGTCCGACAGCACGATCAACCCGCTGGAGCTGGCAACGAGAGCGGAAGTTGCCCAGGTTATCAAGAACCTTTGCGACAAGCTGATCTACCAATAAGCCAATCAAAAACGGAAAAGCGCCCGGCGTTCTCGCCGGTCCGCTTCAAAGCCTGCCTCCGCAGGCGCTGAGGCAGAAACGAACCGGGCTGACGTGTCAGCCCGGTTTTTTCTGGTGATTGCGGGTGTGCTCCCAGCGTCCGGAGGGGGAAAACGCAAAAAATCGTGCCGGGGATCAAACCAGCACGATTTTTTTGTTGCTTATCGGTTGGGCGGGTGTGTTGTTCCTATCATGCAGCTGGCTGCAGGCGCTCGTGCTTTTTTCAGCAGAAAAAACCGTAGAGATCGTTCAGAAAGAAGAACGCAAAATACAGGACCATGGGGAGATAGCGCGGGTCCTGCAGGGCTCCCAGGCTCTATAGGACGATGCGCACAAGATCACGTACCCCAGGGCGTAGCAGGAAGAGCGCAGCATCGTGAATGCCGCGGCCAGAAAGCTAGTGGTGACGGAGACGGTGCGGAACAGGAGATTTGGTGTATCCAGCGCTCGCAGGACGAAATAGAATGCGCCTGTTACTGGCAGGCTGGCGCC
>OLPR01003422.1_pt1 | contig 10599 bp, 9 predicted proteins | sample 1672761 | NCBI WGS metagenome assembly OLPR01 (sample SAMEA3136721, study PRJEB25190) | human gut metagenome | biome: human gut; feature: human-associated habitat; material: faeces | place: Austria | collected 2013
CCTCCTGCGCGATGCTGGACATGATGGTCAGCAGCACCTCGCCCTTGCCGTCCAGTGTGTAGATGTTCTGTTCCTCGAAATAGACCTCCACACCGTACTCCTTCAGCTTGCGGATGGCGGTCAGCGTGTCCACCGTGTTTCTGGCGAAGCGGGAGACGCTCTTGGTGATGATCAGGTCTATTTTGCACGTCTATTTGATACAATGTAATGATAGCCAGGCAAATGAAACCAGTGGTTTCAAAAGGTTTCACTTTTTAACGTTTGCGGATTCATCGTTATAAAGTACGGGGAAGGCATAAGAAAAGCGTCCCTTCAGAAAATGAAGAGACGCGCTTGCGGCAGGTTAGGCTTCAATTTCTGTTCCGCCGATCAAGGTGAACCCCATCGTTTTATCTTTCCTGACCGTCACATATTCCACCATGCTGCCCCAGAGCGATTCATCAAATTCCGTCACCGCGTCGGGCAGCTTTTCCAGTTCCGTGATGAAACGTTCGAATTCCCGGCGGCGAATGCCCTTCTGCCGGATCTCCGCGGCAACACTGTCCCGCTCCGCCTTGGTGGATTCGTACCTGCCAACCGCCGCATCATATGCGGCGCTGTATTCATCCTGGTTCTGAGCGACCCTGGCGTTGGTGGCGATCATCTCCTGGACCTCGTCTGCCTCGGCGTTCAGGCGCTCATCCAGTTCGCGCAGCCTGCTTTCAAGTTCCTCTGATCCACTGAAGGCCTGCTGTACCTCCCGCAGGTCGGCCATCAGTGCTTTTCTATCTCCGCTCATTTTATTGACTGCCCGGATGAACGCGGCTTTCACTTCATCCTCTGTAACATGCGGTGTCCCGCATTTGCTTTTCCTGTCGGCGTATTTGGCGTTGCACCGCCATATGACCCTTCGGTACTGGTCTTTCGAGTGCCAAACTTTCGAGCCGAACCATCCGCCGCACTCGCCGCAGCGGATCTTGGTGGAGAAAATGGTAGAACCGCTGAAATGCTTTTCCCGGCTGCGCTGCGCGATCAGATCCTGCACTCTGTCGAAGGTTTCAGCCTCGATAATGGCGGGATGATGATCTTCAACATAATACTGCGGAACCGCGCCATTGTTCACAACGACTTTCTTTGTCAGGTAATCAGCCGTATAGCGTTTCTGAAGCAGCGCGCAGCCCTTGTATTTTTCGTTCGTCAGAATGGATTTGATGGTGCTTGGGTTCCAGAACTTCAATCCCTTCGGTGATTTGATGCCCATTTCTGTCAGCTTTCTGGCAATAGCAACGAAGGAGAAGCCCTTGATGAACTCAGCGTATATAAGTTTCACAACCTTAGCCTGTTCCAGGTTTAAAACAAATTCGCCGTTCTCCCCACGGTCATAGCCCATGAAAACGGAGAACGGCGCTGTCGCTTTTCCGTCAGCAAATCGCTTACGCTGGCCCCAGGTGACGTTGAGCGAAATGCTGTGGCTTTCTTCCTGCGCAAGACTGGACATGATGCTGATCAGCAGTTCGCCTTTGGAGTCGAAGGTCCATATATTTTCCTTCTCGAAATAGACCTCAGTGCCGTGTTCCTTCAGTTTGCGGATGGTCGTGAGGCTGTCAACCGTGTTGCGGGCAAATCTGCTGACAGACTTTGTCAGAATGAGTCCGATCTTCCCGGCCAAGGCATCCTCCACCATCTGATTAAACCCGTTCCTGCGCTTGGTGGAGGTGCCGCTGATGCCCTCGTCGCTGTACAGGCCGGCGTACTCCCATTCGTCATGTTCCCTGATGAAGCGCTCATAGTAATCGCACTGTGCTTCGTAGCTGTTCAGCTGGTCCTCATGATCCGTTGAAACGCGGGCATAGGCGGCGACTTTTCTTTTCTGCTTGACCGCAATCGGCGCGGCGGTAAATCTGCTGACCGTCGCCGGGATTTTCGTTATTGTTGCCATGTTCAGTACCTCCTTGGGCAGCGTTTGCGTTTTTCATGCGCGTAGGTTCTCTCTTCGATATGTCCATCCCTGAAATGGAAGGTAAGCCTCGTTCCAAGGACAGAAATGTGCGTCAAATGCTCCAGCATGACGTTTTCGTCAAACTCATTCAAACCAAGAACCTCGCAGATGATCTTTTTGAGCGTACAGTCTCTCATGTACATCGGTTTTGGTATTTCAGGGGCCACTTTGCTGTGCCGGTAGCAATGCCAGCGCCTGCTCTGTGTCCCGTCAGTAAAACTGCGCACTTGGGCGACAAGGTTTTCACCGCAGCCTTCACATTTGAGGAACAGCGTCAGGTCGTGCTGGGCATGACCGTACATATCCCTCGACCGCCTTCTTTCGCTGATTTCCCGCCGCTGCTCTTCCGTCCATTGTGCCCGGCGAAAATGGAACTCTGATTTTCTGTATTCTCCGGGATGGTGGTACATATAATGAGCGCGTTCAGCAGTGCCGTTTACAATCTCCACGCCATATCGCTTCGCGTATTCTTCCTGCGCCATCCGGTGGGTTTCTTCATCGATAATAGCCGGATGCGTCCCTTCCAGATAGTACATCGGCAGCTCACCCTTGTTTTTCACTACCTTGTGGCTGACATGGCTTTCAGTGTAGTATTTCTGCATCATGCGGTTCCCGATGTATTTCTCCTGGTGCAGCATGCTGCTGATCACCGTGTTTGACCACGTCTTGCCATAGAAACTGGGTATTCCTTCCTCATTCAGCTTTTTGGCGATGAAATAGCATGAATCACCGGCGATAAACATCTGAAAAATCCTGCGTACTACTTTCGCTTCCTTCTCCTCGATCACTGTTTCACCATTTCGGCAGCGATACCCGTAGAGCATGCAGTTGCGCGCTTCACCGCGCTCATAGCCTTTGCGGATACCCCATTTCGCATTCTCCGAGATGCTGCGGCTCTCCTCCTGCGCAAATGACGCGAGGATGGTGAGCATCAGTTCTCCGTCAGAGTCAAGAGAGTGAATCCCTTCTTCCTCAAACCAGACATCCACGCCGATGTCTTTCAGGTGCCGCACCGTTTCCAGAAGGTCAACGGTATTGCGGGCAAAACGGCTGATTGATTTTACGAGAATGATGTTCACGAGCCCGGCGTCGCAATCCCCGATCAGGCGGGTAAACTCACCGCGCCTGTCGATGCCCGTTCCCGAAACCGCATCATCCGCATAAACCCCGGCGTAAATCCATTCAGGGTTCTTCTGAATGAGCGCGCTGTAATGGCTGATCTGGGCTGAGATGGAATGCTTCAGCCTTTCAGTCTCCATGGAAACACGGGCATACGGCCTGTTCCAGGTAACGGACGATATTTATCAGGTGCGGGGTTACGACGTTTCCAACGTCACCTTCGTGCGCAGCCAGCACGGCTGGATCGTCATGGACTGCGCCAGCAGCCGTTATACCGCCGCCGAGGCGCTGAAACTGTTCCGCTCGGAAATGGGCGATGATCCCATCGTGGCCATCGTCATCAGCCACGCCCATGTGGATCATTATGGCGGCATCGAAGGCCTGATTTCTCCCGAGGACGCGGCCGATCCGTCGCTGCCTCTGGATCAGCAGATTGCCTCCGGCAAAACCGCAATCGTGGTACCCCAGGGCTTCGTGGATTCGGTGATGAAGGAAAACGTGTTCGTGGGTTCCGCCATGAAGCGCCGCGCCACTTATCAGTACGGCAGCTTCCTGCCCTATGGCGACCAGGGCCGCCTGTCCGTGGGCATCGGGCTCACCGTGGTGCAGGGCGGCACGGGCTATATCGCGCCCACCTTTGAAATTACGGAAGAACTGTTCGAAACCGAAATCGACGGCGTGAAGGCCGTGTTTCAGCTCACCCCCGGCACCGAATCTCCCGCGGAAATGAACACCTATTTCCCGGAAAGGAAGGCCCTGTGGATGGCGGAAAACTGCACCGGCACCATGCACAATCTCTACACCCTGCGGGGCGCGGAGGTGCGCGACGCCAACGACTGGGCGCGGTATATCACCCAGGCCCAGCTCCTTTTCCCGGAAGCGGAGGTGGTGTTCCAATCTCACAACTGGCCCCACTGGGGAAAGGACGTGGTCTCTGAATACCTGACCAACACCGCCGCCGTGTATAAATTCATGCACGACCAGACGCTTCTGTACATCAACGAAGGCTATACCGCCGACGAGATCGCCAACCTGATTCAGCTGCCCGAGGCGCTGGATAAGGTGTGGTATACCCGGCAATATTACGGTACCCTCCGGCACAACGTGAAGGCGGTCTATCAGAAATACATGGGCTGGTACGACGCGAACCCCGTGCATCTGGACGAGCTGGAGCCCACCGAATACGCGAAAAAGCTGGTGGAATACCTGGGCGACCCGGACAAGGTGCTGGAAATGGCCCGCGCCGATTATGCAAAGGGCGAATATCAGTGGGTGGCGCAGATCACCAACACCCTGGTCTTTGCCGACCCCGCCAATCAGGAGGCCCGATATCTCTGCGCCGACGCGCTGGAACAGCTGGGCTATCAGGCGGAATCCGGCGCCTGGCGAAACGTCTACCTGGTGGCCGCCTTCGAACTGCGCAACGGCACGGGGAACTACCCCCAGACCGGCCGCATCGGCGTGGGCGCCACTGCCCAGGGCATGGACGCGCAGACCATGCTAGATTATCTGGGCATCATGCTGGACGCGGAAAAACTGGCGGATCAGTCCTTCACCGTGAACCTGAAGCTCACGGACGGCGACGACTACCTGCTGAAGGTGCACCACGGCGTGCTGCTGTATTACAAGGGAGTATCCGACGCAAACGCCGATCTGACCCTTTCCACCACCCGAGTGGGCATCCTTGCCCTGGCCAACGGCGATTCGGAAAATATCGCCGCCCTGGTGACCCTCGAAAGCGGCGATGAGGCGCTGTTTGCCGCCCTGTGCGAAAGCACGGCCGTCCCGGAATTGTACTTTAATATTATTGAGCCTTGAAATCAGACAAATAAAACGAAGGAGCGACGTCGGAAAGACGCCGCTCCTTTTGCGGTTTCAGTAATCGCGATGCTTTTTCCAGATGTCCAATACCAGCAGATAGCGGTCCAGGGGGAGGCCCTTGAAGGGGATGTTGCTGGTGCAGTAGATGTAGCCGCCGCCGGGCTTTCCGTATTTCAGGCAGTATTCCGCGGAATCGATGACGTCCTGCCGGGTGCCGGTCTGCATGGCGGCGCAATGCACGTTGCCGCACAGGGCGATCTGGCGGCCGTAGCGCTGCTTGACCTCGCGGATGTCCACGCCGGCCATGGGGTCCAGGGAGTGCAGCGCGTGGGGACCGCAGGCCACCAGCTGATCCAGAATCGGCATGATGTTGCCGTCGGTGTGCTTGATGGCGTAGCCGCCGTGCGCCCGAATCGCCGAAATGATGTCCTTCAGATACGGCGCGATGAATTCGGAAAACATCTGCGGGGAGAGGAAGGGGCCGTTGTTGAAGCAGTAATCCGAGCACAGAATAAATCCATCCAGCCCGTGCTCCAACAGGTACACGTCCCGCCGGATGGCGTCGTCCGCCATTTTGCGGCACTGGGCGTGCAGCTTTTCCGGCTCTTCGTAGAGCATCATGCTCAGGGTGTACATGCCGTCGCCGTCCGGAATGGCCAGGGTGCCGTCGCCGTGGGCCAACAGTGCGAAGCGGTCGCCCGCTATTTCGTGAATCAGCTGCGCGGTGACGCCGATGTGTTCGGTGCTTAGATATTGGATGCAAATCGCGTCGTGCTCCAGCCGGGTGTAAACTTCCACCAGAAACGCCGCGTTTTCCCGGAGTTTCTGCATCGTCTCCGCCGGGGAAAGCCCCTGCAGCTCCTCTTCCCGCAGCATTTCCCGGCCGAGCAGTTCCCTGCTCAATTGAAATTCCAGTTCAAAGGTGGGCACGCGGTCCGGTATGCCGCCCTCCAGCGCCGTGAGAAAGCGCTGCTTCGGTGTCATTTTCTGCATCGTATCGCTCCTTAATATTTTCCGACCCGCATCACTTCGTCCAGCACGCCCCGGAAATCCGCCAGGGAGATGTTTTCGGGAATCGAATGGTCCGAAGAGAAGATGTAGCCGCCGTTTTCCTTCATAATGGGCACCACCCGGTCGATTTCTTCCTTGATCTGCTCGGGTTTATCCCATAATACGGCATTGATGCCCCCGTGGAACAGCAGCTTGTCGCCATAGGTTTTCTTGAGCTGCACCGGATCCATGCCCGCCTTGACTTCCAGGGGATTCAGGCCGTCCATGCCCAATTCGATCAATTCCGGCACAAAGGGATTGATGTCCCCGCAGGAGTGCATCCGCGCCTTGACGCCGTGGTCGTGGGCCCATTTCACGGCCCGGGCGATCCGGGGCTTGTCCATTTCCCGGAAGGTATTCAGGGAGAAGAACTGGTTGTGCTTGTAGCCCATGTCGTTGGGCCAGTTGATCTCGTCGAAGCGGTAGCCCGCCTCCCAGATGCGGTCGAAAAGCTGAATATCCAGGTTCAGATAGGTGTCGTAAATTTCCTCGCACCATTCCGGTTCCTCCAGCATGGCGATGAGGAACCGCTCCGTGCCCACGGCCCAGCTGTGGGTCACGTCAAAGCCGAACCAGAATCCGCCGATGATCCAGTAGCCCTCCGCCTTCCAGCGATCGTAATTGGCCTTCAGATACGCCCAGGGAATGCGGCTTTCGTCGAAGGTCATGCGGCGCTTGGCGTCCAGCCATTTTTCCGCGTCCTTGATTTTGAAATCCAGAAATTCGGGGGTGGAGCCATGCTTTTTCCAGCTTTTCTGGGTCGCCCCCCAGGAAGTGGTATAGATGCGGTATTCGTCCGTTTCCTCCAACACCTTTTCTTCATACCGGGGCGAATTGTCCACCGAAATGGTGGCCACCTTGTCCAGATTAAAATAGGAAACGTAATCCCGGGTGGGCATGCCCTCGGCGCACCAGCGGTCGATGGTTTCCGACCAGGGACTGTCGAAAATGGGAATCCGGTCCGCTTCCCGGTGTTCGTACATGCGGGTAAACCGCTCGTGGGTCGTCATCATAACCAATCCACTCCTGTCTTCTCATGATCGATAGCTTACCATGTTGGGCAGCATTTCCACCACGATGATGTAGAGCTTGGAAAAGCCCATCACCCGGCAGACGGAAATGAATTCCCGGTTTTTCAGGCTCATCATCTGCGAACGCACCATGCGGCACAGCTGCGCCCAGGAAAGAAACGCGATAATCAGCGACATGACCAGCTGATTGCTTACGCTGATAAAGGCCGAAAGAATCAGCAGGACGGGAATCTGGGGCAGGGTCAGGAAAATATTGGCGATAAATTCGATGATTCGGTCTACCCAGCCGCCCACGAAGCCCGCGATGGCGCCCAGCAGAAATCCAATGAGAATGGAAAACAAAGCCGATGTAAAGCACGTCGCGGGAACCGTGCACCAGCAGGCCGAAGATGTCCCGACCCTGATAATCCGTACCCAGAATGTGTTCCCAGGAAGGCCCCTGGTAGCGCCCTGAAAATCCGAATTCCCTGATGGGAATGATTTCCGGCCCCACCGTGGCAAAAAATACGAACATCATCAGAATCAGAAAGCCGACGAAGGAGCGCTTGTTGCGATAAATGGAAACGAAAAACGAACCTACAGCGCGCATAGATCAACCCTCCACTCGAATACGCGGGTCAAGTTTCGCGTAGATGAATTCAGTAATCAGGTTTGCCAGAATCGTGCAGCAGGACATGACCAGCAAAAGCCCCTGCATGGCGGTGTAGTCGCGCTGCCCGGACGCGGCGGAAAACTGAATTCCCATGCCGGGATAGGAATACGTCGTTTCCACAAAGGAGCCCGTCGAAATCATCATGGCGAAGGTAACGGCCAGCATCGTCACCACGGGAAGCATCGCGTTGCGCATCATATAGCGCTTGCGAATCACCCTGTCGGAAATGCCCCGGGCGTAGGCCGCATTGATGTAATCCTCGCCCATGATGGAAATGCCGCTGGATTTCATCTGCAGCGCCCACAGCCCCATGGTGGAAAGCACATAGGTCATCACCGGCAAAACCGCGTGATACAGAACGCTGCCAATAAAGGGAAGGTTGAACCCGGGCGTGCAGGAAATGTCATAAGAACCGTTTATGGGGAACCAGCCCAATTGGAACACGAAGACGATCATGAGCAGAAACGCCCATACGAATACCGGAATGGAGCTGGTAATGGTGCAAAACGTCGTGATTAATACGTTCAGAAAGCCTTTTCTGTGCCAGACCATCAGGCTTCCCAGGGTGATGCCCAGCAAAAAGGTGATGCTCAGGCTCAATACGGAAATAAACAGTGTCCAGGGCATGGCGTACGCCACCAGATCGTTCACCGTTTTGGACTGGTAAACCATGCTGTTGCCAAGGTTGCCCTTCAGAAGAGAACCGTAATACCGGCCCAGCTGCTGGAGCAGCGGCTCGTCGGGGTTATAATTGTAACGCTGAATTACCTGCACATAGGCGGTTTCCAGGGGTAACCCCTGGGTTCGGGCGAGGTCGCGCGCCTGGGTGTAGAAAACGTCCCCGGGCATGGCGCGCAGCAGGCAGAACGTCAATACAGACGTGGCCAATATGGTAAGCAGCGCCATTCCGATTTTCTTTAACACATATTTGATCGTCATATTGTCCGCGCTCCTCCAATGCGTTGAAAAGGGGCGGCGATTGCCGATATCGCCTTTGGCGGCAACTACGGCAACGCCGCCCCGCAGTTCAGTCAATCCGTCTCTGTCGCCGGATTACTTGTTGCCCTCCTGCGGATAGAGGGAGATCATCTTGATGTAACCGGAGAAGCCCCAGTTCAGATTCACGATGTTCGCGAATTCGGGATCGTCCGTCTCGGGAACGGGCATAAACTGATGGTATTCGTCAATGGCGTCCTCATAGGGCAGGCCAGCGGTGGTGGCGCGGTTTTCCCAAATGCCGGTGCAGTTCTGATACAGATTGATGCCGAAGCAGTATTCGTCCGCAATCCATGCCAGCCGGTCGGCGATGGCCATGCGCTCCCCAGTGTCCTCGATGTAGGGCAGGGAGAGAATCAGCTCAATGGGATCCGTGAGCTCGCCGTTGAAGTCCACCAGTCCTTCGTACACCGGAAGCCCCGTCCGCTCGTCCAGATCGATACCCATGTGGGTGGCGTAGGTGCCGCCGAAGAAGTCGTTCAGGGTACAACGCCGAAGCAACTTCCCTGGACAAGGATCTGCGCATTTCCGACGACGGCGAAGGCAAGCTGAAGCTGGTGCGCTATGGCGAGGACGCTTCCGTGAGCCAGCCCCTGGTGACGCTGAAGTTCACCGCACGTGGAGCGGGGGACGCCGAGGTGAATTTCATCTCCGCCAAGGTGGACGAATCCGCCAACGCCTCTCTGCAGGACGCTCCCGACGCGCTGATGGGCAAATCCGCCGTCATTACCGTGGGCGGCTATAACGTGACCCTGCCCGATATCTTTACGGGCGACCGGGCCACCACCCCCGGACAGGATTATACCTTCCGCGCCACGGATACCGCCCATTACGATTATTCGGACGTGACGGCCAGAATCGGCGATAAGGACGTGACCGTGATCGATAACGGCGACGGCAGCTACACCGTGAAGGCCGAAGACATCGCCGGCGATATGGTGATTTCCGGCCGGCGCACGCCCAAGACCTATGGCGTAACCTTCGAAGGCAACGGCAAGGACGACGTGGAAAATCCCGCCAGCCAGGCCACCTACGGCGTGGATTACACCTTCACCGTGAAGGAAGAAGCGAATTATCGCTACACCGTGACGGCGAAGATGGGCGAAACCGCGCTGAAGGTCACTTCCGGCGGAAACGGCGGCTATACCATTTCCGGCAATCAGATCGAGGGCGATATCGTCATCACCGTGACCAAGGACAGCACTCCCATTGTGGATCCTTCCAAGGAAACAGTGATTACCATCGAAGGCGTGTCCGCCGAAGAGGTGGAGGGCGGCCGAATCCATACCGCGCCCAACGGCGTGGACTACACCATCCGCCTGAACAAGGACGCGGCGTATGATTACACCTTCAAAATTGGCGAAACCGTCATCGAACCCAACGCCGAGGGCGGCTATACCATTCCCGGCAGCATGCTCACCGGCGAGCCTGTGACCGTCACCATCGAAAAGACCGTGGCCGCGCCGCAGGTGGAAGTGACCGAGTACCTGAAGCTGGATACCCTTCAGACTCAGGAGGGTGGCCGGTCCATGTGGCTGGTGCTGGTCACCGGCAAACCCGTGGACGGCAGCGCCTACGCCTTCGACGGCAGCCTCATGTACGCCTCCGAGAAGTATGAGGGCGCGTATTGCTACCTGATGATTTCCGGAAAGACCCTGGCGGAAGTGCGGGAGGACGCCAGAGCGCTGGTTTCCCAGAAGGCCGGCGAAGCGCCGCAGCTGACGTATGACGGCGACGTGAACGGCACCAAAGTGTCCGACGTAAACGACGCGCAGCTGGTGTACGACATGTACCGGGCCAAGTATGGCGAATTCACCCAGCAGCTGCCGGTGGAAGCCTTCCTGAAGGCGGATATGGACGGCAGCAGGAACATTACCGTTAAGGACGCGGCGGAAATCGTCGCAAAGATTCACGGCGAATTCCCTGCGGAATAAGCCGAAATTTCCGGGCTT
>OLPR01003429.1_pt1 | contig 10570 bp, 8 predicted proteins | sample 1672761 | NCBI WGS metagenome assembly OLPR01 (sample SAMEA3136721, study PRJEB25190) | human gut metagenome | biome: human gut; feature: human-associated habitat; material: faeces | place: Austria | collected 2013
GCCGCCCGCCGCGCGGAACTGGGCGGCGGGCGGTGCGGCGAGAGCCTGTGCGTGAGCGTCCAGCACGCACTGCGGCTTCGGATAGCTCGTTGCCGCATGATTCAGGTAAATCATCCCTCAATCACTTTGAAGTTCATCAGCTTGCCCAGCAGCTTCATTTCCTTCATCCAGTCGCCGAAGACCAGCACCTGATGATGGCCGAAACCCGCCAGCTGATGCATGAACGAACGCGCGTCGTCCATCTCGATGAAATAATTCGGGCTGCAATAGACGTCGTCGTACTCGGAGCGCAGGACGCGCCCGACCTTCACGCACACGGCGTCGCCCGCGGGATTGAAGCGCGCCAGCGTGACGTAATCCGACTTGTTTTCGGTGAAATCCACCTGCAGCTTGCCGCCGAAGCCCTGTCCGGTGAACGCCCAGAGCTTGTATTTGAGCGGCTCGGAGCCGTAGCCGTTCATTCGCAGCGCGGGTACGGCGTGATGGATCTTGAGAATCTGCTCGCCTTCGAAGCTCGGATTGCCCATAAACGCCGGGCGATTCGCCGCCGCCTGAAGAATCGTCATGGCCAGCAGCGCATTCAGATCCTCTTCGCAGGCACTGGGAATGCCGTTATCTTTCATGAGGCTGTGGCAGACGCAGGGGGTGAACTTGCGCTGCTGCGGGATTTCAGAGGTGCAAAGCTCGTGGCAGGCGGTGGAGAAGGCGTTGCAGCCGTAGCGCTCCATCATTGCGCGCGCCGCCAGATAGTATTTGACGTCCGCCGGGAAGTACTCCAGGCGCACTCTCGTGTCCATCGATCCGCCCAGCAGCTCGTTCACCAGCGGCTCGGAGGCCTCGTCCGAGATCCTGTCCATGTAGTCAAAGATGCTGGTGAAGGGCATCTTGATAATTTCCATGCCGTAGCGCTTGCGCAGAATTTCCGGATCGCGGATCAGACTCTGAATGCCGAAGGTGGGCTGCGCTCCCGCGGTCAGCACCAGCGCGCGCGTGCTGCGCACCACCTTGCGCACCCACAGCAGGGGCAGCAGCGCGTCCAGATCTTTTCGATCCATGCAGACATAGGCTTCTCGACCGAGGGAACGGCAGTAGGCGGAGAAGTCGATGCCCTCGTTTCCGTTCTGCAGAACGACGAACGTCTTGTCATAGCGCTCCAGCTTCGGCGTGCGCCAGCCCATGGGAAGGAGCACGTCCACGCGGTTGATCTGCGCGTCGATCTGATCGAACACGCTCTGCGGTGTTACGAAGTCCTCGCAATAGCGCGCGTCAATGGCGGGAAGCACTTCGATTTCCGGCGCCATATCCTTCAGGCGCGCCTGCTCTGCGGCGAAGATCCGGTCGAAGGCGGCCTTCTCGGCCTCGGGCGTCATGTCCTCGCGATGACCGGCGCGGCAAGGGCCCTCCCAGAAATGGGTGTGGTTGAGACTGCCGATGATCGGCAGGACGACCAGCTTTTCATCCATGGCTCTCCTCATTGGTTCCTTCCTCCTGATTCGAATGATTCCTTTATCTTCAGCTGCTTTCCGCGATAGTCCGCATGAAAAACAGTCTCTTTCCCATTCGGCGCAATCAGCCGCACGGCGATCTGCGCCTCCAATCCCGCGTGACCCAGCGCATCCTCCAGCGTGAGCACATGGTCTTCCTCCGACCAGCGCACCCGAATGCGCGTATACGCGCTCTGCTCATAGGCGTAGCCGTCGCCCGCGTCGCCGTAGATCCAGCCCTCGCCGTCCGCACCGGTGAATACCAGCAGCTCGTCGCAGAGCGCAGAGAGCTGCTCCGCGCAGACGCCGCCCATGGAAAGCGGGATCACCGCTCCGGCGCGTGCGAACAGCGGCAGCTTGGACAGCGGTGTCTGCACGTGCGCCGTCTGACCGCCCTCAAAGAATTCATGGCTGTCCCAGTCATACCAGCCCGCGCCCTCGGGGAGGTAGACGTCGGTCGTGTCGCCGCCGCTGCCGAGCGTGGCTGTAACCGGCTTGACCAGCAGTGCGGAACCGAACAGATAACTGTCGCAGAGCATGCGCGCGCGCGCATCCTGACCAAATGCCATCAGCATGCTGCGCAGCATCGGCGTGCCCTCAAAGTGCATTTCTGCAGCGGCGGCATAGACATAGGGCAGCAGGCGATAGCGCAGAGCAATAAACGCTTGAATCGTATCGTATTCGAGACTGCCCGGCGCGCCGAACTGCCATGGTTCGCGCGGCGTATCGGTGCCGTGGGAGCGGAAAACCGGCAGAAAGCAGGCAAATTGCAGCCAGCGGACGTACAGTTCGCGGTAGGCGGGATCTTTCACACCGTCGTTGTAATCGCCGCGCCAGAACCAGAGCGGATTGGGCGTCTCGGTGGCGCAGTCGCAGCCGCGCCTGTCATACGCATCGCGCACGACGAAGAAGCCGCCGCAGTCCAGTGTCCAGTGGGAAATGCCGCACATAGCCATCTTCAGCGCCTCGGCGATCTGTGCGCGCAGCACGTCCCAGCGCGCGCAGATGTCGCCGCTCCAGAGAATCGTTCCATATTTTGCAACGCCGGTATAGCCTGAGCGCGTCAGATTTACCAGCCGGCGATTCGAATGCTGCGCGCGCCAGTATTCATAGATGCCCTGCGCGTGATAGAGCGCGTAGGCGTTGATGCGCGTTTCATCGATGGAGCGCGCCGCCGCGTCGTTAATCAGCCGATAGCGCGTTTCCTCGGGGCGTTTCTGCGCGCCGTTCCAGTCCGGATCCGTAAACGGCTCGCTGCTGTCGCACCAGAAGCCGTCCACGCCGCCGCTGCCCCAGAAGCGCTCGCACTGCTCGGCATAGAGCCTGCGCGCGTCGGGATTGAAGGCGTCGTAGGTATCGCAATTGGGCAGAAACTGGTGGGCGGCTTCAAATTCGGCGTGATCCTGCCCGCCCTTGGCCATGTTCGGCCAGACAGAGACGATCAGATGTGCGTGCAGCGCGTGTAATGCGTCCATCATTTCCGGCACCGAGGGGAAGCGCTCCGGATCGGGGGTCTTGTCGCCCCAGCGGTTTCCCTGCCATGTGCGCCAGTCCAGAATGATGCAGTCCAGCCCCAGATTTTCTCTGCGGAAGCGGCGCACCGTCTCCTCCAGCTCCTCCGCGGTTTTGTAGCGCTCGCGGGATTGCATGTAGCCATACGCCCAGCGCGGCAGCAGCGGCGTTGCGCCGTTCTGCGCGGAGAGCATGCGCACCACCTCGGCTGCGTCGCGTCCGCGCAGAACCGTCAGGCCGAAATCGTCCACAGCCTCGAGGATAAATCGGAATTTTCCCGGCTCGTCGCTTTCAAAACGCATCGCGCATTCCGCGTCGATCAACACGCCGTAGCCGGCGCTGGACAGCAGAAAGGGCAGGGAGATAATCATGTTGTTCTGATACAGGTATTCCTTTTTGCCCTGATATTGGTACACGCCGTCTTCGTGCTGTCCCAACCCCGTGAGCAGCTCGTCCGAATCGCAGGCGAACTCCAGCGCGACGCGGCGCGCCATGCGCGCGGGCACGCGGCGGCTGTTCACGATTTCCTCGACCTCGCCGTTGGCGGTCAGGCGCTTCTCAATGATCGGTTCGCCGTCCACCACAGTCTGATAAATCTGATGCGGCTGAGACTGAACGCCCGTCAGCCGCAGAAAAACGCCCCGTTCATCCTTGAAATCGCAGGCGTATTCCCGATTCTCCGACGTGAAAAGGAGCTTGTAGATGCCTCGAACATTGTCGCAGATTTCCATAACTGAATTCGACTCCTTCACATTTATTATAATTAACTAAATACGGCAGGGCGAGGTGCAAAAACAGATGTGACGGCCTTCGTCGTAACCTGATCTTCATTTATCTTTCACGATTCATTATACAGTATAATTCGGGCTTTGTCCAGAGCTATTTTCACAATTCTGCGGCAATAAAACGAACGATTTGCCGCAATCGAGTGCCTGCTGATTGATATATTGTGATGTGCTTGTGAAAAACGATTTAGTAAATTGATTAGGAAACTAAATTATTAACTGAAGACGGACTGAGGCGTTCCCCGCTGGGCGAGGAGTGCCTCAGTCCGTCCCAAAGGCCGCCATCTGCGGCATTATAGGAGAAGGTGATGAGAATACCGAGGAAAGGAACGGAGCGGCGACAGGAGTTCGAGATGCTGTGCACGGATATGCTGGTACCGCAAGGAGCATCTTTTGCGGAAAATCGATGCGGCGCCGGACTGCTCTTCGACAGCCTGTGCAAAGAAATTACCAATCTGACTGATTTTCAGGCCGATGTTATCTCTTTGAGCCGGTATTTCGGGCGTTGGGTCTTCTGGCATGCGGCAAAGAGATGTGTGAGCTGAGATCAGTTCAGCCAGTCGTTCGCGTCGGGATAGGTGAAGGGAATGCTGTTTTCCTCGGCGTATTGGGCCGCGTAGGAGCCGCGGCTGACGGTCAGCTGAAGGTTCGAGCATTTTTCGAACGCATCCTCGCCGATTTCGGTCACGCTGTACGGAATTGTCAGGCTGCTCAGCGCGCCGCACCGGTTGAAAGCGTCTTCGCCGATGGCGGTCAGGCCGTCGGGGAGCTCGACGTCGGTCAATGCGCTGCAGAGGGCGAAAGCCTCGTATTCGACGGTAGTCAGGCCCTTCGGGAGCGCAATGTCCGTCATGTCGCGGCAGGAGTAGAACGCCCTTGTCCCGATGACCGAGACGCTGTCCGGGAGAACAACGCTCTCCAGCGCGGAGCAGTCGTAGAACATGTACTGGACGACGCAGGCCGCTCCGTCGCCGAGGGTCGCGCTCTTCAGAAGCGCATTGTGGGCGAACGCGGCTTCGCCGATTTCCGTCGCGCTGCTCGGAATGGCGATGCTTTTCAGCGACGAACAGTAGCTGAAGGCGTACTCGCCGATGTGCTCGAGGCCGTCCGGGAGCGTCGCTTCGCCGAGAGATTCGCAGTGCTGGAACGCGCTGCCGCCGCTGCCGCCGGAGCGGGCTTCCTCGCGGCGCTGGCGTTCCCGCTCGTAGGCGTTGTACATCACGTGGTTGTAGTACCCGGCCCAGGTCGCCTGCCGGGCGTACTGGTCGATCTCCGGCTGGAGGTCGGGGTAGAGCCGACGGAGCTGGGGGGCGACCTTATCGGCAATGCCCAGGAGCAGGGCATAGACCATATAGTCCTGCCAGATCAGCGTCTCCTGAAGCGCCCGCTCCCGGATGAGGGAAAAGTCCAGCAGGAAGTGCTTCAAGCCCAGGACCTCGTTCAGCGCCTGCTTGCCCTGGGCCGTCAGACTGCGGATGCTGTCGCAGCCCACACCCTTGAGACAGCCCTCCTGCACCAGGACTTGCATGGCGTCCTTCTTGCAGGAGGTCAGGAACCGGGACAGGGGAACATAGTTGCGCTGGCAGAAGAGGGCCAGCTCTCTGGGCTGGAGGATGCCGTCAGCCCCGGCGGCCGCCTCCAGGATGGTGTAGAGCGCGTCTTCATAGCCCGCGCTGCCCGCAGGCGGGCGGACCAGGCGCAGGCTCGTGTCTTTCGCCTTTGCGGCGAGGCCCTGCTGCACCGGCTCCAGACAGCCGTCGCTGATGAGCCGCAGGAGATAGGCCCCCAGAATAGAACTTTCTTCGCACTGCTTGCTGCACACGCCCAGGCGGTGGGTCACGTTCAGGTTGCCCCCGTTGGGTGCGTCCCGGAAATACGGGGCCTGCTTCACCAGGCGGGCCAGCTTGGCCTTGTGGATCCGGCGGGCAATGAGAATGACCGCCGCCACGACCGCACACAGGAGCACGACGCCTAGGATCGCATAGAAGATGTCTTTCGCGGTCAGAGGCTCGTCTTCATAGTCGCTGCCGTCGAAGGCCCGCTCCTTCACGGTCTCGAAGCTGCCCTCCTCCGTCCGTTCCGGGTGGAGGACCCCCTTGTTCAGGGCGACCATGACGGTCATGTTCTGGCTGTCTTCCAGGGGGGATTCGGTCCAGGCCCGGATGGTGTCGTCCACGAACTGGATCTGGCCTTGGTAGCCAAAGGCCCAGATGTCGCAGTCCGCGTCGGTGAGGGGCGTGCCGTCGGCCTTGGTCAGGGTCAGCTCCACATCGGTGGGAAACGTCCCCATCTCGTCGATGAATCGGTAGTTGAAGCCGTCGGCGTCGTCATAGGCCCCGACTAAGCCGTGGAGGGTGTAGCGCAGGGTGTAGGTGTGGGTGCCGTACTCGCTGATGCCCCAGCACAGCTCCACGCCCTCGCCGGTCTCCACCACGCCGCACTTGCGGGCCTTTTGGGTAAAGTCGGCGCCCACGTCCCAGCTGGCCAGAGGCTCATAGGTCCCCCGCTCGTCGGAGACGGTGAAGTCCGTGATGGACAGGTAGCCGTTGTCCCGGCAGGCGAGATAAAACTCGGTGCCCTCGTCGGTGGTGGCCGTCCAAGTCTGGGTGATGTCGGCCGAGCCGTCGTCCTGTAAGACGGCTTTGATCCGGATGTCTGCCACTTGGTTGGCGGCGGACGCCCTGGGGGCACCCAGCAGGGCCAGCACGCAGACCAGCGCCAGCAGCAGGGCAGAGCGCTTGATGATCGCAGGTTTCATAACAATTCTCCCAAACGGCTTGACGCGTTACTGCATGCTGGGCATGTCCGCCTTCTCCTCCACGGCCTCCAGATAGTCTCTGGCGCGGAAGCCGAAGGGCGCGGCCAGCAGGGAGACGGGGAACATGCGGATCTCCCGGTTGAGCTTGGTCACGCTGTCGTTGTAGATGAGGCGGCTGGTGCGGACCATTTTCTCGTAGCTGTCCACGGCGTTCATGCACTTGGCATAGTTCTCGTTGGCCTTGAGTTCGGGGTAGCGCTCGGCCACCATGGAGATGCGGCCCAGGGCCTCGGAAATGACACCCTCCTGCTTCAGCACGTCCTGGGGCGTGGAGGTGGCGGTGATGACGCTGCGGCGGGACTTGATGGTCTCGATGAGGGTGGTGGCCTCATGGGCAGCGTAGCCCTTGGTCAGGTCCAGCAGGGCCGTGAGCGCATCGAAGCGGGAGGAGAGCTGCACGCCGATCTGGCTCATGGCGTTGTTGATGTTTTCGTCCATGGCCACCAGTCTGCGCTGGACGGAAATGATCCAGGAGATCAAGACCACGACGATGATCGCAACAATAATGAGTGTCATAAAGCTGCCTTCCTTTCTGATGATTTCTCGCAGAATAGAGAACGGCGGATGCGGAATCCCGCATCCGCCGTTCTGTTGTATCCCTAATACTATGGCTGAATATAGTATCGATCGGGCGCTTGGAATGAATTACTCGATGTTCAGATCCGCATTACTCGATGTTCAGATCCGCCTTGACCTGATCGACCCAATCCTGGACCTGGCCGAACCACTCGGTCATCTTATCCAGGTCCTCCTGGGTGTACTCGTCATCGCCGGAGAGCATCTGCTGATACTGGTTGAGCAGGTCGGACATCTGCTGCATGGTGTCGATCACCTCGCTGTCAAAGGCGGAGGGATCGGTTGGCCACTTCGTTGAAGGCAGCGCTGGTGGCGTTGAACTCGTCAATGGCAGTCTGCTTGTCGCTGGTCGCGCTGGTGTCAGCGGACTCATCCGCGGTCGTGCTGGCGGCGGTGTCGTCGGCCGCAGCCTGCTCGTCGGCGGCGGTGTCGCTGCCGCCGCAAGCGGCCAGAGCGAAGCACAGGGTCAGGGAAAGCAAGAGCAATGCAAACTTTTTCATGGGGAAAACATCCTTTCATCTCTCTGTCAGTTTTGTGTTGGGGTGTGCTATGGGCATAGGATACCCCCTCTCCACAAAAAACGGGACGCTTTGGCACGAATCGCACCAAAAGCGTCCCGAATCGACAGTGCTCACAGAGACAGCCGCAGGGTGAATGTCCCGTCCTGGACGGAGAAATCGTACAGCCCGCCGTACTTGGCCACCACGGAGCAGATGCTCTGCACCCCCAGCCCGTGGCCCGGCTGGTCGGTCACGGGGATGCCTTTGACCAGGCGGACCTTCTCCTGCTGGCAAGGGTTCGTGATCTGGAGGAAAAATTTCTTGCCCCGCTCGTGAAAGTTCACGTCGATGACGCAGTCCTGCCCCGCCTCCACCAGGGGGGCGCAGGCGTGCAGGGCGTTTTCCAGGGCGTTGGACAGCAGCACGCACAGGTCGCTGTCCGAGGCCAGGATAAAGTCAGAGAGATAGCCCAACACCTGCATGGTGACCCCGGCCTTTTTCGCCTGGCCCACAAAGGCGGAGAGGATGAGGTTCACGGCGTCGTTTTCGCAGTAGCGCTGGACCCTTTGGGCCTCGATCTCCTCGCAGATGGTGGAGATGTATTTTTTCGCCTCGTCCTCCTGGTCGTTCTCGATGCAGTTGAGGACGTATTGCAGGTGGTGGCGCAGGTCGTGGCGGTAGCGGCTGGCCAGATCCTGGGACTCCCGCATGGCGTCGATCTGCCGCACGGCCTGGGCCAGCTGCATGCTCATGTTGTTCTGGACCTGCTCGGCCTGGATCTTATCCCGCTCGACCTTGGAGTAGTGCAGCAGGAAGACGAGGTAGGCCACGCTGCACAGAAAGGGCATAAACTCCACCGCCACCGGCTCCCCGCTGATCAAGATGTCAGAATAGACCCGCGTGAGATAGTCGAAGGCATAGTACATGACAGGGACCGACCCGAAAAGGCATTGGGTCTTCGTGGGGTAGTTTCCCAAATTGGCGATGGTGGGGGCCGCCCATTTCAGCAGGGCCAGGAGCAGCGGCAGGGTCACCAGCATCTCCACGCTGCACCGCATCAGCTCCCCGCCCCCCAGCAGCTGGATCACGAACAGCGCGATCCACCGCCGCAGCTGGCAGCAGAGGTAGGCCGTGAAAATGGAAATGAGGGGCCACAAGGCCCGGCGGGTCAAAAACAGCAGCACAAGGAACAGGGGGAGGTGGACCAGCAAAGGGTAGATCTTCCGCAGGAAGCTCCCGTCCCACAGATAGTAGATCCAGCTCTGGGCCACGGGGATCAGGGTCATAGACACCCAGAAGATCCACTTGTTCCGCCGGGTGGTCAGGGCGCTGCAAAAATAGGCCGCCAGCACGCTGCCGAACAGGCCCACGGCCCAGTCGTTGCAAAATGGGATGAGTTCGCTCATACCGTCACCTGGCCCTTCTGAAAGGCGTAGTCCAGAAAGGCGGACTTGACCTCGTTGTATTTCCCCCGCGGAATGGGGATCTCCGCCAGACAGGCTAAGGTGATGGCCCGGTAGGACAGGGTTTGGACATACTCCAAGTTGACCAGATAGGACCGGTGGGGGCGGTAGAAGCAGCCGTAGGGGGCCAGCTGGCGGCTCAGTTCATCTAAGCTCCCGCTGCTCTCCAGCACCTTGCCGCTGTCCAGGTGGAGCAGGAGGGTCCTGTGGATGACCTCGCAGTATTCCAGCTGGTTCAGGGCCACGCGGGTGATGCCCGTCTTGCAGCGGAGGATCAGGCTGTCGCTCTGTTCCTTGCGGCAGGCTTCTAAGGCCGCGTCTATGATGCGGTAAAAGCTCTCCTCCCAGATGGGCTTGAGCTGGTAGAAATAGGCCCCCACGGCGTAGGACTGCACGGCAAACTCCGGGGAGGAGGTGAGGAAGATGATCTTCACGTTGTTGTCGTACTGCCGCAGTTCCCCGGCCACCTCGATGCCGTTTTGCCCCGGCATGAGGACATCCAGAAGCAGAACATCGTACCGGGTCCCCCGCTCCACCTCGGCCAGCAGATCCCAGGCGTTTTGAAAGGCCGTGTATCGGATCTCCTGGTTCCGAGCCACGCGGTAGCGGTCCAGCAGGGTCTGGATGGTTTGCAGTTCAGAAAGGTCGTCGTCGCAGAAAGCCAGTTGTAGCATGGCAGGTCTCGCCCCCAGTTTGGTCGTGGTTTTGGTCGTTGGTATTATCGTACCAGAAAATCCCCGCCAACGGAAGGACTTTTTTGTTTCGCCCGGCTTTCTGTATGTTTATTAACGAATTATTATATTTTCAGCTACTTTTAATGTTTCCTCCACCTTTATAAACTCTGAATCAATACATACCATCATATTTTTTTCTGGAACCACAAAAATGATGCACACCCATTGGCCATCATCTTTTTCTACTAATGTTCCATCGTAGCCCTGAATCGTCACTGATGTTACTTTAGCATCTTCCGTATCCACAGAAGTTGTTCTACCTTCCGCTGAACTCGCTACAACACTCAATGTGGCTCCGTCCTCTCGTTCATACAACTTTAGAGCAGATGAATATTCTGTTTCATCTTGAGTCATAGTAAAACCTTCTGGAATCCATCCCAGTGTAACATCGTAATTCGCCGCTGGATATTCATTTGAACTTGTCGTAGAAAAGCTAATGTCTGTATGATCTTCATACTCCTGTGCAATCATATTCAGTATACCTGCTCTTACTTCAGGGAAAGCCGCAAAAGCGCACACTGCCGTTAATATTACAAGCATGACTGCAACTGCAATGCGTTGGAACATGCGGAAACCGACGTGTCGTGCAGAACGTCTGCTTTGGGCTGCAAAGGCTTTCCGGATGGTTTGTTCTCCTTTTTTCCTCACCTCTTCCGGCAGGGCGGCTGAGGGGTCATTATTCAGTTGCTTTTTCCATT
>OLPR01003434.1_pt1 | contig 10558 bp, 6 predicted proteins | sample 1672761 | NCBI WGS metagenome assembly OLPR01 (sample SAMEA3136721, study PRJEB25190) | human gut metagenome | biome: human gut; feature: human-associated habitat; material: faeces | place: Austria | collected 2013
GCTTTCCTGCTGCGTACACCTTCGGCGCTCTTCCTTGGATTTTTTGAAGAGACTCTCCTGAGTTTGCGAATCCGCCTTATTTCTGTGCGACTGTGGCGGTCATTCGTATTTAGAATAAACACACAGGAATACAGATTAGCACATTTTTCTCATTTTTTCAAGAAAATTATACAATTATCACGATAAAAAATACACAAATATTACGTACAAATGGTTTATAAATATTACACTACAATAATTTACAATTATTACATCAAAATTCGGGATTTAGACGGCAGGACTGGCGGATGCACGTCACGGAGTTCTTGCCCTTCCTTTTCACTGATGGTATAATATGATTACAGTGTCAAAAGGTCATTCTCCCATCTGTGCTTGCACAAGAGTAGGAGAATGACCTTGGGACACGCCCCGATATGAGCATAAAAGTGGGATGTTAATCCCGCGATATGCGAATAGCGGGTAGGATTGTGGGAGTGCAAAGCACGGAACAATCCGTATAATCATGATTTTATAAGGTTATTTATAGGGAAAAGGAAAAATATAAAATGAAAACACACAAAAAAGCCTCTCCAGGCAACGGTAAAAACAACAAAGTTAAAAACAACCGAAAACAATCCGGGCATTCTGGCAGATTTGCAAAATCCCTGCTGCTTACGGAGGGTCTTCTGATCGTTCTGGCAGTTATGGTTTTAATGGGCATTCGGCTTTGGCAGAAAAGTAATCCTGCTTCTGCAGCTTCCGCTGTGCTTCAGGATAAGCCAGATGGTCTGAACCTTGTTCATGCATCGGATCCCTCAGCCAGATCTGCAAAAGCTGCTCAGAAAAATAGCAAGGACAGCTCTGGGGATACTCCCAAAGGGCTGCAGCCGGAAGCTTTTGCTCCCCACTGCACTGAGTCTACCGCACCCTCCAATTACATACAGACTACAGAGATCAATATTGATGGGACTACACTGACCGATCCGTTAAGCTATAAACCGGACCAGGAGATTTCTTTTGGAAAAGGCAGCGAATATACAGATGTAGATGGCATTGTTACCTTCCGGGGTAATAATTTCCGTGATAACCCTGTTTATGGAACTGCTGATATGAAGAAGAATAAGCTTACCAGTCTTTGGTCTGCCAAAACCAGTTCCATTACTTATAATGGTGCCACCTGGTCTGGCAGTGGCTGGACCGGACAGCCGTTGATAATGAAATGGCCTAAGAAAGTGAAAAAGGCCATGAATATGTATGACTGGGCAAAAGAAAAGGATGATCTTGTGGAAGTCATCTATGCCTGCATGGATGGGTATGTATATTTCCTGGATCTTGAAACCGGAGAAGCGACCCGTGACACACTGAATCTTGGTTTCACATTTAAAGGTTCCGGCGCACTTGATCCCAGAGGATATCCGATTCTGTATGTTGGCGCCGGTTATGACAGCAATCAGGGTACAGCCCGCGTCTTTGTAGTAAACCTTCTTGATTGTTCCGTAATGTACACCTTCGGGAACAATGATCCATTTTCCCTGCGGGGAGCCTTAAGCTATTTTGACTCTTCTCCACTTGTAGATGCAGTCACGGATACACTGATCTATCCTGGCGAAAATGGGATTCTTTATCTGATCCGTCTGAACACACAATACGACCAGGAAGCCGGTACTCTGTCCATCAATCCGGATCATATAGTAAAATGGCATTATTATGGGAACCGTACCAGCGTTGCGTCCTACTGGCTTGGCATGGAAGACAGTGCCGCTGTATATGGCGGATATCTTTTTGTCACAGACAATGGGGGCAATCTGATGTGTCTGAATCTGAATACGCTTCAGCTTGTCTGGGCTCAGGATACGTTGGATGACTCCAACTCCACTCCTGTGTTGTCCATAGAAGATGACCATTTGTACCTTTATGTAAGCACTTCTTTCCGTTTAGGCTGGAGAAGCAGCAGCTCTGCTGAAGTACCGATCTGGAAGATTGATGCCCAGAACGGCCGTATCATATGGAAAACTTCCTATGAGTGTTACTCTGATGACGGTGTATCCGGTGGTGTACAGTCAACCATTGCTTTAGGAAAAAAGAAGCTGTCTGACTATATTTATGTAACCGTAGCCAAAACCGGTGCTCAGTATGATGGTGTACTGGCTTGTCTTGATAAAAAGACCGGTGAAGTCAAGTGGGAACATAAAGCATATTATGCCTGGTCTTCTCCTGTATGTGTATACAATTCCGATGGTTCCGGTAAGGTGCTTTATTGCAGTTGTGGTGGAAAGGCTTATCTTCTGGATGGAAATTCCGGAAAGCTTCTGGATGAGAATGAAATTTCCAGTGGAGCGATCGAAGCATCACCAGCTATATACAATGATTATATGGTTGTGGGAACCCGAGACTGCAGGATCTGCGGCCTGAAATTAGAATAAAATCAGAATAAGAGAATGAAATGAAATAACCATTGAACAAAGTGTAGTTAAACTGAACATTATCAGTTCTGCAGCTTTTTCAATGGTTATTTTGGTTATTTGTTATTTATTTACCTGTATATGGGTTTACGTGTACCATACAGTGTTTTACATCCTGGAAGGTATTCTCGATCATGTGATGTACTCTTTCTGCAATGGCATGGGCATCATTCAGGCTCTGCTGCCCATCTGCAGAGATCTCCAGATCCACATATATTTTGGATCCAAAGAGCCTGGTCTGAAGAACATCTACCCCCTTTACCCCTGGTACTTCCAGAACAGCCTGACGCATCTTGTCTTCTGTTTCCTCATCACAGGAATGATCTACCATCCTGTCTATGGCATCCTTAAAAATATCAATTGCTGCTTTCAAAATGAAAATACAGATCACCACGCTGGCGATAGGATCCATAATAGGACAGCCAAGCCTTGCGCCTAAAATACCAACAAAAGATCCAACAGAGGACAGGGCATCGGAACGATGATGCCATGCATCAGCCATCAGTGCACCGGAACTTATCTTTTTCGCCGCTGCTCTGGTATACCAAAACATCCACTCCTTCGTCACTATGGAAACAACTGCAGCTATCAGGGCAAGAAGTCCCGGCTCCATTATCTTCTGCCCTTTGGAGCCAGCAAGAATGCTCTTTATCCCACTCATGCCGATCCCCACACCTGTGGCAAAAAGCAGTCCTGCCAGAATAATCGCAGACACACATTCCAGCCTTTCATGGCCGTACTGATGCTCTGCATCTGACTTCTTGCCGGAAAGCTTCACTCCAATGATCACCACGATCGTACTGATCACATCAGATGCAGAATGTACTGCATCTGAAAGCATAGCTCCTGAATGAGCCAGAATACCTGCAAGAAGTTTAAACAAGGATAAAACCAGGTTCACTGTAATACTTACTCCGGAAACTCTCATAGCAATCTTCTGTTGAGTTTGGCTTCCATTTTCTTTGTTTTCCTGTTCCATAATAAGACCTCCTAAGCAATACAAAATGGTCTCTCGTTATGGCACATACATTAAACCACGCAGCGCATCCACAGATCTGTCATTCCTTTTAAAATAAAAAACACACCTGCGGAACATACACTGTCCCACAGATGTGCAATAAGTCTCACATCCGCTGCCGCTTTATGCAGCCCGGCCCCATGCCAGAATCGGCATCGCCTGCTCAGTTTGTACTGTTGATCTCGCATTCTGTTTCTCAATAAGAATGTAATGCAGTGCAAAGAGATTTAGATAATATTACATCAAGCATATTCTTCTGTCAAGAAAAAAAATTCAAGAATGCCTGTTATGAAACAATATTCTGCAGCCAGACTCCTTTTTTCACAAGTGCATATCCTACTACGCACTTCAGCAGATCTGCTGTCTGCACTGCTGCAAAAATCCCGATGATGGGCAGCTGGGTATACCGGCTGAGCACATAAGCGATAGGAACGCTGATGCACCATACGAATACACTATCAAAAAAGAAAGTGATGATGGTCTTGCCACCGGAACGCAACGTAAAATAGGCTGCATGCAAAAAGGCGTTGGCTGGCATAAATACAGCCATTACCATAATAAACTGTACAGCCAGTCCCCTTGCTTCCTGATTTGTATTATAAAGCCTTGGAAAAAATGGTGCCAGCACCAACATTAAAAGGGCAACCCCAGTACAGCAGAATACTGAAAAAGCGATCATCTTGTTGTCTGTATCCCTGGCTTTTTTCATATCCCCGGCTCCCAGAAGCTGTCCTACTACAATGGCAACTGAATCTCCCAGAGCAATAAATACAATGTTAAATACATTATTTATGGTATTGGAGATATTCTGCGCAGCCACCACATTCAATCCTCGCAAAGAATAACATTGCGCCAGCATAGCCATTGCACCGGCCCACAAGGTTTCATTCAGAAGAAGCGGTGTTCCCTTGACCAGGATCTTCTTAGTAAGAACAGCAGGCACCTTCAGTGTACTGTACAGACCTTTTGCAAAAGGTGCTCTCTCTTGATGTGTATGGGTCCATCCGATCACAATGGCAACCTCCACATATCTGGAAAGTACGGTAGCAATGGCTGCTCCCTCTACTCCCAGTTTTGGGAAGAAAAATTTACCATAGATCAGAAAATAATTAAATACAAGATTTACAACGACTGCAGTTACACCGGCTTTCATAGGCAGCACTGTCTCACCACATTCACGAAGGGTACTGGAATATATCTGTACCATCATAAAAGCAGGAAGTCCGAACAGCATGATTCTAAGATAATCAAGGCCATATCCCCTGGTTGCTGCCAGCGCCTGGGCTGTCCCCTCTCCATTCAGGTACATACCGATCAGAGAACTGCCGCAGGTGATAAAAAGGCAAAATGTAATCACAGTCAATCCAATTGCCAGCCACAGCTTATACCGGAATGTCTGCCGTACACCCTCATGGTCTTTCTGTCCAAAATACTGAGCCGTAAATATACCGGCCCCGGAAACACCGCCAAAAATGCACAAATTATAAACAAAGAGCAGCTGATTCACAATCGCTGCCCCTGACATCGGCTCCGTCCCTACCCGGCCGATCATAATATTATCCAGCATACTCACAAAATTCGTGATCCCATTCTGGATCATAATAGGCACCGCTACAGCCAAAACCATTTTATAAAAGGCTTTATCACCGATAAACTTCTGTCGAAAGCTCATCCTCATCCTGGTTCCTTCCATTTTATTTCCTCCTTGCACATAGTATCTGCTATACTACATGATACCAGTAACAATTGCAAGCATTTTCGCACATAAATAAAAAGATACAGTAAAATAATCATTAGCAAATCTATCATAATTTGCCAAATATTATTTTACTGTACCCAAATTGATCCAGCACCGATTATTTGTTGTTTTGCTGCTGGATTTTCCGGGACAATTCCCGTCCTCCCTGCTCCAGCCACTCTTCCACAAAGGTTTCAAAATAATCCATAGGCTTATTCCCCATAACCATCTGGATAAAGGCATTTTTTTCCAGATTCTGCAGGATCTGGGGTGCTTCTCCATCTGACTCTGCAAGATACTGGATCGTAGGCGGCTCATATCCATGATCTACCAAAAGGCCGATAGCTGAGATCCTGGATTTGTATGCAGCCCAGTCCTCTGCATTTACTGCTTCCCCTTTCATGTAGTTGGTAAGATAATTAGTACATGCCGTGTAATAAGACTCCTCCAGTGCGGAAAGCTTGTCCTCTGAGATCTCACGATTCATCGCTTTACGGATATCCTTAGTAGCCATATAAGTGGCATCATAATAATCCACATTGATCACAAGAGGCCTTGCGGTAGGATCTACATTCAATGCAAAATATCCATTCACTTCATCTGCATCATCTGCATCATATCTGCTATAATCAAACAGTACGCTGACGATCTTCATAACGATCTCCGGATGCTCATATCCTTTTCTGACCACCACATACTTATTGTCACTGAAAGAATTATAAAAATCTGTTCCATAATCCTTATCCCGCTGCACCAGATAATATGGTTCCCAGTCAGAATCCGGATTGTTCATCACTTCATCCATTAAGGGATTATTAGGAGTCCACCACAATCCAAAGAAAGCGCCGCATTTTCCTTCTAATACCAGATCCCTCAGATTATTCTGCTCTCTTAATGCAAAATTCTTATCAATGATTCCTCTTTCATACAGATCATGAATATAGGCAATGGCTTTCTTGGTGGATGCAGTAAGAGATCCATATACAATCTCCCCATCACTACAAATCTGCCACTTTCTGGGATGGGCTCCAAACAAATCAAAAATAGGATCTATGGAATAATTGGCACTGGTGGAGCCTACAAGAGCATTGTCACAGATCAGACCAATAGGCTCTTCCCCTTCGTCCGTTCCCATCCTGTTCTTTACAAAAGCTTCAATAATATCAAATGCATCATCCAGATTTTCAGGCTCCTCAAGCCCTAGCTGATTGATCCAGTCTCTTCTGAGCCACAAGAAGCAAGGGCCATGATCGATCACAGTTTCAGGCAATGCCATCAGCTTTCCGTCATAAGTACCGGATGCAAGAAGTGCCGGACCATAACTGTCATACATTTCCTTGATTCTGTCGGAGGCACAGGACTCGTATACTTTGGAAAGATCTTCGATCATATCATTTTCTACCAGAAGATTCAGTGTTTCCCGATCATTTACTACCATGATATCCGGAATATTACGATCCTGGACCAGTACATTGATTCCTTCATTGTACCGATCCTCTCTCTCCATGTATACATTCTCGTTCTGAATGTTCAACATTTTTTTCAGATACCTGGTATATTCATTGTCCTCATAAGTATCCCCTGAAGGCAGATTGGAATTACTGGCACCGTTCATCTGAGCCAGCGTATACGTAACCAGTTCCGGATACTTCCCATAAGATGTAGTTGCAGCTTTTTTCCATTCTTCTTCTGTGTCTGCCGCCGACTTTTTGGGCTCTTCTTTAACTTCAGGACTGCCGGTACAGCCTGAAAATGCCAAAACTGCACACGAAGCAACAATGGCAGCACAGATTTTCTTACTAATTCTCACTTTGTAAAACTCCCTTCGGAATCCGCATTTCCACCCGGGTTCCTTCGCCTTTCTTACTATAAATACGGATCTTATGATCCTCTCCATACAAGAGACAGATACGGTCATTTACATTTTTCAAACCATATCCTACAGCCTGATATGTAACCAGGGTCTCCGCTTCTGCCTGATCCATACCTGCTCCATTATCTTCTACCATCAGAAGAACATCATTTCCATCCTGTACAAAGGAAAGCTTCAGGATCTTTTCCCCTTCTTCCTTTACATCTAGACCATGCTCCAGTGCATTCTCTACTACAGGCTGAAGCAGCAGCTTGGGAACGATCTCCCCCTTTACATCAGGATCGATCTTCCATTCTATTTTAAAATCATTGTCGTGCATAACCAGCTGAATTTCCAGATATGCTTCAATATTCTGGATACAGCTTTCAACTGTAACCATATCTTTGCCTTTGCTAAGAGCGGTACGATAAAAGGTGGACAAAGCCAGTGTTACCCTGCTGATCTCAGTCTGGTCACTGCGGATCGCCATCCAGTTGATAATAGAAAGGGAATTATACAGGAAGTGAGGATTGATCTGTGCAGTAAGTGCTTTCAGCTCAAACTCCTTCAAAGCGATCTTACTTTCATAAACCTCCTTAAACAGTCGGTTGATCTCATCCATCATGCTCTGGAAGCCTCGGATCAACAGTCCTACTTCGTCTTCAGAGTCGCTGTATACTGTAACCTCACGCACCCCCTGGCTTACCTGGTTCATATTCTCTGTAAGTTCTTCGATCTTCCGGGTAAAGAGCCTTGAAAAAGAAAGTCCCAGTGCCAGGATCAATCCTGCACAGATACAGATCAGCGGAATCTCACTGATCAGGATCTGAGATACAGTACTGTCTATCACGGACTGCGGCTTGTACAAGAAAAAATGCCAGCCGCTTTCCTCACTAAGGCTGTTTACAGAAGCATATTTCTTGTCAAGGGCAGCAACAATCTGAGCACTGTTCTTTGCTTTCTCCAGAATTTCATCCTCAAAATTCTCTTTTCGATAAATAATATTTCCATCACTGTCCAGAATCATGCCGCCGCATTTCTCATTAATGATATTTTCAAAGGGTTGAAACAACTTATCATAATCCAAGGTCACACAAAGCACTGCTTCTACGTTCGCTCCACGGCAGATCTTACGCACAGCTGCGATTTGAGACAGTGAGCGTTCTACCAGCCACTGGATCTTCATATCATCTGAAAGCCTGTCGTTCCACCACTCCTTATCAATCTGTGCCAGAGGCACCAAGGTGTACTCATGGCGCACCTTAATACTCTCCGCAAATAACTGGATCTGAAGAATGGCATCATGATAAGACTTTGGAACTGAAAGAAGCGGATCAGCGATCTCTGTATATTTCTGGTATGCAATATAATTATCAATATCCTTTTCATTGATGATCTCTTCAATATCCGGTGAGTAGGTCAGGTAATTCAGAAGACTGGAGTATACTTCGATCTGGCTGTCAATACTTTCTCTGGTCTGTTCCAGGATGGATGAGGTATCCTCCACTTCATTATGGCGCACCAGCCTGCTCATACTGTTATGGCTGTACAGAGCAAGCATCGTCATAGGCACCAGACTGGATGTCACCAGCAGGATTGTAAGCTTATGACGGTATTTCATATCTCTAAATTTCTTTCGGATTCTCTTCATCGTCACCTGTTCCTTTCCTGTAGGACTCAGGGCTGCTTCCGTAATATTCCCGGAAGCTTCGACAAAAATAGGATACATTGGAGAATCCTACTTTTTCACTTACCTGTGCCACCTTCATATTTGTGCTGCACAGAAGCTCCTTTGCCTTCTCCATACGGAATACCCGGATAAAACGGTTCAGGTTCATTCCTGTTTCCTTTTTGAAAATATTGCTTAGATAGGACGGTGTCAGATAAACCTGCTGGGCCACCTGCAGGACGCTGAGGTCGGTCTGCGATAAATGCTCTCGAATATACTTCAACACCTGCCATACCGTTCGGCTCGTATCCCCGAAGCCGCTTTCCGGTTCCAGCATTACATTCAGTTTTTGCAGCAGAAGCTGGTAGAGCTCTTCCAGCGTATCCGCGTGCTCCACCAAGTTCAAGAGCGAATCCGTCTCCTGATGAGCCGGCGAGAAAAACGCCTGTTCCTGCTGGCTCAGCGTAAACAGCATATAATGATACAATTCGCGGATGCGATGAACGGGCACGTTTTCATCCCGAAGCGTTCGATAAATTTGCTCTGCCAGACGGTAAGCCGTCGCTCCATCCAGTTCCCGAACCGCTTCCAGAAACGGTTCTGCATCTGGCGGCTGTGCGTTTGAAATGATTTCCGGCATATGCAGATGGCTGAACGCTATTGATCCATAGGAGGCGAAGAAAAGAGATTCCAGCCGTTTCAGCGCCTGCCAATAAGAACACCTCACTTCTTCTGCCGAAAGAACGATGGAACCGCCGGCACACAAAACAGGCGTTCCCTGCTGGCTGATCAGACGCACTTCTTTTTCCAATTGAGCTTGAAACGCCGAAAGATTCGAAGGATGCATCTTGGCCACTAAGCAGAGAACAGCGATGATGCGTTGATCATCCTGCAGATACAAAAGATGCTTATAGGCTTGACTGCATACATCCATTGCGCTGGAAAAGCGGTTTTTCAAAACGGTGTCGATTCGATTGCGCGCTTTGAGCAGCAATACTTGAAAACCCTCCTCCGGCTTCACGTTCAGCATCTGCAGATTATCCCAGAGCCTTTCGTCCAATGTGCCGTGAATCAGTGCCCGAACCGTTTCGCTTTCAATGGCAGGTCGATTCTGAAACAGCAATTCTCTTTCTCGAAGCTGCTTGCGATTCATCATGCACTTTTGAACGGCCAACAGCAGTTTTTCTTCTAATTCCTGAATCGAAAAGGGCTTCCGAATGAAACTGATGGCGGACAATTCTATGGCGGCCCGAAGGTTTTCCACGTCCTCGTAGCCGCTGATAAACAAAATCTGGCATTCCGGCGCAAGCTGCCGCAGCTTTCGGCAAAGCGTCACGCCGTCCATTTCAGGCATTCTAATATCCGACAGCACAATATCGGGAATCCAATCTTGGCAAAGCGCCAGCGCTTCACGAGCGCCGGAGACAGCCCGCACGCTTCGGATTCCCAGATCAGTCCAGTTTACACGCTGCAGGATGCCATGCCGCGTATGGGTTTCATCATCAATCAAAATCAGTCCGGTGCGTTTTACACATCGGGCAGGAAAATCATGAATTTTTACCAAGCATATTCTCGCAGCTGGCCATCGCGAAGAATCAGTCTGTTTTCATCCGAATGAATATAGGCGTCGTTCGGGTCAAAGCAGAAATTCATTGCCATGTACTCTCCCGGAGTGATTCCCTTTGTTCCTTCCATATAGTTGCGGAACATAAAGCCTTCCGAATGCAGGCGGTTAAAGTTCAGCTTCTGCATCATGTTGATGGAGGCGCAGGACATCAGCCAGCCGTAATCCTTTGTGCTCCGGCACTGCCGAATACTTCCTTCCTCCGGCGTAATCACG
>OLPR01003435.1_pt1 | contig 10556 bp, 14 predicted proteins | sample 1672761 | NCBI WGS metagenome assembly OLPR01 (sample SAMEA3136721, study PRJEB25190) | human gut metagenome | biome: human gut; feature: human-associated habitat; material: faeces | place: Austria | collected 2013
TTTTCAAGTGCCCGTCGTTGGTACGTTTTGATTGTCCGTTCGGTCTTTGAGAATTCGTCTCCCCAGCGTTTGCGGTATTCCATGGCAACTCTGGGAATATCCACACCATCTATTAGATGACGCTGTATGACATAGGATTCATCTTCTGTCAGCAGTGTCAGCCATATATTAATACGTAACAACTGCTCATCGAGATATGCCAAGCAAATTTTCTGTTTGGCAGTCAGATGGTACCTATGATCATTGAACCGATGGTGTAGGAAATGACTTTCGGCTTCGTAATCTCTTTTCTTCCGCAGAGTGTCCCTGATCATTTCAATCATTGTCCTGCACCTCCTTCGTTACCTTAAAATGAGCTAGTGCTTTCCACCATCACTTTTTGCTATCTATAGAGTAAAGCAAGACATCGATTGTTAGGAGTGCAAATGCTAACACATTACGCACGTAATTTGTGAAAAGATGAACGCTGCAAGGCACAACTGTTTGCCTTTTCACCAATATGGGGGTCTACATTAAGAATACCTCTTGTGATTTATTGCACGGTTTGCGAATCGCGACTTATTCTGCTTGGAAATCGAATCGTTTGCAACTTGGAAGACAGTCCCTTAAATAGTAGAACGATTACCATTGAGCAAAACAATATTGAAACCGAAATTGGTCTACTACTTATCTGCAATAGCTAGATGATCGCGACTTCAGGTTTTAAGATCGATAACCATATTGCTGGGAATTTTCTGCCGACAGTAGGCGCGATAAATGCAAGCAGATAATTATGCGGCAATAGAATTTTGACGGCATTGCTCCACAGCATCTCCATGTGTTCAGACCACAAGGAAGAGAAGAATGAACTGCATGCCTAAATGGAAAAAATTACAGCAAGGCAGCATAATCTGCCCTGCTGTATTGCTATATCTTAATGGCTAATATACTTAGACCATCCCCAGTATTTCCATTTATTATTCATGCCAGTAAGGTTCGGACCAGAGTCTGTCGAAATACCATTGTTGTACTTTACATCAATGGTATTATGGGAACTGCAAGATTGATACACAGCATGTTGATATTTGCCGTTCAGCATATGTTTACCTGCATACACGCCCATATGGCCCTTCTTGGTTGGATCTTCAGAATCTTGCTGAAAGACTTCCATACCAATTTCGAGAGCATCATAGCCACCGAGAGATGCGATGGTTCCCTTTTCGGACAAATGACCATTGTATTCAGTAGTACAACCATGTGCACCCAAATCGTTTCTAGCCTTATAAGGATACCAAGCACAGTCAATCTTTTTAGTCGAAGCATTGTAACCCGCGCCATATTTCCAGCCGCAATTGCAAAAACTCTCTAGGTTATTCAAGTACTCAGATACAGAGAGGTTACTGCCACCGCTGCTACCGCCGTCGATTCCCGGGCTTTCACAATTGTCTGGATCAAGATGCCTATTAATCAAATCTTCCAAGGCATTGAGACTGTTTTTTCCGAAATAACCATCAGCAGTCAAGTTTTGGGCCTTCTGAAATGCTTTGACAGCCGCTAGGGTATTGTCGCCAAATTTTCCATCTGCGCCTTGCGTATTGTAACCAATGCTTGTCAACGCCTCTTGCATGAGCTTTACCTGAGAATGAGTCGTGGTAGTGTCTTTCCTGAACAAACCGTTGCCCTGATGGATCTTATACAGGGTAACAAAACGGTTGTGTCCATTGCCGGTAATAGTAACTGTTGCCATAATAACGCCTCTGAAATACTTGGATTTAACATCAGGTTTCGGCGGCCACCATTTCCTTTTGTCATCTATAGTGTAAAACAAGGTTCAGATTGATGGGAGTGCAGGTGCTGACGTAATACACACTTTATTCGTGAAAAAAATGAACATTGCAAGGTACATCGCTATTGACTATTCTATGCTCTCTATCCGGCAGCTGGATCTATCCTGAATGGCCGGTAGAACGATTATTATTAGGACTCGTTCAGACGGATTACGAGCTATTAAGAAATTGACGCTTGTACTACTCGCTAGCAGGACTTGTTCATTTAAGAAAAAAGTCCATTAAAATATAGAAACTTTTCAACCTGCGAAAAGTTCTCAGGTTAAACAATATAATTAATTTAATTGTGCCAGTGAAGAAACTAGTTAGGTTATCAAACATTTAGAAAGCTCATTCGAAATTGCAGTATTCTTTTGCTCCTCATATGGAAAAACAATTCCTTCATATCATTTAGATCACATGTGGTAGTTAACGAGCAGACGGTTGTGCCATCAATCCAGACAAATCGGTTCTTCTCCATATTTGAACTCCTATATATACGGATGCCATTTATCTCCATCAATTCGCCTTCTTTATTTTGTTCCAGCGCTAGGTTGGCCGCCTCTACGCTGAAGTAATGATCCCAGAGAAATATCATTGTCGCAGTCGGATTGTCTTCATTTATATAAGATATATTTAGAATCAGTTCATCGTCAAATCGGACTGCATGGTATTGATTGGCGCGCCAACCTTCCGGCAGATAGCCTGGGAGTATCGGCTCCATTCCGAGGAAATCTACAACGTCCTCCCAGTCTGTTGTGGTCAGACTATCCACAGTGGTATCATCGTCTGTCGCAGCACCTTCCCCCACAAGGCCGGGATCTAGAATCTTCCCTTGAATAGCATACTGCTGTTCATCATCCGTAGAGCTTCCAGATAGCCACTCCCGATTTAGTATTCCATCCCCCACAACTATCAGAATCAAAATCGCAGCAGCTACTGCTGCGATACGCATTCCCACACGCCGAGCAGTAGTCAGACACTAATGCCGCTCTAACCGTCGCATCAATGCCGCCTGGTTTTCTTTTCGCTTATCTTCAAACTTCAACCTTCCTTGCGTACCGATTTGCCAGAGCAATTCCTCGCAAGCTTTTACCAATTCCATGTTGGCAGCTCTGTCTTTCTGATCTATTTCGGATTGCAATAGCGCTTCAAGCCGGCATACGGCTTCGTTTTGCGATATGCTTCCATATTCGATCAACTCCAGTATCTGTATAATACTGGCTTTTTTTTGATCCTTCATTATTGACCACTTCCTTCACTACACATAGTGCTTGAACGAGCTCAAAATACATTGTCCAATAAAAAAGAGCAGCATCGGATGAAAATGGCGCCCCTTTGCTCGGATTCTATCTAGCGCTCCTCGTACAGAAGTGGTAGAAAGTTTTGTATGCTGGGCTGTCTCTTTTAAGGATAACCCTTTTTCATAATATGCACGGAATACTTTGTGTTCTAGCGGCGATAATTCCGCCATGAATTCTTCAACCGTTTCCTGATATTCTGTATGAGCAATCCAAGCCAATATATTATCCATTAGATCCGGAACATCCCCATATGCTTCCAAACTCACGGTTTTACCGATAATTGCTTCGCGCTTTTTGGATTGCCGTATGTGAGACAGCATATAATGTGAACAACAAGTAGCCAGCCATCCGTACTGGTTCGGACTGGATTCAAGATCTTCCGCATTGCAAACTGCACGATAGAAAGCCTCCTGAACGCAGTCCTCGGCAATATCTGAATAACGAGAATTATAAGAGACCAGTTTTATGCAGTAGCGCTTAAGCGCCGTGTAGTATTTTACGTACATTTCTTCAATGCTTTTTGAATCCATCCATTAACATTCCTCACTCTTATATAGCCTTAGGTGCATTGGTGTACTTGCTGCAGAAGATGAATTGTTGGAGAATATACTATCTTTGGCCTTTTGATTCCAAAACCGAATAAAGCAATTGGTCAATGGTATTGAGCAGTTGTGCGGTTTCGTCTGAACATTTACGGCTCAAAAGCATAAGCTGTATCTTGGCATCACAAACCGTTTCGGGAAGTGTTTCCAATGCGAGCAGGTCATCACTACAGTCATCCAATACATAGCCTGGTTTTAGTTTAAGTAATAGGCAAAGTTGAATAATCCTGTACAGGCTTAGTTCCTGTGCCCCTCGTTCCATGTTACTATAGGTCTTGACCGAAACACCAAGTAATTCGGCAATATCCTTCTGTTTTAAGTTCTGTTGCTGACGTGCGGCGCGAAAATGGCGACCTATACGACGATAATTTATTTTCAAATGCTTATTCGCTCCTCTTTAATAGTGTGCCGGTTCCTTCTATAACATTGATTACTATCGATAGCATTGACTTCGTTTCAATTTTACTTTGTGCCTTACGAAAAATAAACGCCGCTATAACATGGCGTGGATGCTATCGGATTGATTATTTGAAGTTTTTTGGATTCTATTCAAAATACGGTGTAAAAGTCAGTCCTCAAACACTATTTTAATTGAAAAGGGCCATGCATTTCTGATGATGCGTCGAGACGGCGGTTGCCAATGAATGCGTCAAAATTGCACGAAAAACGTATGGACAGCGCCGTTTCTTGTACTCCCTCTGTTTGCTGACTTGAATTATGATATGGGAGGAGTAAGAAGACAGCCGTTCTTGCTTATATATGCCAGAGAAAGGAGAATATTACAGCGATGGACGCCAGCTTGCAGAATATTATCGAAATTGCACTCCAGCAAGGAATTTGGGCTGGCTTGTACATTTATCTGTTCTTTCGGATGCTGAAACAGAATGAAGAACGAGAAGCACAGTATCAGGCTACCATTGATAAGCTCAGCGGCAATATTCAAGACGGCATCGTGAGCATCCAAAACCGACTGGAAAACTTGGAGGAGAAGTTGTCTAATCAGTTCGAGAAAACCGAGAAATAAAAGGACACCTTTCCCCTTGCCGTTCATGTCGCACTAAGCACTGCGCTGCGGAAGAAGAGGAGGGCGACTAATGTATACACAAGAAGACGTTAGAAAGCTCTTTAAGCAACGTGGTGAAATAGAAATGGAGTTAAGAGTGCGCCAAGCACAATATTATGGCAGGGAAGCAGAAACCCCTCCGGAGATACTGGCGAGAATATCGGCGTTACAACGTGAACTAATGACGATTGAAGGGCTCTTTGCGGCGCTGTCTGAAAATGAAGCCTTTGTGATCCGGCACCATCTGATAGAAGAACTGGATTGGCCGCAGACCATGACATTATTTACGCAGAAATGGGGAATGGAAGCTGGAAAGTCGCTTCGGTCCATGAAGGCGTTGCAAGAAAAGGGCTTGAGAAAGATTGCTCGTCTGCTTAATACCAGGATTGGCAGCAATTGTCTCAGCGAAGAAAATAAATTATTTTGAAAATTTCATTTGGCACAATGTATTTATTTTTCTTCACGCACTATAGATTGTGAAGGAGGAAAAGTGATTGCTAGCAGTAATCGTACGCCGCAATAACGCCAAAAGAACGTTCATCAATTAAGAAAGTAAGGTGATTAAGAAAAAACATTATTTAGGTATCCCAATCTTTGTTCCATAAACACATCGCCGTAAACACATCGGAGCTTGAAAGGAGAAATAATATGAATATTTTGAAGAAATTTGTTGTAGGATTTGTAGCATTGATAGTTCTTATGGCTGGGATTAGTTGTAGCCTTGCTGATATGATTTTGCCTCTTGCTGATAGTGTTTTCGACGCGACGAAAGTGGAACTTTCCTCCTCGGGCAGAGTGAAACTCTACTGTGTGACATATGAAAATATGGCAACAATCAAAGTGACTGCTTGTTGGCTCGAAAAAGAGGTTGGAGGAGAATGGGAATTTGATTGCTCTCTCACTCCTCCGGCTGAGGAAAGCCACAACACAAATGGATACGCCGCATCTTTTAATTGCTCATCTTCAATCGGAAGCGGAACGTACCGCCTTGCCGCAACATTCAATGCTGATGGTTATGAAATAACTCGCTATTCAGCAGGTGTATCGTTCTAAGTATAAAAAATTCTGAAAGTAGTCTAAAAGCCTCCCACACAGCAATCAATCTTTGCTTTGTGGGAGGCTGATTTCATCATATTAGAAATAGGCGTGATCCGTCTATTTAACAACTGCGGATGCTTTTGTTTTCATCTAACAATGGCGACCGCTGGTTTTTGTCTCCTCACCAAAATTAGCACTGCAAACATTCTATTAACAGAGCACCGGGATTTCCGGGGGTATTTTAGTGGCGAATACGAACTTGCGCAGGGACGATCTGCAGCGTTCTGCGAACTTCCTTGCCGATCTCCTGTATCATGTGTCCACACTCGTCACAGATGCGCTCCCCCCTCAGAAAAACGTATGCCTCCAGTAACCATTGAATCTGCTGATTCAGTCTCGCGTTTTCTGCCTTGAATGTTTCGTATTCTTCTATAGAAATCGTGACAGTTTTCTTTTCTTTTAGCACATTTTGCTGCTCATTCGCCATGACACACACTACCATATTTTGAAAAAATAGCTACGTTTTCTGCTTATCTGAACTCAAGGTCGTTTATCTTTCGGTGTGCTTTTAGTTGTTCCACGCTCAAACCTTCCATAAGCAGCGGCATTTGCTGTGTCTATACGGTAAAGCGCTAGTCTGCATTCAGCTTTTGCAGTCCCAGATCCACGTCCCAATTTCTCCAATCTTTCTAATCGACTTGGTTGCAGTCGTATGAAGTCGGTTAGGACTTTGAACTATTGTTGCATTTTTTCTGCTCGTGCAATCTGCGGTGAGATTAACGCTTACCACTCTCTGCTCTATATTTTTGCTTGTATGCTATTTTTTGTAGCAATTATAATACGCGCTTGTCATTTACTTATCATTTAATAAGCAGCACATGTAAATCCCAAAAATAAATTTTTTTTATTAAGAACCATGTCTGCATATTTAGGCGTTAGGCTCATCTTGTGGGGCACAAAAGAAGGTGAGAGCGCTTGAGTGTAAACGCGGACGCGAAAGTTATAGAGCGTCAGCATGCTGTGTGGCAAGTATTGTTACGCAGGCGCTTTGATACGGCCTCTAACCTTGCGACGGAGTTTCATGTCAGTGTTCGGACGATGCAAAATGATTTGCATGAGCTCATGCTTTCTCACCCTATTGAATCTGTTCGTGGACGTTATGGCGGCGGCTATAAAGTTGCCGATTGGTATCACCCACAGTTGCATACACTGTGTGCCGAACAAATTAAGGTTCTGAAAAAAGCAGCGTCTCTCGTATCCGCTGAAGACCAACTCGTAATAAGAACGATACTCGAACAGTTTGCCCCATAAAGAATTCTGCACCTTGATAAACAGGCTGATGGATCGGCCTCATAGCAAGCACAGGACATTCATCCGTGTGGAGGGAGCGGCAGACAGGGCGGCGCAAGGACGGTATCCGTGATACCTGAGCGATTCACGCATCCTGTCAACCGCGCTGCAGCCAGCGCGTTCGCAACGATCCCATGCGGAAATAATGAGACTTCTACTACAGCCCTCCACTGACTGGAGAGGGAGTTCCTACGGTGTACGATGGTCAAGATGCCGACGGCACAGGCGGGACTATGACGCGGTGAAGCGGGCCGCGACCTTGTGCTTGCTCCATATTCTACATGGTGACACTGTTGACAGAGGCTGTAGCTATTTATAGAATGTCTGTACCTGCTAATCAGAAAATACGGAAGGAGGTACAGTGATTCATAAATGTGCAGCACAGTGAAAGGAGAACGCATGATGCGTGATTCTTCTATAGGGGAATGCGTTCAGCGGACATATACCGCCGAGCAGGTGGCTCAAATCCTTGGCATCAGCCTACGCAAGGCTTATGGGCTTTGCGAAACAACCACACAATTCAAGGTGATGCGGCTGGGAAAGCGATGCCTGCGAATTCACAAGGAATCCTTTGACAAGTGGCTGAACGAGCAAGCGGAGCTTACCTGACTTGAATCAGGAAAGGAAAGCGATCATGGCAACCTACAAAGTGAGGGGCATTGCCCACAACATCATTTATCCCTACCGGACAGAAGACGGCAAGGTCAAGCACCAATGGGAAACCTATTCCACCGAGCTGGAGGCGATGCACAGGAAGGCTTATATCGACTATCTGCAAAAGAATCGGCTTCACCACGAGATCCGAAAGGCTGTCGCCGAATACCAGTGCAAGCGCGCTGTGGAGCGGGAGGTGGTCGAGCGTTTCCGCCCCAGAACGTAGGAGGAAGCACATCCGCACGCAGCGGAGGATAATACCGCAAAGACCTATCGGGAATTTGCGGAGAAGTGGCTGCCCATCCACGCGAGAAAGGAGCGCTTTTCGCCCAACTCCTATGAAAGCTATCGCAGCAATCTGGACCGGCATATTCTGCCGTACTTTGGTGACCGGGTGATGAACAGCATCACGGCGGAGGACATTGATGACTTTCTGGATGCGCTGAGCCGGAAGCCCTGCCGTGGGCCCAAGAGCTACGGAAAGCGCCCGGAGGATATTCCGACGCTGTCCTCCAGTACCGTGAAGAAGTGCTTTACGATCCTGACCTCCGGCTTTGAGACGGCAAAGAAGTGGCACTACATCAGCGAAATCCCCAAGGTCACCGCGCCCACGGAAAAAACGGTCAAGCGGAGAGCCTGGGATGCCCGGCGCGTTTATGAGGTGCTCGACAGCATCAAGGAGGACGAGCTGCTTCACCTGGCCGTCCACCTGGCGTTTGTCTGCTCCCTGCGGGCTGGCGAAATCGCGGGAATTGATCTGCATACGATTGATTTCCGGGATGGCAGCCTGTGGATCACCCGACAGATCCAGCGCGTATCAGACAGCGCAATCGGCGTGCTGCCCAAGCATGAGGTGCTGCGCATCTTCCCAAAGCAGGTGCTTACTTCGAAAAGCAGCATGATTCTCAAGGGACCGAAAACGGAGGACAGCCATCGGAAGCAGTATCTGACCACGCCGCTGCTGGATGAGCTGCGTGGGAGATTGGCGCGGATTGAGGAAAACAAGGCGTTCTTCCGTGAGGAGTATCGGGATTACGGACTGCTGATTTGCCAGACGGACGGACGACCTGTCGATCCCAAGAATTTGGAAAAGAGCTTCAAAGAGCATCAGAAGCGGATCGGCATCCCGGAGAATGAACGCATTGATTTCCAGGGGCTTCGCAAGTCTGGTCAGATGCACAAGGTACGTCTGTCGCAGAACAACTATCAGTTGGTTGCGGAAAACGCCGGACAGTCGCCGGAGGTCCTGATGAACCACTACAACGAGGCGCTGGACTACGAGAAGCGCGCCCTGTCACGGCTGGTGGAGAACAGCTTCTATCCGCATCGGGAAACGTCTGGCGAGGCGCAGGACAGCGCGGATGTGTCTGCGCTGATGGCACAGATTCAGCAAAACCCAGAGCTGTGCCGGAAACTTCTGCAATCCCTGACACTCGGTGCACAGCAGCGCGCCTGATGCAAAGATTTCTGCGTGTTAGCAGGATTTGTTAGCAGGCGGCTATGCACATTCATTCGGCGCATAATCAGCAAGGCCGTCAAGAGGCCAAAATTAGCTGGGAGTCTGAAAATGTGCCCGAAATGTTAGCTGGAAACCGAGGCCTGATGCAAGCGGCACTTCCTGGTCAAGAGAGGAGGAGAAAGCAGAAAACCTAACAATACAAAGAAAATCGCCCCTGTGAGTTGTCTCACAGAGGCGACTGTCTGGAGCTGATAACCAGATTCGAACTGGTGACCTCATCCTTACCAAGGATGCGCTCTACCTGCTGAGCTATATCAGCGTGCGTGAATAATTATGCTGTCAACCCGCATGGAGCATATCCTTACCAAGGATGCGCTCTACCTACTGAGCTACATCAGCACATGGCGTGACAACGATGGTATATTACCACATCGCAAAGAAAAATGCAAGCATAAATTTTGGAATTTCGAGAATTTTTTGAGAAATTCCGTTTCCACCCTGGCAGAAATCCTGTGGCTTCCTTCGCCGCACCATTTCCCTGTATCTTCTTTGTACGAAGGATTGACTTTTTTCCCTGAAAGCCTTTATAATTTACTTTATACCCACTACACGAGGAGGCGGCGAAATGGCGAAGCTGACCATTGTCAAGGATCTGTGCAAGGGCTGCGGCCTGTGCGCGGACGTGTGCCCAAAGGGTCTGCTTGCGCTGAGCAAGCATATTAACGCCCGGGGTTATCATCCCATTGCCATTGAGGAGCAGGAAAAGTGCATCGGCTGCGCGTTTTGCGCACGGATGTGCCCGGATGCGGTAATTACGGTGGAAAAGTAAGGAGGACTGCCCCATGGGTCAAAAAATGCTTATGAAGGGGAACGAGGCGATCGCTGAGGCGGCCATCCAGGCCGGGTGCCGCTTCTTCTTCGGCTATCCCATCACCCCCCAGAATCAGATACCCGAATATATGTCCAAGCGCCTGCCCAAGATGGAGGGCGGCTGCTTCCTGCAGGCGGAGAGCGAGGTCGCGGCCATCAATATGATTTATGGCGCGGCAGGCGCCGGCGGACGGTGTATGACTAGCTCCTCCTCCCCGGGAATTTCCCTGAAGCAGGAGGGCATCAGCTATATCGTGGGCGCGGAGCTGCCCTGCGTCATTGTGAATATGGTGCGCGGCGGCCCTGGCCTGGGTTCCATCCAGCCCGCCCAGAGCGACTATTATCAGTCCACCCGGGGCGGCGGACACGGCGACTACCGCATGCTGGTGCTGGCGCCTTCCTCCGTGCAGG
>OLPR01003437.1_pt1 | contig 10554 bp, 6 predicted proteins | sample 1672761 | NCBI WGS metagenome assembly OLPR01 (sample SAMEA3136721, study PRJEB25190) | human gut metagenome | biome: human gut; feature: human-associated habitat; material: faeces | place: Austria | collected 2013
GGGCCCGGCGGCGAGCGCCGTCATGGGCGACGTGCTCGAGGTGGCGCGCCATCTCACGCTGGGCGTTTCCCCCATCGTGGGATGCACCTGTACCGACAACCTGCCCATCCTTCCGGTGGAGGAGCTGCAGACGAAGTACTATATCCGCTTCGCCGTGGCCGACCGCTCCGGCGTGCTCGCTGCGATGGCGGGCGTGTTCGCCAAGCACGGCGTCTCCGTGCGCTCCGTGGTGCAGCGTGGCAACTCCGAGCACGAGACGGTGAACCTCTCCTACGTCACGCACACCGCCAAGGAAGCGAGCGTGCGCGCGGTGCTCGCGGAAATCGCAGGGCTTGAAGACGTCCTGCGCGCCGAGCCGTCGGTGATTCGAGTGGAGGGCTAGCGCGCCGCGCTTACTTTCCGCAATCTGCCGCTGGGGAGGCGAGGGCTCGTCCAGGGTGCGCCTGTTGCGTCCCGAATCTTGGACATGCCCGCCTTGCGATAAGGCTTTGAGGGCCTGGTTTTTCGGAAATCGATCCGAGGCCAGGTCCTTCTTTTTGCCGGCGAGAACCGCCTGGCAAGTTGAGCGCGCCTTGGTCGCCAGCTCGGGGGAGAGCTGCACGATTTGGTCGAACGGCGTCGCGTGCTGGGGCCATGCTATCGTTTGTTCTACCAAAAGCCGCTTCATTTGGTGCGCAGGCGGGGGCATTCCGTGCTCCGCCATGGTGATTTGCTCTGAAGTGTTCGATGCGTTTGCCGACAACAACCCGTGAAGACGTCACAAGCGGAAAAACCGCTTCCCTTGAATGCTGGCGTTCGATCGAGGGAGAAAAAACCGGGGCAGAACCGCTTTCGCAATCCCGCCCCGTAAAACCAAATGGTTTTGCTATGTGAAGCTAGTCTAGCAGGTTGAATCCTCTTGTCAAACGCTCCATGAAGGTAACGGAGGACCGGACGGGGTGGGTGGCAGGCAGGGCACCCATGTTCTCGTCTGCGGTTTCGTAGAATTTGCGGAGTGCGGCGAGCGCTCGAGTGCGGGATCCTCCATCGGGGACGAGCACGCTGTACAGGTATAGGAGCGATACGACCTGCTGCATCCTCGCGTTGCGCAGCTTACGCGCCCTCAGCTTCTTAGGCAGGCCCATCTGCGAAAGTTCCCTCGAAACAACCGACGGAACGCGGATGTCCCCCCGCTTCTTGTCGCCTATGTCGTTGAGGAAGCAGGAGGAATGCCCGGTTGCGTTGCGAATGGACTTTACGCGCTTGAGCTGATAGTGGAGCTCTTTGAGGTCGGGATCTCCCCATCTGTCGGCGCAGAACTTCATCATACCTATGAGGGTGCCGAAGGAAACCACTTCGAGAAGCGCCCACAGTGGCATCCCGCCTGCATACTTCTGGATGATATCGCCGCAGTAGTCGTCCCCCTTGCGAGCCCTCAGCTCGTTCTCCATGTACATTCGTCCGCTTGACTTTAGTTCTTCGCGGTAATCGGCGACCACGGAGTAGCCATCCTCGTCCGCGTGCAAGGTTAGGTCGTGCAGCAATCGGGCCTTCGCGAAGTGCTCGATGTCGAGAGACATAGCGAGCATCACGTCCCTGAACTGGCGGTCGAGCCCCGCAAGATAGCGCAGTTGTGCGAAGTCGAGGTTGATGTACTGCCCATCGCGCTCTCCGCCAACGTGCTTGTCGAACAGCTTGCGGTAGGCGATTACCCTGAAGAACTGGCACTTGTCGGACAGATAGGTGGCTGCCTCTTCTTCGTTGCAGAGGTCGAACGTCACGCCCTTTGCTTTGAGGTGGACTAACTGTTGTTCCACGGTGAGTGGTGGCTTGGCGCGCATCTCCGTCTGCTGTGTCTCTTCAGGCTGTGGGACTTGGATTTCAGTCGGTTCCATTTCGCTCCTATCTGCTCGGGCAGATTTTACCAGTGGTCGGCGGTTTTCTGATAGAGCACGTAAACCGGTTCACCTCGAATGCGTGGTTGGATGGTCAATCGCGATGAAGCACCTGCGCGCCTCATTTCCTCTTTCCCCTCCCTTCGCGAGTCGCCTGTGCCTTTCTCGCGGCGGTTTCCCAAAGGCGCGCGGGTGCTGCTAGAATGCTATCCATGTGTAAAAACGATGCTACAACCAACGACAAAAAGCCCAACCAGCTCACGCACCGCGTGATGGTGGGCAACGTGCCCTTAGGCGGCGGCGCCCCTGTGGTGGTGCAATCCATGCTGAACGCGCCCGCGAACGACGTGGACGCCAACCTCGTGCAGATTCGGGAACTCGCCGCGGCGGGGTGCGAGGTGGTACGCATGGCCATCCCGCGCCGCGATTGCCTCGACGCCTTCCAGCGCGTCTGCGAGCAGTCGCCCCTTCCCGTGGTGGCAGACGTCCACTTCGACGCGCAGATCGCCGTGGAGGCGGCGCGCCGCGGGGCGGCCAAGCTGCGCATCAACCCCGGTAACATCGGCGGCCTCGCAAAGACCGACGCCGTGCTCGACGCCGCAGGTGAGGCGGGCATTCCCATCCGCATTGGCGTGAACGCGGGCTCGCTTGACCAAGACCTCGCCGCGCGGCGCGACCTCACGCTTCCGCAAAAGCTCGCCGCATCCGCCGCGGGCTACGTGGAATACTGCGAGGGCCGCGGGTTCCACGACCTTGTGGTGAGCGCGAAGGCTCACGACGTCATGACCACGGTGCGCACGTATCGCCAGCTCTCGCGCGATTTGCCCCATATCCCTTTGCACATCGGCATCACCGAGGCGGGAACGCAGTTTCAAGGCGTCATAAAAAGCGCCTCTGGCCTGGGAATCCTTTTGGAAGAAGGAATCGGGGACACCATGCGCATCTCGCTTACCGACGACCCCGTCGTCGAGATGCGGGCGTGCTGGGCGCTGCTTTCGGCGCTCGATTTGCGCCGCCGCGGCCCGGAAATCATCAGCTGCCCCACATGCGGGCGTTGTCAGGTAAACTTGATCGAGCTGGCCAAGCAGGTTGAATCTAACCTCATGAGCACGACCAAGCCCATAAAGGTCGCTGTTATGGGCTGCGTCGTCAACGGTCCCGGCGAGGCGCGCGATGCTGACATCGGCGTGGCGTGCGGCGCGGGCGTAGGCGTCGTGTTCAAGCACGGTGAGGTGCAACGGAAAGTGGAAGAGCACGCCATCGTCGACGTGTTGATGGAGGAGATAGGAAAACTATGAGTGAAGTTATGCGAATGAGCAAGCTCTATGCTCCGACGCTGAAGGAGGACCCCGCGGATGCGGAAATCGCGAGCCACAAGCTGATGCTCCGCGCGGGCATGATCCGCAAGACCGCTTCGGGCGTGTACACCTTCCTGCCGCTTGGCTACAAGGTGCTTTCGAAGGTCGAGAACATCGTGCGCGAGGAAATGGACAAGATCGGCGCGCAGGAAATCATGATGCCGGCGCTGCAGCCGGCGGAGCTGTGGCACGAGTCCGGCCGCTGGGACGACTACGGCCCCGAGCTCATGCGCCTCGTCGACCGTCACGACCACGGCTTCTGCCTCGGGCCCACCCATGAGGAGCTCATCACGTCGCTCATCCGCAACGAGCTGCGTTCCTACAAGGAGCTTCCCTGCACGCTCTACCAGATTCAGGTGAAGTTCCGCGACGAGATCCGTCCGCGCCTGGGCCTGTTCCGCAGCCGCGAGTTCATCATGAAGGACGCGTACTCCTTCCACGCGACGCAGGAATCGCTGCAGGAAACCTACGACGACATGAGCCGCGCCTACGGCACGATCTGCGATCGCTGCGGCCTGGATTACCGCCCCGTCGAGGCCGATGGTGGCCAGATCGGCGGCAAGGTGACGACCGAGTTCATGGCGCTTGCCCCGGCGGGCGAGGCCGAACTCGTGCACTGCACCTGCGGTTATGCTGCGAACACCGAGGCTGGCGAGTGTCTGGCCCGCCCGACGGAGTACGAGGCTACCGAGCTTAAGAAGATCCACACCCCGGGCGTCCGCACGATCGAGGAGCTCGCGGAGTTTCTCGGCATTCCCGAAAGCTCCACGGTGAAGGCGCTCTCCGGCAAGGACGCCGAGGGCAAGCTCGTTGTGATGTTCGTTCCCGGCGACCACGAGCTCAACGAGATCAAAGCCGAGCGCGCCGTTCCCGGGTTTGAGCTGCTCACCGACGAGGAAATGGAATCCTTCGGCCTGCACAAGGGCTCGATGGGTCCGGTCGGCCTGCCCGAGGGCGCGCGCATCATCGCTGCACGCAGCCTGAAGGGCATCAGCCATTGGGCCGTCGGTGCGAACGAGGACGACTACCATTACGTGGGCGCCGAAGAGGGCCGCGATTTCACGGTGGACGAATGGGCCGACCTGTGCGTCGTGAAGCCCGGTGACTGCTGCCCCGACTGCGGCCTGCCGCTTTCGGGTTCCCGCGGCATCGAGGTTTCCCAGGTGTTCCAGCTGGGTACTCGTTACTCCGAGACCATGGGCGCCACCTTCCACGACGAGGATGGCGTGGAGCATCCGTTCATCATGGGCTGCTACGGCGTGGGCGTCTCCCGCACGGTGGCCGCCATAGTCGAGCAGCACAACGACGAGAACGGCATCCAGTGGCCGTTCAACGTCGCGCCTGCTCATGTGTGCATTATCCCGCTTACGGTCGGCGACGACGAGGTGCAGCCCGCGGCTGAGAAGCTCGCGAGCGAGATTGCCGATTTCGGCTTCGACGTGGTCATCGACGACCGCAAGGAGCGCGCTGGCGTGAAGTTCGCGGACGCCGACCTTATCGGCTGGCCGCTGCAGGTGGTCATCGGCAAGCGCGGTCTGGCCGAGGGCAATGTGGAAGTGAAGCTGCGCCGCACGGGCCAGAAGAAGGACGTTTCGCTTTCCACCATCGCCGAGCTGCTGCGCTTCGCGAAGCGTAATGCTCGAAAGCACCCCTCTGGCCTGGGCACTTTCGCGGGCATCTTCGAGTAACCGGGATGGGCAAGACTTCCAGCATCAAGGGCGTGCTGTTCGACTTGGACGGCACGCTAGTCGATACCGAGGCGCTCATCCTGGCGTCGTTTCGCTACGCGACGAAGACGGTGTTAGGGCGTGACATTCCCGACGAGGAACTGCGCGCGAAGATCGGCCAGCCGCTCACGGTGCAGATGTGGGACTGGGCCGGCGGCAGTCAAGAGGTGCACGATAAGCTTTTCGACACCTACCTCGAGCACAACGACCGCGTGCACTCGCAGCTCATCAGGTCGTTTCCCGACACGACGGCGGTGCTTGGGAAACTTGCGGCGGCGGGGCTTCCGCTCGGCATCGTCACGTCGAAGCGCAGCGGGAACGCCCGCCGCGCCATGGAGAGCACGGGGATCGAGGGGTATTTCGACTTCCTCGTCGCGCCCGATACGTTCCCCGCGCACAAGCCCGACCCGGCGCCGGTGCTGCACGGCTGCGAGCTTTTCGGCGTTTCGCCTGATGAGTGCATCTATATTGGCGACAGCCCCTACGATTTGCAGGCGGGTCGCGGCGCCGGCTGCGTGACGGTCGCCGCACTCTGGGGCATGTTCGCCCGTGAGGAACTCCTGGCAGAGCACCCCGACTACGCGATCACCGCGCTTTCCGAGCTTGTTCCGATAGCGGCGGGGGAGTAGCTCTGGTCCGGCGGGGGCGCCCATTTGGCGAATGGGAGCCGGGGACATTTAATCAATGCGGAAACTAAATGTCCTCTCGAAGTGGTAGTATTCAGGCCAAGTGAAACTGCGCACCTGGGGAGGAACATATGAGCGCTTCCGCCAAGCCCACCGAGAAGTTATTCAAATCATTTTTGGCCGCTGTCCTGGCCATATCCCTCTGTCCGCTGATGCCTGCCGACAAGGCGCAGGCGGAAGAAGCGGGGGATTCGGGTGAGCAAACCGATGCAGCTCAGGTGTCTGATGAGGGCGAGGGCGAAGAGACCGACCTTGCCGAAGGTGTTCTTGCGGCAGACAACTCCGATGCTGATCTTGGACTGGCGGAGGGGAACAATGACGCCGAAGACGAGGGCGCAACCGATGATAGCAATGTCTCCTTGCAGGCAGCCAGCGATTCGGGAACTCCAATCGTCGACTGGACCGAATGCGGGACCTGCCAATGGATGATCGATTCAAGCGGGTGCCTGATTATCGAGCCCCAATCGGGAGAGACGGGCGAACTGGAGGATTGGGGTTGGACGGCGCCTTGGAGCAATTATAAAAACTCGATTATCTCGGCGACAATAAAGAAGACCGTTATTGCGAAAACCGCTTCGAGAGCGTTTTATGATTGCAAATCGCTTCGGTCTGTCGACCTGTCCGGCCTCGACACCTCCAAGGTGACGAGCATGTACTGCATGTTCCAAGGCTGCTCCTCCCTCGCCTCCCTCGACCTCTCCCCCCTCGACACCTCCAAGGTGGAGAGCATGTCCGGCATGTTCTCCGGCTGCTCCTCCCTCGCCTCCCTCGACCTCTCCTCGTTCGACACCTCCAAGGTGACCGACATGTCCGATATGTTCTCCGGCTGCTCCTCGCTCAAATCGCTTAACGTAACTAGCTTTGACACGTGCAAAGTAACGAGCATGTCTGCGATGTTTAACAGTTGTACATCGCTCGAATCTCTCGATCTGTCGTCCTTCAATGCGTCGAGCGTGACAACCATGATGGTGATGTTCGGAAACTGCCCCTCACTGAAATCTCTGACTTTTTCCTCTCGCCTCGATACGTCGAATGTCAAGAGCATGAGATTACTGTTCGCTGGATGCAAGGCTTTGAACGCGCTCGATATTTCCGGTTTTAATACCTCGAAGGTGACGGACATGAGCGGCATGTTTTCAAACTGCACTTCGCTCGCCTCCCTCGATGTCTCGAGCCTCGACACCTCGAAGGTGACGGACATGTCCGGCATGTTCAGAAACTGTCCAATTCAAACGCTGGAGCTATCCAATTTCGAAACTTCTCAGGTTACGAATGCGTCCTCCATGTTCGATGGCTGCACCTCGCTCGCCTCCCTCGATATATCGCATTTTGACACCTCGTCGGCTTCGAATATGGCCAACATGTTCTGGAACTGTCCGTCGCTGCGATCTGTGGCTCTTGGCGACAAGTTCAGCTTTCGTGGCGCGAAGAACGCGCGTCAATGCTCGCTGCCGAAGCTCAAGGGCGATGGCCTGACTGGCTTTTGGGAGAACGTTGAGACTCACGAGCTGTATGCCGAGGACGAGATTCCCAACAACGTTGCCGCTACGTATGTCGCTCAAGTGAAGAGCGAGGTCCCCAAGACCTCCATCAGCGAGAGCATGTTTGCAGTCGATACGCGAGCGAAAACGTATACGGGTTCGCCAATCAAGCCGAGCGTTTCGTCTGACACTTTGAATAAGGGAACCGATTACGACGTCTCCTACGGTGAGAACATGAACGCGGGCGAGGGCACTGTCGTAATCACGGGCGTGGGGGACTACGTGGGGCAAGTCACCTACAGCTTCCGCATCGACCCCAGGCAGGTGGGCGCGCCCGAGGCGGCGACCGGCCTCGTTTACAGCGGCGCGGAGCAGGTAGGCGTCGCCCCCTCGGACGACTACGAGGTTGCCGGCGGGTCGGCAACGAACGCGGGGGATTACGAGGCGGCTGCCTCGCTCAAGGACAAGAAGAACTACGTCTGGGCGGGTAAGGGTGGCGCGGACGATCTGAAGATTTCATGGTCCATCGCGAAAGCGGTTCTTGTCTCTTCCATGGTTTCGGGTGTGCCATCGAGTATGGAGGCGACGGGCTCGCAGCTTACGCCTGAGCCAATCGTAACGTTCAACGGGAAGGCGCTTGTTCAGGGTGCCGACTACTCGCTCTCCTACGGCGAGAACGTGAGCCCTGGCAAAGGCAGCGTCACGGTGACCGCCATCGGGGGCGGTAACTTCACGGGCTCGGCGACCGTCGAGTTCGACATCGAGAAGAAGGCAGAGCCCGCACCCGAGCCGCAGCAGTTCGCGGTGATTTACCACCTTGATGGTGGAGCGAACGCGACGGATAACCCAGCGACTTACATGGCCGGCACCGCAGTGCCGCTCGCCGACCCGACGAAAGAAGGCTTCGAGTTCCAAGGTTGGTACGCGGACGCCGAGTTCACCGTGCGCGTGACCGAGATTCCCGCCGATGCATCGGGTGATGTGGAGCTGTGGGCAAAGTGGAAGGAGCACAAGCCCGCGCCCGTCTTCACCGACGTGGACTACTCGGACTCCTCCTGGTACGGCGACGCCGTCAGCTACGTGGCAGAGAGGGGCCTCATCACGGGCTACTCGGGGACGACGCTCTTCGGCGTGGGCGACGTGCTCACGCGCGCCCAGCTCGCCACCATCCTGTGGCGCAACGCCTGCCCCGACGAGTACGCCTCCTACGACCCCGAGACCGCCGTGGACACGACGGGCATCGATGGCTCCGCGGATGGCATGTACTACACCGCGGCCGCCAACTGGGCCGTGAAGAACGGCGTCATCACGGGCTTCGAGCCGGTGGACGTGCTGCAGGGCATCGCCATGATCATGCGCCAGCTGCACGAGGGACGCGCCGACATCGAGATCGCCTATGCCCGCGGCGTGATGCCCGAGGGCAACCCGGTGGCGCTCGCCGCCATCGACGAGGTGTTCGAGACCTGCGCGGCCACCTGGCGCGGCTTGGGCGAGATTCCTGGCAGCGGCTACCGCATTCGCGACGAGTTCGCCGAGTTCGACGCCATGCGCCGTTTTCAGCCCGACGTGGAAGAGGTGCGCGAGCACAAAGGCTGCCGCTGCGGGGACGTGCTCCGCGGCATCATGGCCCCGAGCGAGTGCCCGCTGTTCCGGAAGGTTTGCACGCCGGAGAACCCCGTGGGCCCCTGTATGGTCTCCAGTGAGGGCAGCTGCGCGGCATATTATCGGTACTACTAGATAGAGGTTCCGTTCGCCCTGGCGGGACGAACGGACGAGCCGATGCTGCAGGTGCGATTGCGATTGCACAGTCGCAACCTCGCTGATTTTCTTGGGCGAATCCGGGATGAGATGAAGATGGAACAGAAAAGTCACTACATGTACGTGTTGGAATGCGCCGACGGCTCGCTGTACACGGGCTATGCCGTGGATGTGCAGGCACGGCTGGCGGCGCACAACGCTGGCAAGGGAGCGAAGTACACCCGCGCCCGGCTGCCGGTGAGCTTGCTTGCCTATGCCGAGTTTGCCAGCAAACATGATGCCATGCATGCGGAATACATCTTCAAGCAGCTTTCCCGCAACGAGAAGGATGTCCTGCTCTCATCTGCCTCCCATTCAAATTTCGAAGAGGCCTTGACAAGCATACTCACCTGACATCGCTCAACGGGCGCGACCTAGAAGAAGCAGCAAGTCACATCGCCTTCGTGAATCTGGTGGCAAATGCCAGTTCGACCCCGAAATGGTAAGAGGGGGGAGGCCATTTCGGCTATGAAGTGGCACTTTCTGGCCATTTCGGCCTTCAACTGGCAGTGCGGTACGCCATTTCGGGGTCGAACTGGCATCTGCCCCTTGAATTTTGAAGATACCTAAGCTGACGGGTGGCGTTGATCGGTTGGGCCGGAGATTTGCTTGGGGCCCAGGTTCAATTCCTGCAGGTAGCTGCTGGGCTCGATGTCGCAGGTGCGGACGCCGTTGCGCAAGCGGATGCGGGGGATATGAAGACGCAGGCGCTCGGCGGTTTCCAAATCGCAGCTTTCGAAGCTGGTGAAGAGAAGCCGTCGGGTGGCGCGCTGCTCGGCCAGCGCAATGGTGTCCCGGTCGGTCGCTTCCTGGCGGACACGGGCGCCGCCGACGATGACGCCGGGGTCGCACATATCGCGCGAGGGGATGAAGCCGTTCACGAAGCCGCCGAAGATGACGACGTCGAAGGTGTGGCCGAAGAGGTCTTCGGGGGCGGCGATGGCGACGGCCGGTGCGGGTGACGTTGGAGTCGCCGCTGCATCGTTTTCACGCGTTTCAGTAAGGTTGGCGAGGGAGAGGGCCGTGTCGGCTTTGGACGAAGAAGAGCTCTCACGTGCTCGATTGGCTGCGGCCGCCGGCGAGGTGACGATTGTCGGCTGGTCGTTCCCGCTGCGCTTTGCAAGCAGTCTTTGCGCCTCGCGATAGGGGGTGAGCAGGCTTTGGGTGAAGGGGCTTGTTGCGGGAAGGCCGGGCAGGGCGTCGGCGTCCAGTGCGGCGAGAGCTTCGGCAAGATTGAGGCCCTGGGGTTGCGCGATGCGCCGCAGCTCTGAGACGGCGGCGGATCGTCCGAGGGCGTCGTCGAAGCTGAGCCATTGGCGCCAGGCAACGGGGTCTCCTGCAGGGGAGAAGGCCGCTGGCGCGTTATGGGTGCCGGCGTTGTTGGGGTTGGCGGCAAGCGGGTCGGACGGGTCTGCAGGTTGCGAGGCGCTTCGATAAAGTTGCCCCAAAATGCGTTCGCGCTCGTCGTCGCTGACGGGGGCGAGGTCGCCTTTTGGGGCCTTGAGGGCGGGATGGCCCAGCGAAGTTGCGGGAATACCCACGGACGCGAGCGCTCGCTGTAGATTGGTACGCCAGATGCGGTTAGTGCCCACGACGGCGATGACGCGCGGGTCGGTGCCGCAGGTCAGCTC
>OLPR01003438.1_pt1 | contig 10553 bp, 6 predicted proteins | sample 1672761 | NCBI WGS metagenome assembly OLPR01 (sample SAMEA3136721, study PRJEB25190) | human gut metagenome | biome: human gut; feature: human-associated habitat; material: faeces | place: Austria | collected 2013
ACGAAACCGAGCTGACGACCGCCGGGGTCAGGACGATTTATAAATACGGCGTGGCCTTCAGCGGTAAAAAGGTTGAAGTGGCAGTCGGATGAGGAGAGAGAATTCCAAAGTATCAAATTGATACTTTGGCGAAATCCCAAAGTGTCAGCACGGTGGTTCCAAAGTGCCAAATTGGCACTTTGGAATGCAGCAAGCATTCATTATGAAGAACAAAACAAGCCGTAATGCTGATGAAATGGCAAAAGCGGTGTACATAAATTGGAGGAGAGACCAATGGTCAATGAGAAAAGCAGCGCCGTGGGCGTAAATATACAGGAAAAGGCCACGATGATCTGGAATGTGGCGGATGTGCTTCGCGGGCCGTTCAAGCCCCACGAATATGGCCTTGTGATCCTGCCGATGACGGTGGTCAAGCGGTTTCACGACTGCCTGCTGCCCACCCACGATGCGGTGATCGAGCAATATGAAAAGGTTAAGAAGCTGGCGGTTATCGACGGCTTTCTGACCCGTGCTTCCGGCTATCAGTTCTATAACACCAGCCGCTTCACTTTTGATAGCCTGCTGGCCGACCCGGATAACATCGAAGCAAATTTCCGGGACTATCTGGCCGGGTTCTCCGGCAATGTGCAGGATGTGCTGGCCAAGTTCGATTTTGACAACATTATTCGCCGTATGGTGGAGTGCAACAGCCTGTATCTGGTCATCAAGGAGTTCAACTCCCCCAAGGGCTACCTCGGCCCGGATAAAATCAGCGCCGTGGACTGCGGCTATATCTTTGAGGATCTCGTCAAGCGCTTTTCCGAGTCCTTTGGCGAGGAGGCCGGAGCGCACTTCACCAGCCGGGACATCATCTATCTGATGACCGACCTGCTGCTGTGCGATGCCAAGCTGGATGACGGCAATGTGACCGTGTACGACATGACGATGGGCACCTCGCAGATGCTTTCCTGTATGGAGGAACGCATCCACGAGCTGAACAGCGATGTGGAGGTGACCTGCTTCGGGCAGGAGTTTAACCCCTCCACCTTCGCCATTGCAAAGGCGGATATGATGATCCGGGGCGGCGACCCCAATAATATGCGGTTCGGTGATACGCTCTCCGACGATCAGTTCCCGGGCTTCACCTTCCGGTACTGCATTTCCAATCCGCCCTTCGGCATCGACTGGAAGCGAGAACAGAAGGCGGTGGAGGCCGAAGCCGCCAAGGGCGAGCTGGGGCGCTTTGCGCCCGGTCTGCCGAAAATCAGCGACGGACAGCAGCTTTTTGTGCTCAACGGCCTGTCCAAGCTGGCGCCGGGCGGCAAAATGGCGATCATTCAGAACGGCTCGCCGCTGTTTGCCGGTGATGCCGGGAGCGGACCGAGCAACATCCGCCAGTATATCTTGGAAAACGATTGGCTGGACGCCATTGTCCAGCTTTCCACCGACCAGTTTATGAACACCGGCATTTCCACCTATATCTGGGTGCTGTGCAAGGACAAGCCCGCCTACCGCTGCGGCAAGGTGCAGCTCATTGACGCGTCCCACTGCTATGAACAGCGCCGCAAAGCCATCGGCACCAAGCGCAACGACATCAGCGACCATTGCCGGGAACTGATCGTGCAGGCCTACGGCGAATACCGGAACAACGCCGTGTATGGGGACAAGTCCGGCGTGTACTGTGAGAGCAAGATTTTCGGCAGCGAGGAGTTCGGCTACAACAAAATCGTAGTGGAGCGTCCGCAGCGGGACGAAAACGGCGAAATCGTGATGAAGCGGGGCAAGCCGGTGGCGGACACCGCCCTGCGGGACACCGAAAATGTACCGCTGGTGCAGGACATTGACGCTTATTTTGCACGGGAAGTCCTGCCCTACGCCCCGGATGCGTGGATCGACAAGAGCAAGACCAAGGTGGGCTATGAGATACCGATGACCCGCTATTTCTACGAGTATCAGCCGCCGGAGCCGGTGGACGACATTGTGGAGCGGATTCAAAAACTGGAGCGTGAGATTGCCGACAGCCTGAACACACTGTTTCACAAGGAGGGCTGACGGCAGATGCGTGAAATGAAAGACAGCGGTATTGAGTGGATCGGGGCTATACCGCAGGATTGGAAAACCGATAGATTACAATGGCATCTGAAAGAAATAAATGTCTCGAATAATCCTATTCAGACGAAAAATATACTTTCGCTGACCATAGAAGCCGGTGTTATTCCTTATGCAGAAAAGGGAAATCAGGGAAACAAAGCAAAAGAGGATTATAGCCAATACAAGATTGCGTTTCCGGATACACTCGTTATTAACAGTATGAATGTAATCATCGGCGCAGTTGGAATCTCTCAATATTTCGGCTGTGTAAGTCCTGTGTATTATGTTTTTGAGCCGATTGAAGGAACAGATTTGCGATATATCTATTATCTGTTTACTAATACTGGCTTTCAAAAGGAAATGCGGAAGTATGCAAAAGGCATTTTAGAGATACGCCTTCGTATTTCTTCGAACGATATGTTGAAACGCATTGTTCCATCACCCCCATTTAAAGAACAGCAGAGAATTGCCGACTATCTTGATAAAATGTGTGCCGAGATCGACACTGTATTGGAAAAGACCCGTGCATCCATTGAAGAATACAAAAAGCTGAAACAGGCGGTCATTACACAGGCAGTCACCAAGGGCATCCGTGGCGACAGGCCAATGAAGGACAGCGGCATTGAATGGATTGGGGAAATTCCGGCGGAGTGGGATTATACAAAGGCAAAAAACTGCGTTAATATTCAAAACGGTAGTGACCCCAAAACAGAGGGAAGTATTCCTGTGTATGGAAGTGGTGCAAGTAGCTTTAAAACTTGTGGAGAATATAAGGAAGGTCCCTCTGTATTGATAGGAAGAAAAGGTGCAACGCTACACATTCCACACTATATTAGCACGAAATTTTGGAATGTAGATACAGCGTTTAATGTATATGCCAAACCTAATTTTGATTTGAAATTCTATTTTTACTGTGCGTGTTCGTTTGATTATAGATTCTATATATCTCAGACAACGTTGCCGAGTATGACTCAGACAGCATATGAAAATATGTTTCTTCCATTGCCATCGAATGATGAGCAGCGAGCCATAGCAAGTTATCTTGATAATAGGTGCGAAGAAATTGACGCATTAATTTGGAAAAAGCAGGAGTGCTTGGCCGAAATCGAAAACTACAAGAAATCCTTGATTTATGAGTATGTGACGGGCAAAAGAGAGGTTTGAGATATGAAGGAAGCACGAAAAACACCCGTAACAATTATTGTTGCAGTTACAGTTATACTTTTGATTTCTTATTTAATAATTGACTACTTCAATATTCCAACGGCATTGGGCATAGACATTTCCAGAATCAATATTGACTTGCTCGGAAATGTGATAAATGTGGTAATTGCTATTTTTGTATTCGTATCAGGATATTGTTTGATTGATCGTTGGAATGTAAAAAAGGTTAATAATCAGAAAGCAATTGCAGAATCTATATTGCATTCAATATACAAAAATTGTTTGTTATATGTAGAATACCTTGATCAGCCTCAAATTGTAAAAACGCTTATAGAGCAAACCGATTTTGACAAACGCTATCATGAACTCAATGACCCAAGCCCACATATGCGGTATGCACAGATCCCATTCATGAGCGAACCATCTCTGCTTTCATATTTCCAAGAAGGCATTTTAGATAGGGAAAACTTTGACGCATATCAAAATATCAAGCAGGCCTTTAAAAGTTATGTTTGTTTTCGCGTCATTTTTCACAACGCTCCAGAACAATATCAAATTATGCGCAAGAAAGTTATACAGTTGCTGAATGAGCAGCTCCATTCATATAGAAAATAGTTCATAGAAGTGCGGAAAGGAAAAACTATGATCACCACCGAAAAGCGTTTTGAAGCGGATATAGAATCCTTCTTTCTCTCCCCGGCGGGCGGATATACCAAGGGCGCAGACACCTATGACGCCAAACAGGGGCTCTATGTGAATACCCTGATCGACTTTGTCCAGCGTACCCAGCCTAAGGAATGGGCGCGTTTTGAAAACGCCAATCAGGTGGACCCGGTGCGGAAGTTCTGCACGGCGTTCAACACCGCCTGCGAGACGGAGGGGCTGCTCTCTGTCCTGCGCCACGGCTTCAAGCATCGTGGACTGCGTTTTCGGGTGTGCTATTTCAAGCCGGAGTCTGCCCTGAATCAGGCGGCGGCTGCCCAGTGGGCGGCAAACACCATCGAGTGCTATCGCCAGTGGTACTTCTCCGCCGATACAAAAAAGAGCGTGGATATGGTGCTGGTGCTCAACGGCATCCCGGTATTCGCTTTTGAATTAAAAAACCAGTACACCGGACAAACGGTGGACGACGCCAAGCGGCAGTGGATGTATGACCGCGACCCGCGGGAGCTTTGCTTCCAGTTCAACAAGCGCATTCTGGCCTATTTCTGCGTGGATCACACCGAGGTGTGGATGACCACAAAGCTCGCCGGAAAGAACACCTATTTCCTGCCCTTTAACCAGGGCTCCAACGGAGCCGGAAACGACGGTGGCAAGGGCAATCCGGCAAACCCAAACGGCTACCCGACGGCGTATCTGTGGGAGAATGTCTTTCAGAAGGACAGTATGATGGACATTGTCCAGAAGTTTATGAATCTGAAGGACGGCAAAGCGCTGATTTTTCCGCGCTATCATCAGCTGGATGTGGTGCGCAAGCTGCTGGCCGATGTCCGACAGAACGGAGCCGGGCATAATTACCTGATCCAGCACAGCGCCGGAAGCGGCAAGTCCAATTCCATTGCGTGGACGGCTTACCGGCTGGCCTCGCTGTTCAATGAGGAAAACAAGCCGGTGTTCTCCAGCGTGGTCGTCGTTACTGACCGCACCGTGCTGGATGCGCAGCTGCAAGAGACCATTTCCGGCTTTGACCACACCCTCGGCGCCATTGAGACCATCGGGGAAGATAAGACCTCCAAGGACCTGCGGGACGCCATCAACGGCGGCGTGCGCATTATCGTCACCACCTTGCAAAAGTTCCCGGTCATCTATCAGGAAGTGGATAAAGTAGCGGGACGGAACTTTGCGATTATCGTAGACGAGGCCCATTCCTCCCAGACCGGCAGCTCGGCTCTGAAACTGAAAGCCGCCCTTGCGGATACCGAGGACGCTCTGCGGGAATACGCTGAGATCGAAGGCAAGGCCGAAGAAGAACTGGACCCGGACGACCGCCTGATGCGGGAAATGACCGTTCAGGGGCGGCATAAGAACCTGTCCTTCTTTGCCTTTACCGCAACGCCCAAGGACAAGACGCTGGAATTGTTCGGCACGGAATATGAGGACGGCAGCTTTCATCCGTTCCACATTTACAGTATGCGGCAGGCCATTGAGGAAGGCTTTATTCTGGATGTGCTCCAGAACTATATGACCTATGACACCTGCTTCAAAATCGTCAAAACCTCAGAAGATAATCCGGATGTGCCCGCCAGCCGTGCGGCTAAGGTGATCCGCAAATATCAGGAGCTGCATCCGTATAACATCTCCCAAAAGGCGCAGATCATCGTGGAGACCTTCCGGGAAACCACTCGAAACAAGATCGGCGGCAGGGGCAAAATGATGGTCATTACCTCGTCCCGCCTTGCGGCAGTGCGCTACTACCACGAGGTCAAACGCTACATAGAGGAGCAGAAGTACAACGATGTGCAGGTGCTGGTGGCCTTTTCGGGTGCTGTGCAGGACGGTAATGAGGAGTATACCGAGCCGAAGCTGAATGTTCGTGCGGATGGGACGCACATCGCCGAAACGCAGACCAAGGCGGAATTCCACGATCATTTCAATGTGCTGATCGTTGCCGAGAAGTACCAGACCGGGTTTGACGAGCCGCTGCTGCACACGATGATCGTGGACAAAAAGCTGAAGGGCGTCAAAGCGGTGCAAACGCTGTCCAGATTGAATCGCATCTGCACCGGCAAGGTGGACACTTTCGTTCTCGATTTTGCCAACAAGAAAGAGGACATTCTGGAGGCGTTTCAGCCGTTCTACCAAGAAACCTCGCTTTCGCAGGAGGTCAACGCTGACCTGATCTATCAGACGCAGAAGGAGCTGCGGGGATTTGCGGTCTATAACGATGCAGATATTGAGGCTTTTGCCAAGGAGTATTTCAGCACAGGCCGGCAGGATGCCCGGGCGATGGGGCGAATGACCAGTGTGTTGAAGCCGGTGGCAGACCGTTATAATCAAAAAACACCTAACGAGCGGTATCAGTTCCGCCGTCAGGTGCGCAATCTCATTAAGTGGTACGGCTATATTTCGCAGATCCTGCGGATGTTCGATAAAGAACTGCACAAGGAATATGTATTCTGTTGTTATCTGATCAATTTGCTGCCTGCGGAAACCACGGATATGGTGGACCTTGAGGGTAAGTTGAAGCTGGAATACTACAAGCTGCAAAAGACCTTCGCCGGAAGCATTGAGCTGGAACAGGTGAAGGGCGTGTACGAACCGGCCAAGCAAAAGGGTGCAATGGGACTGGACACAAAGTCGCCGCTGGATGAGATTATCGCCAAGATCAACGAAAAGTACAAGGGTGAATTCACCGAGGGAGACAAAGTGCTGCTGACGGCTCTGCGCAGCCGTCTGATGGCCGATAAGAAGCTGACCAAGATGGCGCAGACCTCAGATCCGCAGATTTTTGTGGAAAGCATTTTTCCTAAGGCCTTCGGTGCAGCGGCCCAGGACAGCTATCTGGAATCGCAGGATACCTATACCTCGCTCTTTGAGGATCAGCACAAGTATAATGCCATAATGAGCGCATTGGCCGATGTGGTGTATCGGGAGATGAGGATGGGCTGATTGCTGAGTTAATTTTGCTGCATTTAAAAAGCAAAGTACCTTGTTAAAATTTCAAGTTCTTCGTAGAGGGGGATGCGGTTGTGAACATATGTAAAATTGATATTTCTAATTTTCGGGGAATCAAAAATGCGTCTATTTTAGTAAGCAAAAATGCAGTGTTTGTTGGCGATAACAACTCAGGAAAATCCACTCTATTTGAGGCTGTTGATTTGGTTATGGGACCAGATCGTCTTTCGCGAAGTCCTGTAATAGATGAACACGATTTTTATGCAGGAGAATATTTGGCAAACGACACCCCGGTCCAAATTAAAATAGAAGTTACGGTTATCGGATTAAGTGAAGACCAGAAAATATATTTCGGAAATCACATTGAGTGGTGGGATAGATGTAAAGGAGCGCTTATAAGCGGGCCTCCTGCAAGCAGTACGGATGCAGAGTCTGTCGAACCGGCTCTCAGGCTAGCCTTTCAAGGACACTATAATTTAGAAGATGATGACTTTGAAGGGCAAACATACTTTGCCGAGACACTTCGCGAAGGAAGTACACCTGAATTATTTAGGAAAAAAGATAAACGAAATTGCGGATTTCTATACTTACGCACCCTTAGAACAGGAAGCCGCGCACTAAGCCTAGAGAGAGGGTCTTTGCTGGATATAATTCTCCAGATGAAAGAGGTCAAACCACAAATGTGGGAGGATGTTCTCAATCAACTCAAGGGGGTTTCGGTGGCAAACGAGTCTGAATTAGGCGTTTCAGACATATTGACATCGGTACAAGACTCGCTATCAAACATTGTTTCGTATGAGGCGGCAGACAAGCCGCAAATAAAAGTTTCGAATTTGACTCGAGAACATCTGCGCAAAGTGCTTACGGTTTTTATGGGGTCTGGAGCATATCGCGAAGATGGTACTGAATACTTGACGCCATATGCGCATCAAGGGACTGGAACTGTTAATACGCTTGTACTTTCGCTCTTGTCTATCATTGCTGACATAAAAGAGAATGTAATTTTTGCAATGGAAGAGCCAGAAATTGCTTTACCTCCCCATATCCAGAAAAGGGTAATTTCAACTGTGATAGAAAAATCTACACAGGCTCTTTTCACATCTCATTCTCCATATGTGATTGAGGAATTCTTACCCAATCAAATATTGGTTATTTCTAAAACAAATGGACATCTTACGGCAGCTCCTGCTGGAATGCCGCCTACGGTTAAAATGAAGGCATTCCGAGAAGAAATGAGACGGCGTTTTTGCGAATCGTTGCTGGCCCGGCGTGTGCTTATTACCGAAGGAAGAACCGAGTATGATGTTTATTCAACAGCGGCGAAAAAACTTCAACGCTTGCATCCAGAAAGAAGTTGTTCTTTCGATTTGCTGGGTATAGCTCTTGTACAGGCAAATACGGATACACAGGTGGCACCATTGGGTGAATACTATAAGAAGATGGGTAAAACAGTATATGCAATTTTTGACAAGCAAGATGATGATATACGAAAGAAGATAGAAGTTTCGGTTGATTATCCGTATGAGGCAACAGAACACGGGATAGAAGATGTTGTATTAAAAGGGGTGAATCAAGAGGCACTGTTGAAATACGGGCTGAAACTTGTCGAAGATAATGAGTGGCCATCTCATTTGAGTACTGAGGCACCACGGGCGGGTATGGAATTTGAGAAACTCTATAAAACTATGAAGGCTTTTTTCAAACACAAAAAAGGAGATGGGGCGCTTGCTGAATTAATTGAATATTGTTCTGAAAGCGAAATGCCCAAATTCATAACTGAGACCATATTTGCGATAGAAAAATCGGTTTATTCGCTTCAAACAGTTCCGGTTATGATCGAAGGTGAAGTATGATAGAGTTCAAAAAAGATGATCTGCGAAATGAGATATTAGCGACAGATGGTAATTTGCTCATTATGGGTGGACCGGGATCCGGAAAAACAACTATTGCGCTATTTAAGGCGAAAGAGTTGACAGCTAACTCAAATACTATTCGCAAATCGCAAAAGATACTTTTCTTGAGCTTTGCGCGTGCAACTATATCAAGAGTAGAAGAACAAGCAGGTGAGCTTATACCTCAGGAATTAAAAAAACAGATTGAAATCAATACTTACCACGGTTTTATTTGGAATATAATTAAGCATCACGGATATTTGCTCAATTCACAGTCACTCCATCTGTTACCGCCTCACGAATCTGGACACCGTTTATCGGGGCTAAGTGAGACGGAGCGGAAAAAGAAAATGCTTGAAATGTTCAACACGGAGGGAACGGTTCATTTTGATATATTCGCAAATATTTGCACACGGCTTTTGACCGAAAGTCACGCACTCAAGAAAATAATTTGTGCTATGTATCCTGTTATAATTCTTGATGAATTTCAAGATACCAGTGCCGATGAGTGGCAGTTGATTCAATTGTTGGGAACCAATTCGGAGCTAATAGCGTTGGCCGATCCAGAACAAAGGATTTACGACTTTAGAGGAGCTGATCCAAAGAGAATTGCACAATTTATTGAGTCTTTTAAACCGAAGATTTTCGATTTTGGGCAGCAGAACAATCGTAGCAATGGAAAAGACATTGCTGAATTTGGAAATGATTTATTGCAAGGCAAAAATACAGGGAAACAATATAAAGATGTTTCAGTGTGCCGATACTCATTCCGAAAATCGCCATATACGCATTTGGTGTTGAAATACAAAGTGCTAGAAGTCCAAAAAATCTTATATGAGATGAAGAAAACCGATTGGTCCTTGGCCATATTGGTTCCAACAAATGCACTTATGCTGGAAGTTTCAGACTCTTTTCAGCGGGAACAGCAGTTGCGGAACGGCAAAAAATGCCCAGTTATTGAACACGAAGTGGCTGTTGATACTGCTGGCCCATACTTAGCCGCTTTAACTATTGCTAGCATTTTGGAGACCGGGTCACGAAAATGCTGTACTGAATCAGCGGTTCTTACTCCATTGATCGAGCATATACTGGGTCGAAAAGGAGCGGATAAACCACCTTCAAAGGCAGAGGAATCTCTCGCATCAGCACTGAGTCGGTATTCTTTTACAAAGAAGATTCAAGGGAAAAATCGTGAAAAGTTGATTGCTGACACACAGGATATTGTATCCTTGACAAATTCAACGCAATTTTCTGGGAATATAATAAGTGATTGGAAAATTGTATTGGCTATCATTGAAAATGAACAGTCAGAGGTATATCAAAACCTTCTTAAAGATGCAAGGCATTTGAGACTTCTCCAACGCGGTTCACAGCTCTACGCAGCGTTGGATATACTTTGGCGCGAAAACGGTTCTTATATTGGTGCAACAGAAGCTGTTGCTAACGCTTTAACTCAAGAGCATTTTTCAATGAGTACGAGGAAATGGAGCGGGGTAAATGTTATGACTATACATAAATCGAAGGGAAAAGAGTTCGATGCAGTAATTGTATATGAGGGAAGATACCAGAATAGAATTATCTCAAAGCCAGAACGCAGAGAACAAGCTACCTTAAACTTGCGAGTCGCAGTAACAAGAGCCAAAGAGCATACTTATATCTTGACGCCTAACGACGATCCTTGTTCTTTACTGTGACAACAGCTTTTGGCAAGAAATCTAGTGTGCCGGCCATTAGGTCGGCGCACTTTTCTATATGTGCATCTATAAGTCAATAGTGATTACCAGCCGTCCTCCCATCATCGGGAGGGCGGCT